>Ga0126342_10007614_pt1 | contig 19378 bp, 11 predicted proteins | sample Cyp1metagenome_FD_92528 | JGI IMG/M metagenome (GOLD analysis project Ga0126342, IMG submission 92528) | Coral microbial communities from Lord Howe Island, Old Settlement Bay, Australia - Cyphastrea 1 metagenome | ecosystem: Host-associated > Invertebrates > Cnidaria > Coral ... | reverse complement strand
TGCACTTTTTCATGTCTCATCTGGCCAGCTGGCTCCGCACCCGCCGCTTTAGCGAGCCTACTTTTCGACCCTCCGGAGCCACAAATCATTGGAAAAACACAGTGAATCGCGACTTTCCTATCTGATCGCGCATCTACCTCTTCTTTCTTCTGATCTTTTCTCTTCTGACTCTTCTCACCTCTGCTTTTCAACTGTCCATATTGTTGGAAGTTTCACTTCTAAACTTCCTTCGATAAGTAGATATAAATACACTATGTATATATATATGTATATATATATGTATATACATACATACATTAAATACACTATATAACTATATATATATAGTTACATGCATTATACTATTACTATTACTATTACTATATATATATATTTACGTAGAAATGCAGGAACATAAAGAACATGTGGTTAAATAGGCTGACTCACAGTGCCCAGTATGTCAGGGATCAAATCAGATCATGCATCAGATGCTACAGTTATGTCAATTACAAAGTGTCATGGTGAACCTTAAATGGAAGTACTGTGGTAAACACAATTATCAACCATCCTTAATATTACGGAAAAAAGGGGTGGTAACTATCATCCTCAAATTGGTAGTTTATCATTGCTTTACACACATTATTCTGATCTGGTTGGTGGTTGACCTACCCCTCTGAAAAATATGCTCGTCAGTTGGGATAATAAAATTCCCAATTTATGGAAAAATAAACATGTTCCAAAACACCAACCAGCGATGGATGCCCACTATGACTGCAAGACTTCTAGGCCAAATCTCCTCTTGCGATGGACTCTAGATCAGTGACACATCCTCCACATAAATCCCAACGGCAACACGACCTTCGGCCCCAGCGGACAGCACAGCTCACAAAAGATGAGTCAAGATGGATCATCAGTGTAAGATGGAACATGAACATAAATGAAAAAACCACTAGGCAGCAATGAATAGGTCACAAAACTCCCACAAATGAGAGCTATTATATGCTATTCTGCATATGTAATTGAGCAGCATACCCAACAACCAATACGGGTGAACTAGCCAGAGCTTGGCAGGTTGTACAGTCTGGATGATGCTGAAAAACATCCCGGAAGAATACTTTGTTGTAATGATACGTCTGCAAGAACCGGGCTTCGGCCTATATGCGAGTTACTCGCTCTTTCACTGGTTGCCACGAAAATCATTGCTATCGAACAACCAGAACATCAAGATCATCTGGCTAACGCCCCAAGATTGCCAATCTTGGATATCTTGCAGAAAACAAATGGTGAGTAAACATTCCGATCATTGTTTAGCAACAGGATTCAACTATTCAACTAGCCTTCACCAGTGGGTCGACAAAAAAACGAAATCCACCATTTGGGGATGATAGATACCATCCATAGTTTTTCTGGGGATGGTTTATTCTTGGCTTCACCATATGATTCATGTTCTCGGACGGGCAGCCGTTGGAATTCACATGGAGCCTTAAAAGAACTGGGCCGCCAGCTTTGGGAGTGGAGAATTTCTGGGGTGATATGGATGTATCTCGGGAAATCGAGATTTCCTGAAATGGAGGAAGCCCCGAATCGCCACTTTAGTATGGAAACCAATGGTTTTGGGGATTCTCCAATTTAACAAACCTCTACATAGCAATCTTCGGAGGGAAACATGATGGTACCTCATTTTCAGACAAACCAGGTATAAGTTGTAGAAACCTGGCTGAGGATTCATGCGGATCATGACGGGATTAAGCAATCACCGATCTGTTCAATGATTCTGAGCTACTTCGCACAATTTTTCTGGTTTTCCAACTTGTTCTGGGAGTGGTCAAGCAATCCGGATGCGTGGATGACACCTGGGGAAAGATTGGAGCAGAACTCGTCGTTTTCCAATCCCAAGCCCTCGGTCATGAACCGAAGCGTCCGAAGATGGAAGAACGGCCACCTCCACAAGCGATTCGGTGTGGTGTCGGGCTGGGAAGGCGTCCAAAAAAGGTTGCCATGATCGAAATTTGGGCCATTCTGAGCCAAACGACATGTCCACCAATTGGGATTTATAGCCATCAAACACGACATGATTTTACTTGCAAAACATGGGGCATTCAACCAGCAGACCTGGGGATTTAACCTAGCAAAAATGCTGATTCAACCTTTGGAAACTCGGATGTGACACATTTACGGAATTGAACTGTAGATGGTCATGGCAACCATTGCTACCCGGCGGTAGCTAAATGTTTGCATCCCATAGCACGATTCAGCCATCCTACTTTCAATGGCTGAGGATTTACTCTTTAAGATTCTACGGATACGAGAGATAATTTTGAGCATTGATTCCCCCCTAAATTCCCACCCATTTATGGTGCTGAAATCTTCAAAGTTTTTTTCGGTGAAACCCCACTTTGAGCAGGTCAAACTCCACAACATCTGCTGCTTAAATCATCTGAAATCTCTATCAATACCCAATTTTGCTGGGTATGTCTGCAAATAGGATATTCCCAATTCCAATGGGTTAAAATCTCATTTTCCCCATTCAAATGGCCATAAATAGCGATATCCCCTATTATCTGGTTGCCAGGACGAGGTGCTGCCCGGAAAGTGTATAATAACTGCGTAGAGCCAGTGTTTTATGCATTTTGGGATGTCGGCCAAATGGCAACTTGGCTGACGAGACTTGTTTCCAAAACACACAACCTTAAACCTTAAATCCTAAACTCTAAAACCAAACCTGATACGAATCCCTAAGTAAGCCTTGAAAGTCAAATCTTACTAAAAACGTTACAAAAACCCTAAACAATCTCAATGAATCCCAAAATAAACCCTGAACAAACCCCAAAGAATTGGTCCTGGGCGGCACCCCCGGCCTGGGGGTATGTATATATATATATATCCCATAATACATCATGATATTTCCATTAAACCATCCTTTCGTTCCCTTATTTGTCCCCCTTTTTGGACGCTGCTTCCCCGCTGATTTCGGCGCGACAGTCGCGCCTCATTCCTCCGCAGGTTCTGCGGCGGGCGCTTGCGGCGCCGCCACTGGGGCCTCTGGCCGTTGAAGTATGACCGAAGACGATGGGAATCAATGGATATTGCGAATAATAGTTTATGAACTTAAGATTAAATATTTAGATCCAAACCACCAACCAGATAATATAGATTTGTCTATATCTATTTAGTATATCTAGAGATAGATTAATCGTTTTTCCCTAATATTAAACACCCCCAAACGAAACCATGGTGGATGTAGGGAATTTCCACATTCCATTGGGACCATTCAATTGGGGTGTTTAATATTAGGGCCATGGGATTGTTGGGAAAACACCCACATATATTTAAGAAATCCCCATGTTAAGAAAACACCATATGTATATATATATATATATATGTATGTTATACACATACTCTTATATCTTATAATGTGGTTAAAACAATGCCATAAACGACCCATTTGGGACTGGTAAAGATACCACCCACCTATAAAAAAAATGTGATGACTGGGGGATGGTTTATTGCTTTAACCACATTAACCCCTATCACTGGGTTTTTGTAGGCAAAACATTGCTTTAACCGGTAGGGAATATGTAATCTTCCCCCGGTGGGGGATGTAGTCCCGATCAGGACCGGTATCGTCCCGGTGCCCAAGTCCCTCACAAAAACATGGTTACGGCGCCTGTAGAAGTGCGGTGCTTTCAGCGTTTCTGAAAGTGGACAATCGTCACTCTTTTTTCATCTTCATGCGAGACGCCATAGTCCAACTCTGTTGTTGTGCTTTTTACAAAGCTTTCCTAACTGATCCCATAGGGAGTAGCCAGGAGCTAACACTTCGTGCAACCATTGCCATAGTAGGCAGTGTTTCATCAAGGCAGCTGTTGTTTCATGTACATCTAATTTCCTTGAAGAGAGAGAGAGTACGTGGGATTTAGTAACTCCACTCACGTCTAAGAAGTGGACCTGTGTGTGTGGACAGTGGTTTGTTCCCACTGGCTGGTTTCCATGATATCATTCATTTTGGGACAACCAGGTATGTATGTATATAACATTTTCAAACACAAAGTCTTTCGTTTGTGTGATTCAAAACATGGCCTTTATGTTTTTATTGGTACCTGTTTTTTGGAGGTTTAATACATTTTGTGAGCACTCCACTCAATGCAGGTAGTCTAATTGGGAATGCAAAAGTAAGAATGGAGAATTGAAAACAGAGGGGAATGCTGCAGATTTGGGCAGCTGTTTCGATGGTCAAATTCAAGAAAGAAGATGGAAAAACAAAGGGTGGCCAGTTTTTCTGGCAACATTTCTTTTATCATAACAAACTTTTGCATCAACATTGTTACATCAGTTGGCAAGGAACCCTTGTTGCATAGTCACTGTGCACTTGCTGAACAAATTGAGACTGAAGGAAAATATAACACATAGTAATAGATAGCTGTCACATAGCTTACATGCTTGCAGTGCATGCAGCACCAGAACAAAACAGTATGAACAATACATTGATTGATTTTTATGAACTTTGAAGAGCTTGAGTCATGATAGTGAGGACTCAGTGAGGACTGTCAAGGCTGTCAACACTGTCTTGACTATTGCAGATTAAATCACCACCCAACACTGCGCCATGTCATTGCGCTTGCTGTTCTGATGTCCGTATTGTTTCAAACAGCGTTGGCTCGTGCAATACGCCTGCATGCATTCAAATCCACTAGTGGGGAGTTGGCCATCGGACGCACTCGCGTTGCAGAAGTGCTAAATGAATGCAAGGTGCCCAAGACTCTGAAAGATCGAATTATGGGGGCATGCCCGGACTTGGAAAATGAGGTTGCAAATGTGATTGGTTGTTATGCTTTGGGAAAAGCTGTTGCAGCTGTCGGAATGCCATTCCAAATGCCAACACTTGTGGTTGACCTGCTGGATGATGACGATGATGACGATACAAATCAAAATCAACCTGAAGGGCTAGATGTTCAAATTGTACCAGCATCACCTGACAGTCCTGGAGGTGATTTAGATTTTAATGACCACGATTCCAAGCCTGCTCATGACCATGAAGTTCATGAACCGAAGTCTCAACATATTTTTGAAGGATTGGTTTCCAGAATGTCTTGGGCATTTGGTCAGCAGGAGAGTCAGCAGGGTCAAAATCATGATCGAGATACGTCCGGACCATCATCATCAGGTTTGGGGTTGCATCAACCAGAGCAAGAGCAAACGCAGAGTCAATCAGCTGCAGCAGAAGGGTGTGCATCTTCGCTGGTTGTTGTTGCACACGCACATTCACATGCGCTTGGGGATGTTGGTCCAAACGCGGATGGTGACTACTCCCGAGCTCAGTTGATGAAACTGGAAAGACATGAGATAACCAAACATTGTTTGAAACTACAGAAGTTCAATCGTCAGAAAAAAAATTCTGTGCAGGCTTTGCAAAACAAAGTGAAAAGACTAAACCGGAGAGTGCTCAAGCTAGAAAAACAAAAGAACCAACTTGTGCAGTCCAATCAGCTATCAAAGATAGATGAACAATTTCGATTGAGGAAGCGGGGGAAGGGGATTGACGGCCGAGGTGGACGTTTATCACTCAATTCTGTATTTTCAGTTGGGCTGCGAAGATGTTGTACATCTGTGGCTGCTGCCGATTTTTCTGTGCTGAGTATGATGGACGTATCGGGACAGACAGTCCTTCGGTGTGAGCTACGCACAGCCGCTGCAATCTGCTTAGCCATGCGACAATATGTTTCTTGCGCAGTAGACGATGTCATGTTTCGTCATCGCCATGGACAGTGGAGTTTGGTCTCGATTGGTGTAAGGGCGGATGCGACTAACAGCAGCGTTTGGCGGAGGTCCAAACTACACGTGCTCGAAGCTACTGTTTCATACATCAATGATTTTCAATCGCTTCAGTCTGGGGACTTTGCCAGCAGCATTTGCAGTAGGAGATGCGTGTGCCTAGACTTTGTTCGAACTGTTTCCATATTTTGTTCAAGACTAAGTTTTTCACATACAGACATACAGACATTGACATCAGACATCGTCACAGACACCCAGATCTAGTTTTGGATGGCATCAAAACAAGAGACCCAGAGTAGAGTCATAGCAAAGGAGTAGTCATAGGCCATAGAGACTCTAGGAGGAGTTTATGACTTTGCGGTGTGATTGTTTCACACTCCATGACTCTATGACTGTCATTGAGTCAATGGGTGGGAATGGATGGGTCAAAGAGTTTTTTATGGCTTTGATTTTTATTGTGTGGCATGATGATGATGATGATGGTGATGAATGATGATGATGATGATGGTGATGTGATGATGGCGATGATGATGATGATGATGATGATGATGACAATTCGACGGGGTTCGGCCAACCCCCTCTGGCTTAATGACTTTAACACTCAATGGACTCAATGGACTTAATGTCGGCCCATTCATTGACTTTCAGTACAAATTTTGACTTCATGTTATACACTCATAACTTAACACAACACTGACTGATAACTGGATACATTGATACAGTAACTCATATGTATCATCATCATGATTCATTAACCTGATCTTTGACTCTTTGACTCCTTTGACTCTTTGACTTTTTGATATCTCATTGATATCAGTATCAGCACGTGAAGAGTCTATCTGCTAGTTCGTGACTGTGACTCATTGAACTGTTTCGTAGTGTTGCTATTTGGTCCATGTTTTGGAAATCTGAATCTGACGTCACTTTGACTGGCCTCATTCTGCAGGTCAGATTTGCAAGCAGTAATGGGCAGCACAGCGGCGCATTCTCTTGGCCTGGTTGTGAAGCAATTAGATTCACTGGGCATTCCCTATTTGCATCATGTTGCTGGAATGTATGAGTTTCTCGACGTCAAAGTCACATCTTCAAATCTTTAAATGAATGGTTGTATTTTTTGCTTTCTGTTTTTGAAAGTATGGAACTGACCACCGGTCAGTACTAGGGCAAAGGTCATAAGTAGTGCAGAAGAAAACAGTACAAGACTTGTAGCCTGTAGACTCTGGAAGCTAGACAGAAAGCAATAATGCTATAATACAACTCTTTGTCAGTTTTTTTGCGATAGAAACTGAACCCTAGTTGCCTGCCTGGTGAACCCTGGTAAGGCAGCAAAAAATTGGACCACAGTCAATCTTCGTGTTTTGCGAAACGACTGATGCTGGAACTGACCAATCAGCCAGACGACGTCAGACACTGGCTGCTTTGGCCGGTTTCCCTGACCTTCCATGTTTCTTCGTAGACACCAACTGCATGCTGCATCAGTTCCATTTGATTGTTCAAAGCCTGTTGCAAGAAACCGATTCCTTTGTGTCCACTGTGCTCCTAGACCTTTTGGGGGCTTGGGATGGAGTGGTCTGCGGGCTGCTGGTGTCCATTTTCTATTCGTGGGTCCATGGGTTCAATGATTCTAAGGAATGAGCAATGATTCAATCAGTGACTCCCAATGATCTAGCAATACAAATGCCACCATACAGCATACATGTCACATACATACTTGCTATCTTATCAGCCGGTATCGGAAAACACTGATTGGTTACGGTTCCGGGGTTCCAGGTCTCCATATAGTTACAAGTCGTACAACTGCACTCAACTGCAATGATTCGCTTCAGTTTGTTTCAATGGTTCAATGATTCAATGATTCACGTCTTCATCTCATATCCTGGGCTTCTTACGACATACTGACACTGACATGATTGTTTTCTTATCAAAGAACAACAAGTTTTACTTTTCAATGTTTCAATGTGATTCAATGTATGAACATCTATATATATAATTAATGTTTGTCAATGTTTGTGACTGTGATATGGCTTTGCGCCGCTAACTAAACCAGTACATCATAATAACGGCTGGCTACATAATGTGGGACTGTAGACTGTGGAGCAATAAGAACTAGCTATATACTTGTCATTGTCATTGTCATTTATCCACTGCGAACTTGTAACAATTGTAACTTGTAAACTGTAAACTTGTAAAAACACTTTAGAGAGACATAGAGATTCCATGTTCGACAAACTTGCCTTTGAGATGTTGAGATATGATATGGATTAAAATCAATATTATTGATTATTGTTGTGCAAGTTGTGCTAGTATCGTGTAATTTGTCGGCAGTACGACTCAGTACAATTCAATTGAAACTGTTTGTTTCAACCAACCCGGACCCCAGTGCAACCAGAACGACCCTGTGACGCCAAGACTCTATGACTTATGACTCTATCAATAACTCTATGGGCTGGGGTTTTGCTTTGCGGATGATGCTAGCGACAGGTTCTAACTAGTTCCAACACTAACAGTGAAACAAGTCTTGCATGTTTTCTGTTCCTAAGGTTCGATCGCTTTTCGACTTCTTTGGGGCATGGGAAGGAATTCCATTTGTTTACCAAGTATGTTGCGAGCATTGGGAAGTTGGTGAAAGATTGGCGTGAACATTTGAGTGAGTTCATCAACATGTGGGAGACGATTCATGGGCCAAAACAACCTGCTGAGAAAGTCAATTACCGACGGTGCCCCCTTCGGCTAGTCTCCGGTCGGTGGGGGAGCATCCACGGCGCTGAAACATTTCTTTTGCAGAGGGGGCGAAAGTTTCTGCAGCCTGTTCTCCTTGCAATGTTTTCGAGGCGAATGAAAGCACAAAAACAAGAAGAGCCAGACTTAGAGAATCAACCTCAGCCAGCAAATGCCAGCAGCAAGAGCAAGGCTGGCAGTAAGGCCAAGAGCAAAGCAAAGGCCAAGAGCAGGAACAAGAAAAAGAACGCAAAGACAGATCCAGCAGAAGCATTGCTAGACGATGATAGCCGTGCAACATACAACATCAAGATGACCAAGTGGGCAAGCGGTGCTTGCCAAGCAGTTATGAGTTCACTGTTTTGGCTGCTGTTGGAGATATCTCAAATGGTACGTGCTCCATTGACTCATTTTTTCTGTTGGTGTCAATCGCTTCCTGCCAAGCAACGCCCGGGAATCATGATTCAGTTGGTCACGAGCAAAGCACAAGCAATCATGGACGAATTTCGGCATGCTCTGCAGACTTTAGATGACAATTTCGCACGAGCAGTGGAATCGGCCGATGCGCAAGACTTGCCCCCAGAACTGTTGGACTTGACCAAAGCTATGTCGTTCAAATTGATCTTGCGTGGCGCATCTGACTTTCACATGAGAGTTGTGCAGCCAACGCAGCGGTACCCTTTGAAGCTGTTGTGGTTGAAACTTGTTCATGTTCACGAATGTTTTTTGTTTTGTTTTCATTACTTGGTCGATCTCGATCTTTGCATGACTCGATGAAGATGACTGTAAACTTTCACTGTCACGATCACTGGTTCGGCTAGGCTTTTCAGTCATTTGACATTTGACAAATTTGACAAGTGACTTTGACTCTGACACTTGAGCGAATCGGTCAAAGAGAAAGGATCAAAGAAAACATTCAGAGATGCACTCACCACCCTCACTAACCTACTCCATGTACTATTTGACTTACCTTACTGCTTCACTGCTTGACCCATTGGTCCACGCACCAAGGATTTGGCAACCTGCGAGCTTGAAATGCGGCAAGCGCCGTGCTATCGCTGAAGAGCTTTTGATGCTGAACCCTGATGCTTTGGAATTCAATTCGAGAAAACTCAGAGCATTGTGCAAATGTGAACTGGAATTCATAGCCAAAGAAGGAAGGTTACCCTTGAAAGCAACCCCACAGGGCAGCATGGTGTTTGCAATCGTGTCAGCGATCAGTGTGACCCTGCTGTCAGACACGCAGCTGGCAGAATCTATCAACTCCATCATCAAGTTGATATCAACAAGATGTCCACGCATTGATTTGGAAACGCTGTCAGCCCGCATTGTCATCAAGAAGTCAACCTGTTTTTCCCGGGATGTGCATTGCTATCATGATGAGGATCGGGCTGTAAAGCGTTGGTCCAATTTGAAAAGGCAATTGCACCCAATCCTGGATGAATGTATCGGGGTCGGGGACAATTTCAATGCCATCCTCAATGAACGAGGTAGGTTCACACCACCGGGTCTCATTGATCATTCTGAACTTCATGCGCGCCTGAACAACAAGAATGTTGCTTTGGCGTTGCCATCTGGCAATGACTCATCTGACAGGTGGGTTGCGTGCAGTTTGGTGGCTGTGAACCGGTGTGAGAAGCCTGGGGTGGAGGCATTGTACAATGATTGTTCGTTGCTTTGCTTGCGGGTCACTTCGAATCTCAACCCTGACGCAAACTTCATTGTGTTGGAAACTGGTAGGCAACGGTCAGAGAGATTTGTGACCAAGCTTTGCTTGGATGGTGAGGGAAACATCATTCTGCCTATGGCGGCCAACAAGCTGAAACTGGAATTTGTTTCCTTGTCGAATTTGCTTGGAGAGTGCTTTGGGTTGTGCTGCGCTGATGTAACAATTGATGCTTGTCCTGTGCTTTGGGAAACGGATGGTGGTCTTGTCGCTAGTCCGTTGGACCCGTTGGTGGCTGGTTTGATTGGGGCTGAAGACGCCAACAGTCTTGTTGTGCTGAACCCAACCGCTCTGCCATTTGCGCGTGGGACTTCTTTCAACTCTTTGATTCACATCGACAAAGACATTCACCTGACTGTCAAGGGCAAGGTCAGTAAGCGCGATGGGCCGGAAGCAATTGAGTCGGAGCCGAAGGAGGATGACGACGATGACGAAGAGGAAGCAGGGGGGGATTCCAGTGTTGCCGCGCAAGAACTTGTTGACCTAAAAGCGGGTTATGGGTATGATTCTGATGAAGACACTGATCAAACAGCCATGACGCAAATGCTGGAGTCAGAGCTTGGCGAACGTGATTTGAACGCATGCAAGCGCACAGCCAAAACCATCAAGGATACTGGGGTTTTCCAAACAAGTTTAAAAGTGCCTTGCTTGCAATATTGCTAAAGTTGCTAATGTCATCTGAGTCTTTTGTCATGCCCATTGGCCCCATTGATGTTGCTGATGTTGGTGAAAAGACTCTGAAGACTGAAGTCATTTATGATGCCTCTGCCTGAGTTGTAACATGATAACATGGAATTAACATATCGTTGATTTGTGGCTTTCGGCATCCGGGCCCCTTGGTATTTGTATTTTGTTTTTCTTTACGCTGTCGCGTCGCCTTGCCTGCATGAGACATGCTTGCCAAGGCACAGCCAAAAGAGCTTCGAAATTTGCAACGGGTGAAAGACGACATGTTTCAGGATGATGATGCTGAGGCATCTGTCGGTTTGACTGGCGCGGAAATGGAAGAAGAGGCTTTGTTGGAACTAGCAAGGGAAGAAAAAACACAAACAACAGTGTCAGGGGCAACAGCAACAGCTAGTGAACCTGCAAAATCGGAAAGAAAGCCTGGTAAGCCAGGTAAGCAACATCAATTTGTACAAGCCGTTGACTGGAATGATTGGCTGGCGCAGTTTCAAGCAGACTGTGACTCCGACTCTGACAATGATTGTGAACAACCAGACCATTCTCATTTTCATGTTGATGTTGCTACTGGACAACCCCAAGCCAAGAGAGGGAAGATTAGTACCTCCCAAGCTCAAAAGGCTTTGAAGCGTTGGATGGAACATGTGAAACAAACGTTGGTTGCTGTTGTTGATGCTCATCAGCGCACAAAGTCAAAAGCGATAAACTTTGAAGAGCAAATTTCAGTTGTGGCTTCCTGCCCGCAAACAGCCAATCTGTCCAGTGATGATGACCCCGTTGGTGGTGCAGATTTTTTTTTTGTGCGATGGGTCAGCACTGATGAGTTTGAAGGACGGACAGTCCGCGTTGACAATCAGAACCGAGTAGTTTGGAGCCCGGCCACCTGTTTTGGCAAGACTGTTCCGACCAAAGTTTTTGCTCCGCCTGAGTTTGACATTCTAGTGAGCGCTGCGGGCGCTAAATGCTTGAGACAACGTGATGCTTTGCGGGATAGTTTGCCTCCCACAGTTGTTCGTTTTGTTGAATTCATCCGAATGATTGCCGCTACTGCAAACGAGGACCGGGTCTGGTCGTTTGGTTGGGGTCGAGACCTGGGGACTGGGGACTGGACTGGCGACGTGGCTGGGGGTCTGTATGAACAGGTGAATCGGTATGAGTGCATGTTCACATACAAAAATATGTATATAGTATATTTTTAATATACATACATACATGTGCCATATGCATTTACTTTAAAATCATACATATAATATTAACATAACATACATATGTATATATATATATAGCATGCATACATTTTTTCACATACATTTACATCAAATACATAAATCTACATAATATTAGCATATTTCATATCATATGCACTGTATGACGACTATTGTATGTACTACACATGTGCATGCAGCAGCAAGAACATTGTAACATTAACATATGGCATGTTGGTTTCTTTTCAAGGATTAACGACACTCCATTGGTCGAACGAACCACCGCCTCGACTATTAGACTCGACTATGACGATCGACTATCGACTATCGACTCTATAACTATATATATATATATATATATATATATGATATATGCGACTATGACTAGGACTGTGGCTCATGAGGCTCATGAGCCTCATGAGATTCAAAACGACTGACTCAACTGCAGACAGTAGACAGTGACAGTAGACTCAGTAGTTAATAGTTGGAGTAGTAGTTGGCTGTCTAACTGTGACTTTCGGGTTTTACTTACCGTAAAGATTTGAAAATTCCAAAGAGCTGAGAACGGCCAACGACAGCATGATGATGGCTAACCTAACCTAACCTAATCTAACTTAGCCTAACAACACTTTGGTCCTGACGGTTCTGACTCCACATGACTCAGCCTGACTCATCCGCTGCAGGAATCCGCGGTGACACTGGCGTGGAGAAACCGGTCCACTCTGAAATGCACACGTTGTGCAGAGAGGGGGCGCAGCGGGGGACAACCGCCTCAGATGTGTTTGCTGTGTTTACTTTTTTGGCACAGTGACTGTTCCCAAGAAGTAGTCCAATTTGCTGACGGAATGGCGACGGATTTGGTAGAGTCAGGGTTGTTGAGTGAATTACGATCAATTGCGGCTTCAGCTAGAACAGCTATCCAGTGGCTGCCCTCGTGGGCAAAGAAGTTCATTGTGCAAGATGTGGTGGAAGCTGCTGTGAGGACGGGCGGGGTGGGCCATTGCTTCAAATTGACCATGGAGACCATAGTTAGACAAATTGCCTACCTACCAATGCCAATCTGCCAATCTACTGACTAAACTAATCTACCAACTACTTGGCAGACTGACTACTGTTACTATGGCTATCGACCATTGACCATAGGCCCATGGGCCCCTGGGCTCTTCTAGATTAACCCGGGTTGGGTTGGGTTGGTGTTGGGTTGGTTGATAGCCAAACTTAGTAGTACACTATGTCAATTATAACGCAAAACATGTAGAAATGTTTCTCCGTGCTACAGGGTGATACTTAGAAAGTTAACATCTCACATTATCACCATGATTCATGATGGATTCATGAGTCCCCGGTCCCGGGTTCAATGTTCGAGTACAAGTACATCCCATTCAGCCATTGTGGGTTTGTGTGGGCCATTGAACCCATTGAATCCTCAGAGCCAACACATGGTCTGACTCATTGTTATTTCTTGAGCTTAAGCTCAACTTTTTAACTTTCATTGACTCGTTTGTCTGACTTGTGTCACTGTGTCGTGTGTTATGCTGTTTCTGAATTTCACCGTTTTTATGTAAGATTAGTAATTGAGTAATTTATTATCGAGTATCGAGTTCTCAGCTCGAGTTGGAGCGATGCAAAAAGCACAGCGAAGTCACAACTGTCAAACAGAAACCGCTGGTGTAGGTGCAGGCTAGTAGGAAGCTTGCAGTAACATGTATCTTCAATCTTCGTCATCCCATCCCCTGCCCATCCATACATGGACCCTGCCGTTTGCCAATGCCGATGCTCTAATGCTTACTTACTATCCCATACCATTACTTACTATCCCATACCATTCTTTTCACGCAGGACGGAGGCTGTGGCTGCCCTATCGTCGGCGTCTGCAACCAGCGATGCTGGCGGCAGTGGTGAGAGGATTGGGTTTAGCTGGGGGAATACATGAAGGGAGCGATGGTTAATGATTAATAAATAATGGTCAACTGTCAACTGGCGACAATGGATGAATGGACGAATAAATGGCTGATAGGCTGATATAACTGATAAGCTGATATGATTGTTGCTGATCCTGATCATCAACTTCCGGGGACCCTGGAACTGGAGGTGGAATGCAATATTCAATTAGTATATTAGTATATTAGTATATTAGTATATTAGTATATAAACATGGCGATGTGGACATAGGCCTTTAGGCTTGACTTATTTATATAGTAGAACTTGTTAAGCCATCCAAGGTCCAATCATCAATCATCTAATATTATAAACCAATATTCAATCACTATGACTATGATTCAATGATAAAAACAATAATCTGAATCATGCACATCGTCACAATATCATTGCCGCACAACAGTGGAACAGAAGTGTCAGTCCACTCAGTCCACTCACTGTCTACCGGCGGCCATGCAGGACTGCTACGTCGGATCCATCATCTGCGGCTGATGGCAGGCAGTGGCCAAAGGGTCAGGAATATATGGTAGCATAAACGCATTTGACAATGGTTGATTTGTAGCTAAAACGGTCGGGGTAGTAGATACACCCAAAGCACATACATGGCACATGTACATGTAAATGTATTTCTTACAATGCTCAGGCTCAGGTTAACTCAGGACTATATTATTCCTGTGAGTTTTTTATTCGATGATATGATTTTGGAAAGGTATGAATGAATCCTCATAGACTCAAAGACTCATAGGGCCATAGGGGGGTGATTAATAACATTATTGTTGTGAGGCCACCATCAACTGGACCACTAGACCATCAACTATCAACCACCAACAACTATGAACGAATCAACTACTACTAGATCAAAGTCGTCAATCATGAGTCATCAATCATCATAACTATAACCATAACAATCCATATGATTGTTTGTTGTTTGGGTGTAGCGTAAGCACCGTACCTGATAACCGGATCATCGTTTCATATTATGTATATTAATGCATATCATATCGGATCGCTATTGCCCATCCCACCATCAGTCCATCAGTCTTGCAGCTTCAGCTTGCAGGCTTACTACATCACACTCATCGTCTATGCGCAGTGCAGTCAGTGGCAGCGGTGACAGGAAGTTTGGGGTGTCAGTGACACTGTGTGAGTGTATAGTCGGATGATTCGATGATGATTCGATGATGATGATTATCGATCGATGCTGATGCTGAATCTAATGATGATGATCCTCATGATGAATCTTAGCAGCTTAGCCAGCTTAGCTTAGCCTTATGTATGGGTGAACATGACCATGGACTAGGATACGATGGATCACACAGGTCTCAGATTAATATTTCCATAATTAATTCATGGATAGCAATACTGTATGGTGAATGATGTGAATGAACAAAGAACCTGAAACCTGATGCAAGTCATTATTCTGACAATTCTGGTTTGTATATGATTATTATCATTATCCTTGTCAAGTTATGGAACTTCGGCGGCATAGTAGCGTCGTACGGGTCGTACGAGTATAGAGGCGGCATTCTGGCATTCTGCCATTTCGGCGCAGGACGGGAGCTACATCATCATCGAGCTCTTCTCGCCTGGGCGCGCGCACTACGATGAGTGACAGGTGTGGGCGGGCGGGCTCATACCGTGGACTTTGTGAACTCAGTGGGCTCCATAACGTAATGCTTTGGCTATCATTATCTTAGGATCACAAGCTAAGGCGGCATATCACCCCCGAGTTAACAATTCAGACAATTCAGTATAGATTCAACAATTCAACTGTTTAACGTTAACGTTATAGGTTCGTGGTTTCAGTGATGGTCCTCAGTTGATGTGTTGATGTTGTGGGCCCCGGGGGCACAGTGGTGGATGATCCACGGTGAGGAAAGTGTGATTCAATAGGAGTCAATGAGTCAATGAGTCAATGGGTTAATTAATGAACCAATAGTCGAGTCAGTCAATAGTCAATATGTTGTTTTTGTTTTGTGGTTGTGATCACTGCAATTTGAACATTGAACAGATATATGAATTTATCTAACCTTGTTGAAGCTGCACTGTGACAATGGACTCAAAGATCGGACATATTTATACTTATTTAGATAACATGATGCATGACTGACAACCAGCTGACCGGTGGGGACTGGGACCAGGTTGTTGGTGGATAGTCTAGTCGGTAGTGGCCGTGGGATTGATGTCGTCAAACTTGATGTTCATGAATGAACCATGATAATGATGAATGATTCAGAACTGTTCAGAACTCTTTTTTCTCAAATTGACTCGATTTGGAACTTTGGAACTCATGAAAACATTAGACGCAAGCTTAATCAAACTTACATCATGAATTCATGAATTACCATGCATGACACAGGTATCTTGACATGTACTTTTGAGCTAGTCGATTCAGTCGATGGTATGTTTGTCAGAATCGCCAAAGCCGGATCAACTTAGAACATAATCGTGAACATCATGAACCAATGGGTCATGAGTCACAGGTTCATAGAGGGATACCGGGATCCCGCGTATCTGTATCTGGATACCATGAGTTCTGGCCTGATGTTCTGCTATGAAGAAGGTAATGTATGTATTTTAGTATTTGAGATAGACATGTGGTTTTGGGATGTTCTGGGCATGTCACATAACCAAACCAAAAGATTATCGACAGCGACGCTTGACCTTGAGCATCCACTTGTTGAGTGACTCATTGCATTGACTGACTCATTCACATTCACTCATTGATTCAATGACCATGGTTATGGTTATAGTTATAGTAATTTGCAAGCCCCATACCATACCATTACCATCCATTCATGCCATGCCATGCCAACTCCAACACATGCCATATAGATGGTGCCGATGCCGCTTGATCGGCTTGAGGTCTCAACTGAAAGTTTGCGGCCTTTGTAGCTGGCTTCTGGATCACGGCGATCAACGTGAGCACCCCCAGTGTGGTGGCTGTGGCTGCTTACTGTGGGCAATGTTTTGAGGCTTTAGGCTTTAGGCTTTAGACTGACTGAGATCCTTGGTCTATAATCTATGAAGCTATGAATCCATTGGTTCACTGATCAATGGTGCGATGGATCATAATCATGATGAATCAATGATGTGATGGTCTGTCATGGTACTGATTCATGATTCATGCATGCAACGTGAAGTTTGAACGTAAAGCTTAAAGCTTTCAGATTTTAAGAACCTTTCAATTTTGAAACAAATCCATCGGTTCACCCATCACAGATCACACTCACTGAACGGGTGGGTTTCTTGAATGTCGAATGGTCAAGAGTCAGATGGCAATGGCAATGGTCGGAGTTGAAGGGTTTGAGTTCCTCAGAGCTGTGAGTAGGCTCAAAATGGCACAGCCGATCAGGATCACTGGCGCTGACGACACTGACAGCCCTCTCATCGTGCTCATGGCAGCCATGACGTTGGGACGACCACCATCATCATCTATTACATCTATGCATCGGTGTGATGATGTGGAGCCAGAGCCAGAGCCAGGAAGCCTTGAACTTGATGGTGAGCCTGGTGATCGCGATCATGAAGAAGAACCAGGACCAGAGCCAGAGCCAACACCAGCGATGCTTCCATCACCTCCTCGCGCAGTCAGTCCGTTCATTCGGAATTCACAACAGTGGCAATGGATCGATGAGAAGCTCAGTTGTCCAGCATGGGTCCAAGGCAAACGACCCAAGACAACAGCATCATCATCATCATCATCCAGTTCCAGTTCACGACCGGTAGCTGTCCTCGGCCCATCAAATCCAGATTCATCGCCTGCGGACATGCGACGAAGCCAGAAGCGAAGGAGATCATCAAGCTCAGATGCTGTGTGATGGTTTCGTTTTGATTTTGTTTAAGGACTATCTCTCTCGGACTAGCCTTAAGTATTTTGGACCTATTGGTCGACGGAATCGGGCGGTTGCCCTTTCTTGCAGCTCCTAAGGACTGCTTGGCAGAAGATGGAAAAAAAACTGACGGCGGGACGGGGCATGGATGGCCGGCATGGACCATGATGAGTCCGTGTTGAACCAAGTTTGAACCAAACAGTTGTATATCGATAAATCGATAAATTCGATCAATGATATGATGATAGTATATCACAATGGGTACAACTGAATATGTTTTATTTTATATTGTTTACACCTACGAATCTTCTTCGTGTATATTATATAACATACCTACTTGCATACATTGTACACATAACATGTATGCACATACAAGTATACGATCCAAACTACAGAATTGATTTCAAAGACCAGTCAAAATTGTTATTACGAATCCTGACATTGGTTTTAGGATTGCATCTTAAATCATTTGCAATGGCTTAGTTACAAACCACTGCTACTACAGTATGTTTGCTGGCCACAATGCTCACATCAAGTGCAGCGGTGGTTCAAAACCATTCAACCATTGGACCATTGAGACATAGGAAGGATTTGTTTCATTTTCATATACTGCGGCGAGACCCAAATGCTAAATAGTTGTAAAGTTTCTGGTGTGCCTAGCATGAATGATTTTAACACTAGTATTAGTTTTAGTATCTGATTCAGATAAACACAGCTAAGGGCCGCTTAGGTATGGTTCCTGGTCCCTGGTTTTCCCTGAACCATCGCATTCTCAATCTGGTGCATGGTCCGCAACAGTTCCTCTCAGGTATCAGGCCTTCGACCTGAACCTCGGCTGCTGGGCTGACTGTTCTGAAATATGTCGATGGTTCATTGATTATTATGGATTCATAGAATGAACAGTCTGTCCAAAATCAAATGGATGAATGGGTGGTCCGGATGGTAGTGGGGTGTAGTTCATTGCATTAACATATGAGTCGTCGTCATGTACTGACATTGAACATATTTTTTGAAAAACACAAGTGTTGGTGTTGGATCAAACACTAATACTTTTACATATTACATGTGGCATAATCTAAATATACAAAAGGCAGTAACATATACATATGTGTTTAAAGGTTCAACGATAATATAGTATATTGTATGTATATACATGCATGTTATCATGTTATATAAATAAATAAATAAATATATATATATATACACAGTGTGTGTGTATATACAATCTACTTGTCATACTACATGCACATACGAAAACATTAAGGTTTACTGTACTAATCATAGTACTTATGTAAAAACAATGCCTTAAGTCAAATTCGCAGTATCCATGATATCATCCTTGACTTCACCGCAATAATCCAACGACGCGACAATGCGGATGGGCTTGGTGTGGACGAGGCTGGACGAGGTTCGTCCACGGGTCTGGAGGGTGTGGACGAGGTTCGTCCACGGGTCTGGAGGGTGTGGACGAGGTTCGTCCACGGGTCTGGAGGGTGTGGACGAGGTTCGTCCACGGGTCTGGA
>Ga0126342_10007613_pt1 | contig 19378 bp, 12 predicted proteins | sample Cyp1metagenome_FD_92528 | JGI IMG/M metagenome (GOLD analysis project Ga0126342, IMG submission 92528) | Coral microbial communities from Lord Howe Island, Old Settlement Bay, Australia - Cyphastrea 1 metagenome | ecosystem: Host-associated > Invertebrates > Cnidaria > Coral ... | reverse complement strand
TCATATAAACACCCTTGAGCTAGGGCTTATCCAGGGTGTTTATCTTCGACTGCGTTTTGGCAATGACACGTCCTCTGAAAGTGAGGAGGATGACTGACCATGCCATCTGAGATCAAAAAAGATAAGCGAGCGAGCTGATGGGGGGATCCCAGGAGACATGAGGTATTGCTATACAGCGTCTTCGGAAGTTATGTTCATATTCACAGTCTTTCTTGAAGAAGCTGTAAATACCGCGTGTTTGGATCGTTTGGGTATATATATACACATACACATATTTATCCCGCAGTCATTCTGAATCATGTTTGGGATCTAACCCCCCTTATATTGGAGATACCACCATCTTCTAATACCATGAACAATTTGGTTGAGGTAGTGCAAAACAATCCAACCATGATGTTCATTATTGGAGTAAGTTATGATCCAGTTTCTAACAAGCTCAGAACTATTACCCTCTGGTAATTTAACATAGCTATTGAAAATTGCCATTTATAGTGGATTTACCCAGTAATAGCATGGTGGATCTTTCCAGTTCGTTATGTGGCTGTTTACCAAGCCGGGTAAACGGTAGTCTGCTAGTCATTTTTGTGGGATTTAACCGAGTACTCATCCAATTTCACGAGATATTCCCAGTGTGGCATGATTTCTTTGGCGCTCTGCGCCTGAAAAAAAAAAAACACAACTGGAGCCCTCCAAAACACCGGTGAAATGGACGCGAAGGGGGCCCAAAGTCTGTTTCCGAATGCCTCCGAAACAGTCATTGAGGGTGACGAGAATGTTGTATCTGTAAACAAAAATGCACCTTAGCCTTAGCGATTCTCAATGTAAACCAGTTGATGAGATTTAAATATATGGTAGGTGCATGTGTGCGGTTGATCAGGTCGACTCAAAATCCCATGGATTTTGAGATTCACAAGACGCGGAGACAGGGAAGCCATGGCAATGAACATCAGTGTGGAGTTGATGAGCGGCAAGGTTTACCCCATGGAAGTGCAGCCAACCATGACGATCAGAGAGTTGAAGGAAGAAATGAAGGTTGGATTTTGGTAAACACTACTTCCAAGTTACCGGAAATCTGTAAATGATTGCTTCCCTATAGTGAAGAATCCCAACGCATTCTTTTGAACAACAACATTTATTTCTAGTTGTTGAGGTATGGTACATGGTTCAAGCAAGTGGTCCAGAAAATCATGATGTGATGACACAAAATCCACATCTTTTGTTTTGAACATCTGAACGGTTGCAAAATCTTGAGGTTTCAATGAGATATGACATGCCTTCCTTGCAGGCTTTCCACCGATGGGAGGACGAAATCACCAAGATTCTGGGTATTGTGGAAATCATCGTTGATGGAAAGAAATTGGATGATCTCAAGGCAAGCGCATCAGTCGCAATCCCAGACGGTGCCAAAGTGCAGGCTGGACCCCAAAAAAACAGTAGACACGTTTTTCATGTTATATTTGTTGTGAAGGCAAGTAGATTGGGAAACAAACATATATGATGACACTTGGTGCTGTAATATATTGTGCAAGGTCATGATTAGTTTATGACTCGCCGCTTAGTGCTCTCTCCTGTCCTCTCAGTCGATTTCGCAGCTTTATAGAATGTTGGGTTTGAGGCCTACCATGTTGTGTTTCCTCATGGGTTCATGTTGTTTGTTCCCACGTGTTGCATGAATTTCCGCGTAGGTCGTGTTCTACGTGAAGCCAGCAATTGAGTGTGTCAGCAGGTGGCACGCAGGCTGCGCAAGGCAAAAGTTGCGTGACGTACGTATCCCGGCCAAAACAGCAGCGCTGAACCCCTTTGCTTTTTCAAGGTGCTACCAATTATTGCGGATTGAACTGTCGGATGTTCTGACTGAAATTCCTATTCGTGCCTTTGATGGCTGCTGCGAATTGAGAGACGTTGCTATTCCCAGGTCAGTGAAGAAAATCAGAGATGAAGCCTTTGCTGGCTGCAACTCTTTGACAACATTGACCATCCCCTCTTCAGTGAAGGAAATTGGAGCGCGTGTTTTTAAGGCTTGCAGCTCTTTGACAGCTTTGAATCTAAAGGCGTCTCTGACTGAAATTCCGGCTTATGCCTTTGCCCGCTGCATTTGTTTGACAAATTTTACCATCCCCGAGTCAGTGCAAAGAATCGGAGAGGGTGCCTTTTCTGGCTGCAGCTCTTTGAAGAGTTTGACCATTCCAGAATCTGTGGTTGAAATCGGCAATCGTGCCTTTGATGACTGCAGCTCATTGACAAGGTTGGCAATCCCGGACTCTGTGAAATACATTGGAGGTGGTGCCTTTGCAGGCTGCAGTTCGTTGGACAGATTGACCATGCCCATGTCTTTGACCCAACTTGGGTATGACGCCTTTGCCGGCTGCCGCTCTCTGACGAATTTGAGCATACCCGGTTCTGTGACGTATATTGGGTGTACAGCGTTTGCTGGCTGCATTGCTTTGACGAGTTTGACCATTCCGGATTCTGTGAGGGAAATTGGGCCCTTTGCCTTTCGCGACTGCCGCTCTTTGACAAAGTTGACCATCCCGGCCTCAGTCAAAACGATCCGGCACGGTGCGTTCGATGGTTGCAGTGCCTTGACACATCTGCAGCTTCCAAAGTCTGAAGCCGATGAGCAAAGTGATGTGGCTCCATGTAAACGACGTCGCACATGAGGCACCAAAGACCACGTCGTGGAAGATGCAAAAATATGTTGGGTGTGGGTCGGAACTGAGAGCACCAGCATGGGATGTCTTACCATATGGTGAACCAAGTTGTGGCTGGGGGAACTCTGGCGTTTCACGGAGGGTAGAACACAATAAGGGCTGGTTGGTGGTTTGGAGCATGGCTTTTATTTTTTCATATTGGGAAAAATAACCCTAATATTTTTCAGAGGTGTTCAAACCACCAACCAGAGGGAGAAAATGCATTGCGTGGCTGATGATTTGTTCCAGTATCTTCCTATTTTTCTTGCCGTTGATTCTTCGCTGTTCCTTAACAGCGCAGCTCTTGCTGGAATCCCCAATAGTTGTGCATGTTTTGTTCCTTAAAAATCATTCATGTTTCATCATTTTTCCAATTTAATCACAGTGTTTTCCTATTAAAAGCCTGAATAAACACCATAAACCCAGTGTTTCCTGAAGAAATCACCAAGTTTTTCAATTCCTTCCTGCTATAAATCCACCCAGGCTTCAAGTCTGAAAACTTGCTGAGACAGCCAGGCGCTGGGACCGAAGTCCCGTGATCTACGGCTCCTGGTGCTTGGAAGGAGCGGGCCCCAGTCGAGTTGAGCTCCCGAGCTCGCGTTCAGTATATGGCTGTGGCTGTGGCTGAACTATGGTTGGTAGATATATAACGAACTGTTTTGGAAAAATAGTTCGTGAAATCATTGAAAATGGCTTGGAAATGTGGATTAACTATGGCTTATGGTAGATATAACTTAACTATAGTTAATGGGGATTATAATGGTTTATAAACCAACAAAAATGGTGATTTAATGGTGATTAACCCTCTGGTAATGGAATATTCATGGAAAATATGGTGGTTGATGATGTTTGTTGGTTTATAAACCATAGGAATAGTAGTATAGATATATCTACCATAAACCATCTGGTTGGTGGTTTGGAACATTATATTTAGATAATATAACGAACTAGATAACTCGTTGGTGCTTTGGAACATGAGTGGATAAATTATGACTTTCCATTCAGTTGGGAATGGAAAAATCATCCCGACTGACTTTCACTCCATGATTTTTCAGAGGGTAGGTATACCACCAACCAGCCATAGTAACCATAACCTGAATTAATTGTTGGGCCATTTGGGGATGATTTCCCTTTTTTATTCACCATAAACCATAGTTATTGGACTTATTTGGAGTTAACTATACTTTTCATGGGGCCCCCATAAACCAACGACCATAACCAACGACCGTTTTTCACTGGGGGGCCCCTCGATCGGGATTTATTTAAGCTGAATCACTGGGTTTCCATGTGTTTCCTAAGATTTCCTAAGGGAAAACTTTAGGGCCTTTCTTTTAAGGCTTTTACGTGCTGGTACCGAGTTGTAGAATATGTATTTATTTAACCAACATATCTGATGATCAGAGTTTATAATAGCTAGTTCATTAATGTTTATCAGGATAGAAATAAAACAAACACCTTCTGAGACTGTATTTGGGGATGGTTTTTGGGTTCCAAACACCTTCTCAGAAAGTATTTGGAGCACTAGGGAATATGTGTAATATATCTGATTTATTCTGATTTATTCAAAATGACATGTTCCTTTGCGGGGTAAACTAACGTAGATGTGGATTAGATGGATCAGAGTTTCCCATGGCTTTTGCCAAGAAAATAGATTACAGATGGTTGATATATGTTGATATGTATTGTAGAGCTAAGTACTTTAGATAATTGATGTTGTCATATATTATTTGTTATATCTATTGTGGATATATGGATATATCTATCATTATCTGTCCACACCGAAATTATGGACATGATTGGTAAATTGTAATAAATAAATAAATATATATATATATATACACGTGACTATTATTATGTGTATTATATATATATATATATATTCTACTTATACTGTTGACTATATATGTGTATATCTAAACTATAGCTAAATCATTGCCTTATCTAAATGATAGTTGGGTTATTCAGATGTACAGAAATATGTGTGGATGAATGGTAATGACCTCACTGTGACCGCACCGGAATGATGGTGAAATACCCTCTGGATCCCTCTGGTTATGTCAAAGTAGCTATTGGAAATTGCTATTTATAGTTGATTTACCGATTTAAAATGGTGATTTTCCATAGCTATGTTAATTTACCAGAGGGTATGATAAATTATCTAGAATATTGTAGACTTGGATGTGAAGATATGTTTACAACAGACAGCACATTGATATATATATATATATTATACATATATACATGTAGAATATCCCTTCAAACATAGCCACATGATAGGAAAGTCACGATGATTGTCCGCTGGATTTTGGGATGCCCCAATCTCAGACAAAGTAATGGCATACGATAGATTAATCAATGGGAGTGTTCCTAATCGTTGTATAAAAGTGGTTAATCATTTATAGATATATATGTATATATACACACATATATACACCTACTGGGTATACATACACACATATATATATACACCTACTGGGCAAAATTATAGTATACTTACATGAACATGTAATAGTTGTTTTACATGTTACTTGTGGTTTTCTATGCAAGCAGCGAAATGGGTGGTTAAACCAGTGAAACTTGTTTTGTTTTTTTTTTGTAATGGGAATACAGTCGAACAAAAATAGAGAAAATAAACAACAAAAAGTATATGGGTGATGTCTGAAAATGATGTATACCCGTATACCCCTAAAATAGCAATTCTTTCCGGGGAAAATGAGGATACTTTTCCAGAATGTCGGGGTAGCCCATTTTCAGACACACCCATGGAGGGAAGGACATTTGCAGATCTACCAACTTGAACATCCCAGCGAGCCATGACAAAAATCGCCCGTTGATTGGTAAATTAATATGCATAAGTATTTATAAAATATGATGGAAACATACATGATGATCGTCTAGAATCATCTATATAGCGGATATGGGTAATGACCACTGTGGAGTATTGGAGTTACCCACTATGTTGATTGATTATTCTATGGATAACATCATAGAGGGGTCAGGTTTCTTATTAGTTTTCCACCTACAATACGCAATCAACTTTATATGGGTTATTATAAATGGTTGGTGGTTTCAAACATGGCTTTTATTTTCCATTTCATATATATGGGATGTCATCCTTCCCATTGACGAACTCATATTTTTCAAGATGGTTATTGCACCACCAACCAGATTATACATATATATATATATAGATATAGATTATATTAACCATATACTAACCATATATTAACCATCAATTAGTTACACTATCACCAAATTACAAGGACCCATCATGACTGAGTTATTATAAGGACTTATACCATGTGGTTATGACTGGGTGGTCAAGCTTAAGGACCTGACCACAGATGCGGGGTGACCGAGACCAAACTGTGTTAGGAAGTTTAATATTACCAACCATGGAAAATGCATGGAAAATACATGGAAAGTACATGGAAAAATGCATTGAAAATACATGAAAATACATGGAAATACATGGAACATCATTGTTTTAGTAAGTTTAATAATGGGAAACCTATCAACCAACCATGAAAATACTTTTGGAACTCTGGACACCCAGTTAAATACATTTTTGTTTGTTCTATCTTGGTAGTGAAGATGTCCTACATCAAATATTACGAAGAACACATTGGAAAACCACCCGTTGAGTCTCTGGTTGCAATTATTCCCAGTTCTGAAGATTATTCTCAAACAAATTGGGCGAAAAACAACAAACAAACAATTGTCTGGACCAGTTTTTTCCATTCAGAAGCATCTTTGCATCGCGGCTTCCTCATCCATGGATAGTGAATGATTGTGATATTTCCCACAGTTATGGCTCGTAAAACCGCCTTACCAGTTAAACAATAGGATTCTATTTCCAAGTGGTTGGATGTATATCACGAGGTTTTCTTAGGCAGATACAACTTTTTTTTGGGCGACAGCTGAGTTTTATCGTAGTTTATCCCAAAAAACATGAGTTCATCTTGTTTTTCTTATTCAAGGTAGTGACATTCCCCAATACATAGATGAGATGTAATAAGGTCATGTCTTAATAATTATACTTTTTTTAAATATGTCATAGACCATTTTAGATCAACTATCCCCAAATATAAATCCTCGTTGGTGGTTTCAAACATGGCTCTTAATTTCCATGTCATATATGGGATGTCATCCTTCCCATTGACGAACCCATATTTTTCAAGATGGTTAAAACCACCAACCAGAATCTATAATTTACTCAAGTGTTGTTTTTGTTGGACCATTTTGGACCCAAGTCGCTTCCGCGTTTCCGTTATTTTCATCGCAGGACGGGAAGCGTTGCTCTTGCCTATGGAGGCGATAGGGGAGGTGAATGGTGAGGCAACGCCTGGGAAAAAAGATAGGACAATGGTGATGGTTAATGATGGTTAATGATGATTCCCATGATTTTTGCAGCTGTTTTAACATGGTTTAACTGGTTTAACATGGTTTAACTGGTTTGACATGGTTTAACATGACTTAACATGATTTAACATGGTTTAACATGGTTTGACTTGGTTTAAATGCTTGTTTCTGATTTTTCGAAGGTTGGTTTAGACGTGACAAACGCGCCCTTCGCTTGGGGCGGGCTGTCTGTCCACTATCTCTAGCAGGGGATCATCCACGGGTTTCAGCATTGCCATATGGAGGTTTTCCAATCCATAGGGGGTAGGCCCAAGTTACCCTCTGGTAATGGATTAATTAATAGTGGGTTAATAGTGGGTCAAAAGTGGGATGAGATGATAATGGGTATATTCTCTGGTAAACTAACAGTTTGCTATTGAAAATGGCGATAGAAATAGTTGATTTACCCGTTCAAAATGGTGATTTTCCATTGATATGTAAACGTTTACCAGAGGGTATCAAATTTGAAAACGGATTGTCCATTAAATAAACCATCCATCGATACAGGGGTACTCCATATGGTTTGAATTGATAAAAATGCATCTCAGTACAATGTGCAATCCATCGGAGCCTAATTTGGGATAAGAACTGATAAGAACTCATTCGTATCGCTATGAATTTACCATGACAACACACCATCAACTCATCATTAACTCGTGAAATGATTCTCGCTATGAAAACCACCATGGTTCAACCACCATTTTCACTGCTTGGGAAACCCACGACCTAAGATCAAACACCCCCATCGTATGGTGTGGGGGGTGGTGAATGTAGACGGAGAAGCGGATCTGTTCATCCCATTATAATCATTATATCAGTTCTATGTATCATTATATAATATTATATATACCATTAAATCCCAGTATGTTTTCATTAAATCTCCATAAGCCATTTGTTTTTTTTTCAAAATTTTAAGCATAAACATTATTAAACATCATTTTACCATGATTTTTCACGATCATTAAACCACATTAAAGCAATATCTTAAGCATTCGGAGAGCTGAAAAAACGATGATTTTTCGAAATCGTCCCAGGTCTATTTCCAGGCAGCCTTGCTGTTGGACACCTTGGCGATACACCAGGGAAGTCGCTTGGCGACTTTGCGACTTAGCAATTCTGAAATAGCAAAACCATCTGGTTTTTATAGGGAAATTCCCATTTGGGGATGATTTCCCATGATTCTGAAATAGCTAAACCATAGATCTCATTTTGAAGAAGGGAAATCATGGGAAATCATCCCCAAATGGCCCAACAATTCAGGTTAGTGAAATATAAAAAAATTCCCAGATGGATGATAAAATTCTTCACATATGTAATTGTGACTGATTTTACAAAACGTATTTTTTTTTAATTGTGGTTTGCTAATCATGAAGAAACCATTTGTTCATGATTAGCAAAGAATTGGATGATGGGAAAATTTACAGGAAAACCCTATATTTGATGGTAAAAACCATGGTTTCCTGTAGATTTTCCCTTAAACCAACCCAATGAGATTAGCAAAGCACTCTTGTTATGACATTCGGATAGAGCTTTGGTCACAGCCTCAGGTTCTGCAGAGCACAAGTCCGAGCTGGAGGCGCGCAGAAATGAGGTAAAACGACATGGCACATCGTTTTTTTATCTGAGAGCCACGTTTTGTAGTGATGAATGGTGTTTTGAGTGCTTATGAGTGGTTAATAAACTAATGGTTAATGATGTGATACGTTACTTTTTGATATTCATGGTGTAAATAATGCAGTAAATAATGGTGAACAGTGGTTATTAGGGGTCAATAGTCCCAAACAATTGATGGTGAAATAGGTATTGATGGAATATCATGGGGATATCCTTCAACAACATTGATGGGGATAATGCTGGGTAAGTCATAGTGACCTCCCGCCGTGACCTCACTGGAATTAATTATTGCATTTTGCCCGAACAAAAAATGAGCAGTGCTCAAAACCGCTGTTGATTGATTATAATATATATATATAAATCTGGTTTTATTTCTATCCAAAATCGGTTACATGTTTATTAATTTATTAATTTTATTGTTTATAATTGGTGGTTCATCCCACTTACATCCAGTAGGTTGTAAGCCTCATAAGTGGAGTAACCACCAGGTATACACGCATATAACCTGTGGTAAAATGAGATCATGCCCAGGGCGTCGTTAATTCCTCCATCACGGTTGATGGGTAGTACTAGGCCATACGTTTGGGCCTTTAGAAACTGCTTATGATTTAAGGGCATGAACTATTCCAAAAGAGCTACGGAATGTGGCTCTGTACAAAAACACATGGATGTATTTGATGTGTTTCAATAGTGGATTTGTTTTTTTGTTGCATTTCTCTCTAATGATAGTCAGTATCTATAGTTCATCAATAGAATGCTATAGATACTGTATATATACTTCATGGGAATTTGACAAAGGTAAGAATACAGTATAAATTATCGTAATGTCAATATCAATATAGATAATCAGTAGTTTAGTATAGTATAGTACAAGAGTATTGTATGTATATAGTTACTTCACAATTGAATACATTTGAATACTTGAGCTATACAAACCATCCCTGACTCGTTGTCTTGCTACGGACTATGGTTCTCCACTACATACAAATGAATAACCTTTCTTTAGCATATAGATATATTCATCCAGAGTTCTTTCGTAGCTATATATCATATGGATATTTATCCCACTATCTTTAGAATATAGATATATTCATCCATATTTTCTTTGCACGTTTTATGCATATTATACATATATAATATATATATATATATACTCAATGATATGGATATACCTATAGTATGTAATATGAATATATATATATATATATTATCCATATAGATATACTATCTGTTGCTTGCTTTACCCTTAGGTCATGGCTAGCCAAGGCCAAGTTCTTCGAGATGCGCAGCCAAGGAGTTCCTGAGAACTATCGCAGCTCGGCGCGGCGATGCCTTCAATTGAGCAGGGCAGCAGGGGCTGCTAAACCCCTGGTTGGTTGATTAGTTGGGTGTATATGATGAGTTAGTATTAAAACCATATCATTAGTATGCTAACTCATATCATCATTATTGGCTAATTAGTTGACTAATTCATGAGTTAGTACTAAAACTAATTAGCCAATAATGATGATATGGTTGATGATTGATCATATAATGGTTGACTAATACACCATAATACACCATTGATTGGCTAATTAGTTGGGTGTATATGGTTGTTTTAAAACTAATTAGCCAATAATGATGATATGGTTGATTAGTTGGATCATCCAGCAGGGAATCATCCACGGGGTTCAGGAGATAGCCATATGGAGGTGTTCCAATCCATAGCGGGTAGCCCCCAAGTTATCAAATTTGAAAACGGATTGTCCATGAAATATAAACCCTCCGGTTGGTTGATGTTTATTTGGATTTCATCCAAGAAAATATGGGGAATCTAGTTAACATATGATGATTATAGGGAATTAGTTGGGGGATTAACCACCATTTATAGGGGTTTAACATGGTTTAACCATCAATAATATGGGGATATGAGAGAATATAACTGATAAATGATGGTTCATTGATGATTCGTTGGGGATTATACTACCCAGTATTGGGGATTTCAAGACCCTCTGGTAATTGAACATTGCTATTGAAAATGACCCAGTCGAAATAGTGGATTTACCTATTGAAAATGGTGATTTCCCATAATACATATGTCAACGTTTACCAGGCCGGGTAGTTCGGGGATTTTTCAGCCAGCCAAGTTTGATTACCCGGTAAAGCCCAATACTACATGGTTGGCTGTATATCCCATTATATCCCATGAAATTTTCACTAACCCAGCATATTATCCCTATTATATCCCATGTGGTACATCCCAGTAAATAAATATCCAACTCAAAATCCATTTTTATCAATGATTCATCATCATTAATCATTAAATGTTCCTAGTGCCCATATTAACTATGTCAATTTACCAGACCCTTATGCTCCATGTATGGGCTATTTACCAACACTTGCCCTAAAAATCACCCAGTCAGACGGTCATGTAGGTAAATATACCATACATGGAGCATATGGAGCATAAAAATCAATGTTTATCAATGATTCACCGTCATTAATCAATGTTTACCAGAGGGTAATCCAAGAACGGGGAATCCCCGGAAAAAAAAAAACAACAACCAGGATGATACATGGAATGATAGGTTGGGATTTGTTTCACACTGCTCAAATTGGGATAGTGTGGTTCATATAATGGCAAACAGTAGAAAATGGGGATATTGTGATTATAACATACTATAACCATCTATAACCATAGTTTGATTATAACTATAGTTGTGATTTACTAAATATAGGGATTAACCAATAGTCGAGTATAACTATAAAGTCAATGGCAAATAGTTTTGATTATTACTAATTATAGTGAGTATATATATATATGTACATATAACAAAATTTGGCCAACATGGTGAGGACTGACCCTACTGGTGATTGAACCAACTAGAATATATCATGGACAATATATCACCGATAACTATTCTTGTATATATTTAAAATGGTTATTTCATGGTAAATCATGTTGATTATAACTAAGTATAGTGACTATAACTATACATAGTTTACACATGAATTCTATGGTTTATGGTGAGTATAGTTAAGGGGGTTTATAAACTTACAATGCGATTTAGCCAACAGAAATGGTGATATGACCATACTGGTAATAGTGGTTTAAGCAATCACAATTATACAATGGAACATATGCAAACCAACCCACATTTGCGATCATGGTTGAGCAATATAATATGATACTAAATGAACACATATTGCCCATTTCCTGAAGAAAAGTACGGTGCACAATAATAAATAAACTCTTTTTTTTGGTTTCGCAATTCAATCATGGTAGGTTTAAAGTTACGTTTCATCGGTGAGACACTATTTCCATTGTTTTTTTCCATTGGTATAGGAGTAGTAGGATTTAAACCACAAAATATATATTTTTTTTTGTGGCATTATGTTGCCATGTTTGATTACCCCAGGTACAAGGTGAGGCCTCCCAGTTATAAGTTGGATTGTAGATGTCAACCCAGTTTTGTGCCAGTAACTATATCCCCCATAAACCCTAGTTCTATGATCAAGTTGTAAGTCAGCTTAGCTATCAGCTATCTAGTTTGGGGGGTCTCACCTGCTAAGACCCTAAATTTGAATAGTTCTTTGGAGATCTGCTGCTTGGAACTCCATGGTGCAGCGATGTGAAACTACCAGAGGGTGCTTGCGGAATTATTGTTTGATAGTGGTTATTTCATGATGATTGGGGTTATCAATGGTTAATATGATGTTATATGATGCCCCAGTTATTTTTGTTTGTATATAACTCCCCAACTATAGATATCTACCAGTAAGCCTATTGGAGTTCTGTTTGCCGAGAACTAAGCCAACGAACTAGAGCACCAGCCCGTAAATAGTTTCTGAATCTAGATTCTGTAACGAACGAAATCGTTGATAGATAGGGTCCCATATTCATTTCAACTACCGACTATATCTGGTTGGTGGTTTGGAACATTTTGATTATTTTTCATATATATTGGGAATAAGAACCCCAACCGACTTTCATATTTTTCAGAGGGGTAGGTCAACCACCAACCAGATATATTCCAAATATTCTATGTAAATATACGTCATTGAGTCACATCCCCAGGAGTCTCCGAAAAGCCTGGGATCGCTATCTGGGATGAGAGCCACCAAAGTGACACAGACCCGGCCAGGCCCTAGCATAGGAGCCTGGACGATTTGGAAATTAAGGTTGATGTTCATGATTAATGTTCAAGGCCTATAGTTAAAATACCAAATATTTTTGATTTGTCCCCCCCATTTTTTCTGACTAAATCCCAATGTTCAGTGGTTAAATCATGTTGAATTCTTATTTCTGTCAGTTCAAAGCCAGCCCGCAGCTTCGCGCAACAGGTGACATCCTGTATTACCAAGAGAGGTTTTACCCCATCTGGGCCACTTGGATCGTTTTGACGAAAGGTTGTCGGGGACAAATTCTGTGATTTGTATCCAAAATGGAGGCTTCAACCTGAAGAGATCTCGTGCAACAATGTTTAAACCACTTTGAAGCTAAGCAAAATGAGAAACCATGGGGTTTTGTAATGTTTAATTGTTTAAATATTATAACTAGAAGAAAAGAATGGAGAAGATATTCGCGAAGAACTACAAGGTGGTGTCCCAAACAATAGCTAAGTTGATTTGCAAGATTTTACAAGTAGGTTAACTGGGATTTATTGTAGATATACGGTTTGTTAGGTTCAGATGTCCGGTTTTCTCCGCGTTTCTGCGCTGCAGACGTGGGTCAATGGAAGCATCGACTTCGCACCATGTACCGTTGGCACCAATGACTTCGTAGAAAAGATCAGCTCGGATTGAGCTCAGCAAGTACGAGAAAAAAATATTTGATTATAATAATTATAATATAGTTTCCGAACAAACTGCAGAGTCATTTCAATGGCAAGACGGTGACTGGAGTTGACCACATATCTCCCATGGGGATTGCACCACCACATTGGCGATTCTGGTTCCGGTTTGATCGGTTCGAACGGTTCCATGGAGAATCATTTCGGTTAGGTTCACAACGGTTAGGTTCCACTCGGTTCGGTTCCTACGTTTCAGGTTCCTGCGGTTCCAAGGTTAGGTTACTAACCACTATATTTACACATATTTAAATGATTAACTATCTATATATATATATATGTATCGTATGTGTATATATATATATAGACATATAATTGTAAATAGATATGATATAATCATGATAATGGATAAAAACAGACTACTGAACATCCCAGCGACCTTCGCCCCGAGGAAGATCGCCCGGGCATGATGAGCTGCGGCCAGTTTCGCTCCTTGCTCTTCTCAGGCCGTACCGGGAGTGCGGCGATGGGACGGTGATGGTGTCTGCAGACATAGGGGATATTACCCTCTGGTTATGTCAAAATAGCTATTGAAAATGGCCATTTATAGTGAATTTTCCCATTAAATATGGTGATTTTCCATAGTTATGTTAGTTTACCAGAGGGTAACAGCAATAGTGAATCCCATCACTTGGTTAAAATAACCATAGGAAAATATTGGAACATCACCTATAAATGGTGATTTGATGGTGATTTAAAGGAACTTAATGGGATTTAATGGGAATTAAATGGGATTTATGTGGATATACCCTCTGGTAAATTAACATAGACCCTGAAAAGGACTAATTTTTAGTAGAAACTAATCTTCCAACCCCTATCTGGCAGGGTCTATGTTAATTTACCAGGGGATACTATATCACCATATAATGGCTCATGATATAGGAACTAACATGATATTATAATTTTGTTGGATCACTAAATAATAATAATCCCATCAGCCGAATATTAAACACCCCATTTCTATGGTCCCAATGGAATGTGGAAATTCCCTACATCCACCATGGTTTCTAAGGGGGTGTTTAATATTAGGGGGAAGGGATTAATGAAGGTGTATAATGGGGGTCTTGTGGGGATCTTGGTTTATCTCAGTTACTTGGAGCAATACGATGTGCTGCACAAGGTTTGCATGTATACATGCAGCATTTTGGCAACACAAACAGGAATTGTCAAGCAACAGATGATTACCTCTGGTAAACATTTACATAACTACTATGGAAAATCACCACTTTTAATGGGAAACTCACTATAAATGGCCATTTTCAATAGCAAACTGTTAGTTTACCAGATGATTAGTAGATATTCATAGTTGGAATTGAATCCCAAGATGGTTGCAAGTTCGCGAACCCCATTCTGGTGGTTGCTGGTTCGTAGTTTCAGCAGAGAATATTGTGAATTAAGCAACCAATAAAGATCAGTATGAATGCAACCTTAATAATGGAACCTAGAGTAGCATACATCTATTGTTCGGACCCTTTCTTTCGTTGGTTACCCTCCTGAAACTGAGATAGATGTCAAAAACCCACGAGGGTTTCCCTTCCCCATGGGTTTTCCTTTTTTGTTTTTGGTATGTTTACCCCAAGATATCTCCAACAAATGGGCTAAACCAAGATTGAACAGATGGTTACCCACCATTTCGATGATGTTTCCCATCCAAAACACCATTTCACACAGGACTTTCCTATATTTTCTAGGGATTTCCCATGATTTTCCATATTTCATAGAAGATTTTCCATGATTTTCCTATATTTTCTAGGGGATTTCCCATGTTTCATGGTTGTATTGGTGGTTCTTTTTAACCGCCAAGCGGCCAGGAACGGTGGACAAGAGCCACCGACGCATGGAGATTCAGCCCTTCGATGTGCCAGGCGTGGGAAGGTTGAAGGAAGGGAGGAAGGTAAACGACCTATGAATATTGACTAACCTCTGGTAATTTAACATAGCCATGGAAAATGGCCATTTATAGTGGATTTTCCCATTAAAAATGGTGATGTTCCAGAGTTATGTTAGTTTACCAGAGGGTAACTAATTATGGCAACAACTATATTAACTATTCAATACTACCATTGGTGACCAAGATGGACTATAGTTATTTTGGAAGAGTAATTAACATTATGGTTTCCTTGGATCACTTGGTTAATATACCTATATCACTATTTCATGGTTCATGATATAGTAACTAGCATTATAATTTCCTTGGATCACTACATTATAATTTATAGGATCTCGGATCACTAATTATAACATATGACCACCACATAACTAACATTATATTATATGGGTAACATACTATATCACTACATTCTAGTACCTGGTTGGTGGCTTGGAACATGAATTCTATGACTTTCCATTCAGTTGGGAATGTCATCATCCCAACTGAAGAACTTCATCATTTTTCAGAGGGGTAGGTATACCACCAACCAGCTTAAGATTCATATATCTTAATATTATCTGGTAAATACATTATGGGAGGCAGGTGAACTAACATAACTAAGAGTGTAACCAGAGGGTATTTGCACAGCTGATGGTCCCCCGTAATGATAGTGATATAGTGTTTGTCCACTGGAACCCTTCCGTTGCTTTGACATCCATAGATGTCATCGCTTTGAACAACTTGCCTTCAGAGCGTAGCGTTGAACATTAGGATGGGGCGTTGCCGTGAACAATATATTTGAACCAAGTTGGCGAAGATGTGTTTACCAAAGATCAACTACCTGTGGGATATTCAAGCAAGATAATATTCAGATACATTAATACACCTATATGTATTGTGAAGTGGTCAATTAAGATCATCCACTCTTCACTTTTTGCAAGATGGGATTATATGTGAACTACCCTCTGGCAAACTAACATAACTATGGAAAAAATATTTTGTTTTTTGGGGTACATCAATGAACTAAATGGCAATTTTCAATAGCTATGGTAAATTACCAGAGGGTATCAGGAAAACAGGAGGTAAGAAAAGACCATCAACCTGGAAATATGAGGTACCCTCTGGTGAACTAACATAGCAATGGAAAATGGCCATAGAAATAGTGGATTTTCCCATGAAAAATGGTGGATCTTTCCATGGCAAAATGTTAGTTCACCAGAGGGTACATGTAAATGTCATCGAATGAACATCGTGGAAACACCACTTTCGGCATGGCTTTTTAGGGCTGCAGCAAGTTGCATCGTCCCAGCTCCATCTGGTGAAATGGTTGGCCAGCAGATCTGTTACCGACACCTGGTTGATTGAAATGTCTAGGTTTGGTGTTGTATGTGACGATATATATATATGTATATACACATATTTAGTGTATATATATATATGTATAAATATATACACATTTTTTTTTAATGCATATATATATATATACATATATTTATATATATATAAATATACTTAAATAAATACATACTTATATATTTATTATTATATGTACATATTCATGGACATGTAGTTGGATGTTTTGTAAGTTCAACCAACTTACGCCTGGTCCCAAATTACGTGTTTGACCCATTTGTGGATGGTTTTTTTTGGCTCACCCGTGGCAAAATTGGGAATGGTTACCCTTTGGTAAACAAACGAATTGGGGATGGATCAAGCACAATGACAAATGGTGATTTAATGGGATATTATTGGTAAAAACCCTCTGGTAACTTAACAGTTTGCTATTGAAAATGGCCATAGAAATAGTGGATTTGCCCATTGAAAATGGTGGTCATTTTCCATAGTTATGTAAACGTTTACCAGAGGGTAGTCATTGGGTGAATCTCACATTCCATGGTTTGTCGGGCCCTCAAGCCAATCGTTTGCACCGATTTTTAGCATTTTTTCTGCTCCAAAATTCTATGACTATTGGCCAGCCACATGTTGCCACAGATTGGGACATATCACTGGTTGGTGGTTATTTTTCCACATATTGGGAATAATGATCCCAACTGACGAACTTATGTTTTTCAGAGGGGTAGGTCAACCACCAATCCACCAACCAGATCCCAATCTTGCAGGCACAGCCACATATCATGTTTTCGTCATTTGAATCATATCAACACAAATTATCCCATGAGACCCCCGTAGAATATCACATTTTACAACCAGCACAGTGCTGGAAAAACATCCGCAGGCAGAACAAACCACCAGTAAATCCCAAATGATCCTGACAATCACATGCACCAACATTGGTATGGAACCATGTTTTGACGGTAAAATGGTGTTTCCATTTCTAAAATTTGCTTAATTTGGATAATTTGGATGATTTGAGTGTGAAATCCACTTTAGGACATTTCCAAATATCACCACTGATTTTTTTGACTTTTGATATTTTTGATGGTAAACATATCCCCATGGAACTTGAACGATTCATCGCCGCTCCGTTGCAGAAGACTTGCTTGAGCCTCCCTTCTGTCGCAGACTGGGCGGTCTCTTGACGGAGCGCATGGAGCGCGGAGAATGGGGGAAGGGGAACATCCATTTGGGTGGCCTCTGGTAATTTAACGGTTTGCTAGTGGAAATCGCCATAGACATAGTTGATAAACCATTTGAAAAAAAACCGTGATTTTCAATAGTTATGTTAAATTTCTGCAGAGGGTAAAGCCGGTTTTATTGCTGATTTAACCAACAAAAGTTGGGTATTCATGGGGAAATTGATCAGTAAAGATATTCTGTGTATAATATATATATAGATACAAATTGTGGTTAAACAACAAGATCCGATTCTTAGTTGGTAGGTACAATCACAACTGGGGCGTATAACAATATGGATAACTGGGGCATTTAGCAAGTACTAAGTAGCGTACAGCTTCCTAAGATTTCTATCGTGTCGCGATTTGGCTGTAGTTTGAACATGGGAATTCCTCTTATTTGCTAGGTACACTGATTGTTGGTTTGGAACATTTTTTATTTTCCCATATATTGGGAATGTCATCATCCCAACTGACGAACTCATATTTTTCAGAGGGGTAGGTATACCACCAACTAGTACAGCTATGAATTATAGTTCAGCATGTGTTTCCAAGGAATCAAGTTGTGGATTTTCCTCCGGTGGCCTTTGCAAAAATGCAGTGACGAACCGAAGCTTTCAAGAATTTGGTACATGTGCTCCATGGAATATTTACCTACAAAACTGGGCCATTTTTGGGGTAAATGTAGGTAGATATTCCAGCACCATGGAGCATCTGGGATTTGTACATGTCATTGTGTCCTTCATTATTTACTTCCGTGCAGGCAGCAATGTTCCCTGAATAAGCAACGGTTCTCCATCTACAATGCGATGCCCCCGAGTCATAAGTTTTAAAAGAAACAGAATTGGCCCAGTCATTTTAACCAACCTATCGTTTCGGGACCCACTGGCATGATTTGCATTTTTCCATCATTTTTCCATAGTTTCCCAATCCAATTCATAGAAAAACATTGATTCCCCACGGTACAAGATAGTGCCCCCCCGTTATAAATGGGTTATAATCCCATTGACTAGTTCGATATATCACCAACGAAAAACATAGAAATTGGACATAAACGCACCAACTTAGCTAACGAACTGGGGCACCACCCTGTATCCCACGATTTTTGTCCACGATTTTCCACAAAAAGATTGGCCGGTCCCCCAGGCTTTCGCCGGGGCATCACAGCACGATTGAGTCCCAAGCAGCTGGGCGTTCAGCTTCAGCCACCTGAGGAGTATATATATATACACACACGCAGTGAATAAAGTACATATATATATATATATATATATATATATATTATGATATAAAAAAAAATATATATAGAGACTTATATATAATATATATATATATATTTTTAAATATATATTTTTTTGTTTATATGCTTTCGCACTGGAGATTTTTCCTCACTCCCGCCTT
>Ga0126342_10007612_pt1 | contig 19379 bp, 15 predicted proteins | sample Cyp1metagenome_FD_92528 | JGI IMG/M metagenome (GOLD analysis project Ga0126342, IMG submission 92528) | Coral microbial communities from Lord Howe Island, Old Settlement Bay, Australia - Cyphastrea 1 metagenome | ecosystem: Host-associated > Invertebrates > Cnidaria > Coral ... | reverse complement strand
TGTAAGCCGAAAAACCCTATTGACCCGCGTTTGTGTTTTTTCGTCCTTCCACCTTTGCGCGCTTTGTCCACGCGATGCGACTCCCTCTTCTCTTCCCTCCATGTGCGGGATTTCAGGGTCGTAGAATAGGATCCAGACATATCCAGACCCCAAATTAAGATCAGTGATAAAGGAACCGGGTCTCCTGGAACATTTAGGACATGTTGATCGTTGCTTCATTCAACAATCGACTCTATAATAATCGACTAGTGACTATAATCCAAGTGTTCTATAATCCAAGTGGTCTCTTGAAACATCTTGGAACATTTGGCATTTGGTCTTCGGGATTTACCCATAGAAATAGTGGATTTACCCAAAGTCAGGAGAATCCACCAGAGGGATACTTCCGCCTGGGCGCCATTGGAAGCGAAGTAAAGCTTCGTCATTCCTACGTGCCTTGGTGGACGAAAAAGTCGGAGAAGTCGAAACGTAGTCGAGTCGAGTCGACGGAATTTTTGTCAAACGGGTTAGCCTCTGGTTATTGGAAACATGTTGGACCATGGAAATAGCGATTTTATGGCATTTTTATAGTGATTTAATATTAATGGGATAATATGGGATATACCCTCTGGTAATTTGTAAACAAACAGTTTGAACATGGATCATAGAAATAGTGGATTTTCCCATTTATGGCATGGTGGATCTTTCCATAGTTATTGAACATGGCCCATTTACAGTGTATTATTGTTCTACTAACATTATTGTATTATTGATGGATCTTATTGGAAAGTTCTACTGGTAGTTTTTTAGATGTTGGACCATCGAAATAGTGGATTTACCCAGCTAGAAACTGGTGATTTGTACCCATAGTTATGTAAACGTTTACCCATAGTTAGCACCCTCTGGTAGATTTAATAAACATGTTGGACCCTGAAAATCACCCATTTTGTTTGTGGAAACATTCATCTTCCAAGCCGGACAACTGCCAGGGTCGAACTATTAATTTACCTTTTGGGGTATGTTTTGTTGGAGAAAACACGGTGAGTACATATCGGATATGTGTTCAATGTTGTTTGTTTGGAACGATGGTAAATGATTTGGGAGGATGATGCCCAGTGGCAAGAATATTTTTTGGGATGTGTTCAAGCACCAAACAGATAAGGACTTCAGTTGCAGATACCATCAAATGCACAGTTCCCAGAACAACCTTAGCCCCTGGCTTGAGGACAATTAGCCCTCCAAATGGTGTCTTAACAACCCCAACATGATCTACTTTTCATGATTTAGCAGACGGTTCTGATCTCGTCAACTGTGGAGATCCAACCTGTGAAGTTTGTTTGTCACCTATCCGCTATCCGATCCTATTTCGGCAGGAGACTTTCACAGTCCACCAAATGGTTCATGCTTGTTCCAAGTATAAGCTGATTGTGGGTTTGCTGTATCCGAGCAAGTTATGTGGTGCGAATCACCCACAAAATGGTGAGTTACCTCCACGGCGGTATCGTACGAGTTCGTTGGGATGTGCGCAGGCACCCAGAAAGATAGATTTTGGGATAAACATATGCTCAAAACATCATGAAGATGCTTGCAATTCCATATGTGTTTATCTGAAAAATGGGGCACCCCCAAAAATCAAGAGTCCCTTGGCTGCAAAGTTCAATTTCACCATCATGCAATGGCCATGAAATGGGTCTAGATTTCCCATTGTTGAACACATCCATCGTGTTTTGTCGTTCATGTAATGTCCCATCGTATGCCCATGTCATTCCTGCTATATCATGCTATATCCACATCAGCCAGTCTTCCATATTTGCACATTGTACATCATGTTTCCATATATATATATCATCATATGTACGTTCCCCGTGTTTTTCTTGGAACGGCTTGGAACAAAAAAGGGCCGTTGGAAGTCGTTTCAGTCACCAGGTGATCAAGTTGAAGGAAGTCATAAAAGATAAAAGTGGAACTGTGACAAAGCTCAAGTGCAGTTGGGCACCTCAGAGGATGGCCAGGAGGATGGCCATGATGGCCTGAAGAATGATGTGACCTCCAACCACCGTGGTGTTTTTCGATCATTTTAATTTACTACTAGTAGTATCTAATAGTTGTTAATTACGGATGTTTTGTTGTTATTGATGTTTTTTTTCAATAATGGTTCCAAAACTACGGAAAGATGACTATCTAACATATGAGATTGGTCATTCTCTAATCTCTTGTGCAGCCTGAGCTTGGACCTAGATTAGTCAAGATAGGGATGGAACTTGAAGAGTCACATAGTATTATGCAGGCCATCCCAAGCCTACTATCCACATCTATCCACCACTATGACTATTATGATTATTATCAACCACTAACCACTATTGTATTAGTATTGAATATGATTGATCTGATGGGTGGTTTTCAATCATTGATTGTTTTCAGCCATGTTTGAAATGATCCCCGCTGACAAGCGTAGTGTTGGGATGAAACCACCAATCAGCCATTGTTGAACTATTAAATACTATCACAATGTGGGGCCCCCCCAGTTATAAGTTGGTTTATAAACCCCATGAATACTATAGTTATTTGCGTACCATAAACCATAGTGAAATTGGAGTTATTTGCACCAACTGAACGCTATCCAACGGTGGCCCCACATTGTAGCATCTATTAACCATTAGTGTCTATGCATTCCTCTGGCTTCCCTTGAACTCCACAAACCGAGTTTCGGAAACGCAACGGCTGGAGACACAGCGTACCCGCGTACCCCTGGGATCCCCAGGGGTTTGTCGCTTCTGAATGCCAAGTTTTGGCCTTGAGGATCACCCATTTATCATGGATATCACGACCGAACCCTGTTCTCCCGAACCCTGGAACTCCTGGTTTATTTTAGGGAAATCATCCCCTTTTATGGCCTTAATTATTTAATTCAGGTTGGTGAAAGATTATAATTTACCCAGATATTTGTCAAAACCCATGCTTGTCTCGTTGATATTCCAGAGATCTTCACATAGATTTCACGGAGGACAAGCCATGTCAAGGCCATTGCAGGTACCTTTTTTTATGGAGGCATTTTTTCCATTGAAAGCCATGACGTTTGGTGATAAAAACTCCCATAAAACCCATAGGATCCGGCTGGTGCTGGTAGAAAAATGCTAACATGACTGGGTTTTTTGTGTATGGGATCCATGTCACCATTAATATAGCAGCACCGTTAGGATCCGTCATGGGTAATACATACATGATCCTTACAGTCAGACATCAAGTAACCGGTACCTGCATTGACCCCTTAGCATCCACTATTCATCCACTATCATCGACTGTTGATTATTATTATTATTATTATGTGTGCGTGTGTGTTTGGCTATTAGATATTAAATAATTCACATACTTAAATTCTATATTAACCATGGTTAAATACTACTACTATTATATAGCCATGATTAACCATCATATACTTATCATACACTCCGGGAGGTCACGATCCAGCCACGCGCGACACGATGCCTGCGGATCGCAAGCCCAAAGTCATCCACTGGGTCAATGCCAAGGCATTTTCGGGGAGCTGGGGCTTGGTATCTGCTTGGTGCCACAAAAAACGAAAAATATGCTTGGTGAACATCAAAAAAACAACGGCATAAGTTTTTTTTGGATGTGAAAATCCTGCAACAATGGCATTTTGTTTTGTGTGGGGATGGGGATATGTCATGGGGCTACCCCCAAATCATCCATGAAATAAAGAAGATTTTCATAGATTTTCCCATGGTTTCAGGTTGGTTCACCATGGATGGGACATCCAAAATTGGCACCAGATTTTCGCCAGGACTGTTTGGATGCCGAGGTGCGATGGAGCTGTGGATCTGGTAAACTGTCCCATAGCTATGGAAAGGTCCAATGAAAATCACATCAAATCCACCATTTTTAATGGGTAAATCCACCATGTTTTAATGGGTAAATCATGGTAAAACATGGTAAATCCACTATTTCTATGGCAAGGGCCATGAAACTCACATAGCTATGGAAAATTATCGCATCTAGACTAGGTGGATCAACTGTAAATGGGCCATCTATACCATAGCTATGTTAGTTTACCAGAGGCTATTGTGATCTGGTTGGTGGTGACTGGAACATGGCTGGATTATGACTTTCCATTCAGTTGGGAAGAATCATCATCCCAACTGTTACGAACTCCATCATTTTTCGAAGGGGTAGGTGGCGAAAAACCACCAACCAGTGATATTTCGTGAATATTCCTGGTGAATATTCGTGAAATGTGAGCATTTAGATGTATAGAAATCCCCCCAACTAAGACGATGACGCCATGTGTTGGGCGCTCACAAAAAACGCGGGAGTCGATCGCTCTATGATGTCTATGTTGTCTATGGGGGATGGTATCAGATACAGTTTTCACCGACTAACCCCAATGAATTCCCATGGAAAGTCATTCATAACTGGTACCATCAACTCATCATAATTCTATGTCTATGTTGGTGTTTGTTGGTGGAAAAAAGACTGCCTGTAGATGCCGAGCCCGCCAGGTGCGGTTGATCAATCCTCTGTTCCTGGCCATGCCGGATCCCATGCCGGAGGGATGCCTGGCATAACCTGGGCGGCAAGGAAGTGGGTTGTGGGTTGTGAATGTTGATGTCATGGGATTTTCCAGACTTATGTAGTCGAATCTCCAACTGGTTGGTGGTTTGGAACATGTTTTTCCATATATTGGGAATAATCATCCCAATTGACGAACTCATATTTTTCAGAGGGGTAGGTATACCACCAACCAGCCAAGAATTTGGATATCACTCTACAATGTGTTTCTTGATATGAAAATCCTTGGAGATTCCAAGGCATGTTTTCTTTTGGATTCATCTTAGGTGCGAGTGTACACACTTTTTGAACACCAGATCTTCACTTGTAGCAGCTAAAACCGCTTGGGGCACTGGGGCACACCAGATCAATGCTTGACTGGTACTCCAAGCCGTGTGAGTCCGACTGACCGACTGCGCCTGTGTTAAAGTACCGTCATCCAATGAACTTTTGTCATTGGAGATGGCACACTAGTACCATTCTAGTACCCATAGGATCCATGGTGCTGCTATATATGGTGACATTTACCATCCATATACCCCAGTCATGTTAGCATTTTTCTACCAGCACCGTTAGGATCCGTCATGGGGTATAGTCACCTTCAGAAGGCTTTAATTTATCTCGCTTGAGTTGCGCGCTGCCGCAATTTGGGGCTCTCAGATGTCCAAAAAGCCTTGAAAAAGGTATAGCTTCTCTTCATGATTCACCAACATAACCATAGTAATTAGCATATATAACCATATATAACCATATATAACCATATATATATACCCATATGATTTGTTCACCATGGATTTCTGGATATGGTGTCTCATGGGATGTTGCACCCCATGGTGCACCCCCATGGAACCAACTGGAGTCACACTTAACCATGGTATAGTCCAACGAAAAGGCTCAACGTTTTTTGCTAACCAAACAAGCTTTGTGACGTCCTGAGGAAAGGATTTCTTGGACTACATCAATCCAGAGGCGAAGCTTTGTGAAGCTGGTTTCATCCCAGCTTGGGCCACTAGAAACGCCATGGCATTTCCCATTGTTTATTGAACAGTTCACCATGGAAAGATCAACCATGCTATTAATAGGTGAAGCATCTATTTCGATTAGGGCCATGGAAAAACCATGGCGAACTGTGAATGTCATAACCAGATGGTATATAGGTGAAATCCTTCTCTTGCAGCCCCATGGTGGCACCCCATCACCGGAGATAAGTTGAACTCCCTTCCCCCATATGATAAGTTATGATATTAACCCCCCCAGAAACCATAGTTTTGTAGCGGATTTGCAGATATATTTGGCATTTGGCATCATTACAATGGTGGTGTTTAACATGAACTGGGGATGGAAATAGCCCTATTAGTTGTATATAATATATTATATATACATGTGCATATTACGTAGTTCAAAATTCTATGCATTATCGATACCAGATATATCTACCATGAAGCTTTGTGAAATATCAGTTCTCCCAATCCTACTGAAGCTCCAGGCCATGGTGAGATGTGCGGCCAAAGTGGAGAAAGCTTTGGGCAAACCTGTCCTGGAGGTGAGTCCCTCAGAGCGACAGAGGGGTCACCTCGGAGTTGATCGGAAGCCGCTTCGATACTTTCAACATTCTGGTAAACTGTCCCATAACTATGCTTTCCATGGAGCTGTGAAGCCTCTGGTAAACTGTCCCATAGCTATGGAAAATCAATGAAAATCACCATGCTATTAATGGGTAAATCCATGTAAATCCACTATGTTCTGCTCAGAAAAGAGGAGATGACCACCAATAGAAACTAGTCAGTCGCGTCACTACGAATTCTTGGTGGTTTTGAGTTTGATGTCAATTTTCCAGTTACCCTCTGGTAAACTAACATAGCTATGGAAAATGACCATTTATAGTGGATTTTCCCATTGAACATGGTGATTTTCTATAGTTATGTAAACGTTTACCAGAGGGTATGAAATATCTCGAGATATGCACAAGCTATGAGAAGCTATCAGAACCTCAGCTTCCGCTGGATCTCCCAGCTGCGATTGCCCTCCGCTGAAGGGTTTCCCATATAGGTTTCCTGGAGAAAAGGATGTGGCTGATGGCACTGGTCCAGAAATATCCCATGATTATCCCAGTTGTTTGGTGCTATGTTCCCATGGAGGATGATCATCCCCACGAAATTTCGGCTAGTAGAATACAATCCCATACAATAACTGGTTGGTGATTTCAAACATGTTTTCCATATATATTGGGAATAATGTTTTCCCATATTTTTCTGAGGGGTTGGTTGAAACCACCAACCAGATCATGAACCAATTTCGGGGTTTTCAAGACTGCTTATTTGTTCATCTTTCCTGGTCAAGATGATGCCGAACTGGTGGTTTTGAGTATGGATGGCAGGACCGCTACCAGTTTGAGCGTGTGGGCTATTTCGTGTCTCGAAGAATGGATTTTTTTGGGTACTTGGTGGCGAACTACCCACGGCGAGTTAAAGTGGGTTAGTTCACCCCAGTTTTTTGAGTGGATTAACCCTACAAAAATCCCAGTTGTAACTGGGGTGAACTACCCACTTACGAGCCGTGGGTAGTTCGCCACCAAGTAGTGATTCCGTGAGTCCCTTCAACTGATCATGCAGCGGAGAATATGATGAACCGGTGGATTTTTATATGGAGGTTCCCTGAAACAGGGGGTATCCCTAAATTAAATCATCCAAAAAATCATCCATTTATAGATGGATTGTCCATAGACCATCCAGCTATGGGGGTACCCCCATGACTAGTCGGAAACTCCCATAAAATTTTGCATACCATTGAGGTCCCCAATCAAAAGTCCACCGTTTAACGCTTCAAATCGTCTTTGCATCCACAAAAGCGAAAGTTTTTCGGAACACTGGGCCCATCTTTGGGATCGCAGTTACCCTTTGGTTATTTAACATAGCCATGGAAAATCACCATTTTTAATAGGTAAACCATCTATTTCTATGGGCCATCTATACCATGGCTATGTTAAATAACCAGAGGGTAAATCGTTGTATACTTCACATGAGAAACTACAGAGTCTAATCCAATCGGTTTGGAGTTAGCTACGCCATGGGCTAATATCGTTCATCGACGTCGGGTCGTGATGATCGCAGCACGCTTCAGGGTTCAATGTTCACTGACAATTGTTTCATGGGACATGTAGGATCTTAAAGATGCCTTATAAACCATTGCGGGAGATCAAATTTGAGTGAAAAGCACTGATAGGAAATTAAAGACATTTGATCTTGAGGTAAAATGTTTGTTTGTGGGATTGAGAATTGGGATAGGGAAACCCATGTCTGACCAATCCACGATGTTTGCACATTTTTCAGGTCGGTAGAATGGGTGTGCTGAAAAAAATAGGTTCCCCTTTAAAAAGAAAAGAATGGTCTGCAATGAAATTATCATAGAGTAGGGTAGCCTATATCTTCTGAGAAACCCAAGTGATTTCTTTGTTTGTTCGGCTCAACGCCGCCAGAAAAACCACCCAGCCATTTCTACGGTCTTCTATGCGTCGCTCGTTGATGGACCTATTGGCGATGAGACCCCAGAAATGGTCCGCTGTGAATTTTCCCAATGATCAGCAAGCATGAAATTCTGGGGTGCTTTGCAGCTTTGGGTTTTCTGCCGACGTTGACGTTGTTGAATGTTGTTGATATGTTTAAAGTTCATGTAAAGGTTGACGAAAAATCACTGAACTAGCGGCGTTGTTGTAGTTTTAGACCCAACAAAACACCTTATATAATAATTTTATATAATTATTGCACCAAATTTTGTTATCGATGTGTTTCCAATACGGATTTACTTACTGGCTGGAGCTGCTGGACAAGTCCTTGGGGTAGAAACCTTGGCCAAAAAAAGGCAGAGTAGGTGTTTCTGTGTGTGTGTGTTTGTTTGCCATATCTTTCCAAAAATGCATTTAAATGCATTTAAAAAACAGCTATATAATGCTATATATAATTATAGATATGTACATAATAGTCTGATCAGCTATAGGGTATATCCAAGATACAGCTATGCCCAAAGAAACCGAAGAAACAGAATGCATAAGCTTGTGATCTTCGTTGGTAACCACTGCAATGGAAATACTTAGAGACTTAGCTCCTTGGACTGTCATCCAAAAGTCTTGCTCCGCACTCAGTTGAGCGACCAAAGTCCGAACGTTGGATGATACTACTATTCGGTACATGCTAATTATACAATGGGTACTGGGTACAGCATTTTATTCTATCCATTTTAGGTAACCGATAACAACCTAACATCAGCCATTAAATATCATCCATGCTGAATGGATTACCAACCATATTAAACATTGAATATCTGGTGCATTTGGGATTTTGAAGCCATTCCTCAAGGACCCCGCATCCTGGGCCTGTCGGCAACCTTAGGCACCAGACTACGATTGTTTCAGTGAGCCCAAGAAGCTGTCCTTCAACCGTGACCTGGCGGCGTAATGAGAGCTGCCACTACCATGTCTCCAACTTGATAAGTTGGGCATGTGGATATCTGGTTGGTGGTTTGGAACATGAATTTGATTTTTCCATTCAGTTGGGAATTTCATCATCCCAACTGACGAACTCATATTTTTCAGATGGGCAGGTATACCACCAACCAGTAGTATACTGATCGTTAATATGAATATTGGTTAATAAATGTTAATCATTTAATGATTAATTATTATGATAATTGACAATAAGCAACAATAATGAAAAATAGTTTAGTCATGTTTAGTACCCCTCAACCATGCTCCAGTGGGATGTCGAGACGATGTCGAGACGACGACCCAGGTGTGGTGCCATTGAAAGAGAGCGCCGACAAGAAGAAGATCGAAGGAAAAGGTGGGCTTTGATGGATTTCGATGGAAAATTCCGGTGGAGAACTCCCAATTTTTTTGGGGGAAATCTGGAAAAAAATGCTGGATGAACTTCCAAATTTATGGGACATCTGCTGGGTTAACTCGAATTTTATGGGAATTTTGATGGATGCATTGGATTAACTCCCAAATGTATGTGAAATTTGCTGGCATTCTGCTGGATGAACTCGAAATTTATGGGAAATTTGGCGGATCAACTCAAATTGTTTGAGAACTTTGGTGGATTAACTCCCAAATGTATGAGAAATTTGGTGGATTTACTGCGCATTTATGGGACATCTGGTGGATTAACTCCAATTTATGGCAATTGGATGAAAAATATGATGATGCGTGATGATTTCAATGGATTTCAATGGGATTTAGTGGGGCTCAATGGAAAAAAAAGCATTGAACGAAATGGGGACGAAACCTACCATTAATGGCAACTTCATGAGGATTAACCAACAGAAATAGCGACATCTGAGAGAATATAATGGTGATATATGGTGATATATCATCAACAATAATGCTTTTTGGGGTCTGAACATGTGGGATACGTTACACTCAAGTAGTGGCCATCTGTGCATTTTTTTAATTGACCGATGGATTTATGGGTACCCTACCGAGACCACATGAGTGGTTCATAGGGTTGCTGAAAATTGGGGTAGCCCAAACTATATAAATGATTTATAACATATCCTGTGGCAATGGACCCCAATTTATAGATACTTGTCTTGTCCCCTTTAAACCTCCTCCATTCAATGGCCATTTCAGGATCCTAAATTGGAGACACCTACCATATATAAGGCCTATGTAAGGCCTATGTAAGGGAATATCCCCACAAAATATGGCCAAAAATATGGTACAGTACCTCCATCTTAGGATCCTGGAATTCCTATGGATCCATTTATTTGGCATTTTCCCTTGCCACGGATTCCCGGAAGATGTTAGCATATCGTGGAATGAACCTTCGTTTTCCTCCTGCAAGATGCTGCTCCCCACTTCTAAGTTCATTTATCACCCGCTATCACCCCATCACAGTTGTTGGATGTTATTTCACCAACTTAGCTAACATAAATTAACTAAATCACCATGTTGTTGGTTCAAACATTTTCAGTCACCATGTTCCATCATTTTTGATGATGAAATTCCATTAAATCCCCATGAAAAGCCTATAGTTTTCCCACTTGTGTGCACTAAAAAATCCTATATTTCATGGCTTCTTGCCGCTATACCTTTCTTTTTCGTTTCAGCGCTTGAGATCAGGGACGGCGAGCCGGAAAGAAGCGCAGCAGGCGCAACTGGCGGAGAAGGAACGGCTGCAGAAGATTCCCCCGGAGGAGCCGTATGCGCCAGCATGCGCTGCGTCGGATCCCACGGGTTTCAACATGTCAACTCGAGGGAAACCAATGGGATCGAATGGTGACAACAATTTTATTTTGAGAAATGGGGATGTCACCAGTTGTTCAGAGGTTTTTCATAGTTTTTCATGGGATATTTGAATATATTTGACCCAACTGCAATCGAAAGTTGGATTTTTTCGAAAGTTGGGATGGTCTAAGGTCATAGCCCATAGGATCCATGTATGCTATATATGGTGACATTTACCATCAATATACCCCAAATGTTAGCATATATGCCATACATGGATCCTATGGGTAGTGGGATGACATGGGATGACCATCCCATGTGATTCTCATGGATTGACCGTCCCTGGCTGCCTTGCTGTGTCCCAAAACCCGCAAGCATCGGCTCCACGGAGGGGATCCCATCGCGGAGATTGCGGCACAGCCGATCGCCGTAGTGAAAAAAAGGTTGGTTTTCGTTTGACGAATCATCATAAGTATGGTTATAATTATGGTATTATGATGGTTATAATTATGATGAATCATGGTTATTTATCTGTCTAATTTTGGATGAATTGTGTAATTCCTGAACAGAAACATACAGTTAAACAATATAACAATGACGGACTCCAACTGAACATGTGGGAGTATTGACAGAAAGTCATCCTGGAGAAGACAGAATATGGACATGTCAAAAAACAACTCAGTAAATATGATTGAAGATTCATGAAGATTCTATGTTCTATCATTTCTATCATAGTATTTACTTCAGGAAGACCAAATCAACTGAAATACAAGCGGCAAAGAATCACATGCTACGCCACTCGGTGTCAGGAGTTCTTCAAGTCGGAAAGAGGTGCGCCCTTTGCCGCACAGGAAGCCCAAGTGTTGTGCCTTCTTCAAATGTCCAAGTGTAGCAGCTTCAGCAAAAGTTCCAAAAAACAGGAAGAAAAGGGGAAGATCCCGCGAAAAAACGATCCCACTTAACTTTGCCTTATTCTTTTGAGTGAAAAATCGATCCTAACATGTTCTATCCGATTGGGGACTGATCGATTGATCATCCCGCCATGAAATTTGGGCCAAAACGCCATCTTACAACGGGTCATTCTCCGAGTTTATGGTGACATCAAGAAAAAATATGGTGTTTCAATGGGATTTCTTTGGTTTGTTGAGATGGTGTTGATGGAATAGTTTCCCGGAGGCACACCACTGGGGGAATCGATTCAGGGAATATGTCGATTGTTGGGGAACCCCGTAAGCTAACCCTGAGCAGCTCGAGGATACCAGAGGCACAACGTGTGGATCTCAACGTGTTGTTCTCCCGGCATTTCGTGCAGGAATTGACAGCAGCAAGAACTGCCAACAGCTGGCCCTTTTTGGGTGAGGTTCCTGTCAGGTTCCTCTCGATGTGTGCAAGGTGATTGCATACTTCTCGGAAGAATCATCATTGCGAGAATCACAGAAGTACTCGTACTGGCCCAACGAGCCATTCATCTCCAGTCTTTGGTTCAATCTACATGTTTGATCACGGCAGAACCCATTTGACCCCACCTCACACCTGGTTTATGTGACTGCCATGGCGTGATTTCATATATTGGATGATCGTTGGTATATACCCAGTATATCGCAGTTCAATAATGTGTGATATTTATACTTATAAATACTTATAATATGATATACACCGATGATGTTCACCACCTAAGAAGGTGTAAGTTAAGAGTTGTGAACTTCTAGCTATAACATGCTATAACTATAAGGTGTGTTTTTCAGTTCCCAAGGCCACGGGGCGTTTCTGGTAGATATATCGAACTAGTGGGGTTATAAACCAAGAAACATGACTAGGGGGATTCCAAGTGATAAGATTCCAATCATGGATGGTGCAATTCCATTGATAACCAGCAGTTAATCTCGTGAACATCCGATGAAATTCCCATGAATGGCACCATTCTCGAACCTCCAGTATTATAGACATATTAGAATTTCATGGTGAATTTCGTAAGTACTGACTGGATATACCATGATATGCCCTTAAACTTCATTTTAACTATGATCCACCAAGGGTAACCCCTACTTATGGTTGCCATCCATGACTCCGGTCATTCTCCATCCCCGTGGCGGCCCAACTCGGCCCTGCAGGTGCCGAGTTTTCGGCCTACGACGAACAGGGAGTGCCCACCCACGACAAGGAGGGGAATGCCTTGCCAAAGAGTGCCATGAAGAAATTGGCCAAGGACCGGACCGTCCTTAAGGGACGATAAGGGATGGGAGGTGGCCAGAACTTTTGTGCTTTTTCCCACCCCCAAAAAAGATGCCGGACAGCCGCCAGGATGGTAGTTGGATGATGTCTTCCACATATGGAAACCAGCTTTCCAACTTTTGAATCTCTTTTTGGGGGTTATGATAGGTAGATCGAACTAGTTCATGGCGTCTATCGACCGATGAGATGATGGCATGGGAGTTGGTGGAAGTTTGAAGTGGAGGCCTCTCCAAGAAAAATGATGGGTAAAGCACTGTGAGTCAGCAATCATTGTGGATGAATAAGTAAAACATCAAAACAGCACGAGACGACCTTGATCTTTTTTAGAGATAGCTCAGTCTCCCTCTCCAAATGAACATATATTCATAAGTAATCATAATTATTCATCTAAGGATCGAGTTTCCATTGCCATGTGAGATTGCAGAAAGGAGAAGGTGCGTTGCCTTAGACATTCTATGAAGCACCATCATACGTCGTATACGTGCAATGGTCACAGCATGAATTGTATAGCCATATGAGGGGATGGTCATCAATCCATTCATAGCGATTTATGATGGATTATCCATAATAAGACTTGCCCTTATCAGATGGAATATATGAAATCAGATAAACCATAAATATATACTATGTACATCGCCGTATGTACTATAATCAGATGACCATATAAATCCATATAAAGAATAATAATAATAATGATAATGATGATAATAATAATAATAATATATTTTAAAATTGTACTTCCCCTTTTAAGGTACGTCCATATAAAATCGTCCCTAAAAGGCCCGGTGTAACCGGCATCCAGGTCTTTGGATGAAAAGCCACAGTGTCTAGCAGAAGTTTGGGATCGGAGAATTTACTGCCAGCAATCCACTGAAATTGGCCTTACAGAGGATTTACATGGATTTCCTCCATATATATATATACATATATATATATACATATGTACATACATATATATACATACCTATGTATATATACATATGCGGAAGTTAAACTTCTGAGCAGGGGATCAAGTTCAACCAAAAAAAAAGACTTCACCACTTGCCACTTGGGGTGTATCCCACGGTATATTAAAATAGCGAACAACCATATGAAATACCACAGTTGTATATGGAATATTCCCAGTTTCTTGTTATAATATATATATATGAGTGTACATGTAACTATATGCAGCTGTATGTAAACCGCTTACAAACTAGGATGGGCATCAAAGCAGTCATCCCCATCATGATTGCGTGGTATCAACCCTGGTTTGAAAAAGCACTGGTCTGTGAAATTTGGGGACACTCCTTGTCAATAGCGTGTCCCTTTTGGGGGTAGTTTGCGGCATAATATGGCACAACATGGTTTATATATAATATGTCTATCTATACAATCTACAGATATGAAATCTCCTGCTAAAGCTCAACTTGAGGGATCAACCACCACAACCCCTTCTGGCCTCATAGGATTTGGAGAAGCAAAAGAAGCTCTATGAATCTTGGAAGGCTTCAAAGTGACTGGCTTCAAAGTGACTGGGTCACCACAGATGATGGTCTCAAAGGGTCTGAAGATTTTGGGACCCAACATGGAGGTTTCCGAAGTCAGGGGGTACCCCAAATCATCCGAACATTAAAGCATGACTTAGCATTGAACCCCATGGTGACTTGGGGATCCTCCATCTTAAACCCCGGAATGACAAATTTCATCGGAAAGATGAGGCAAAACCAGTGACATTGGGGGTAGACAGACCCACATGCTGGGGAATCAGTCCAAAATGGGGCCATGAATCAGATTTGGAACAACCATTTAACTATTTGTTCACCATTGGCACCTCAGAGTTTTGGAAAAGACTCGTATGGATCTACCTGGAGTCTGAATTGGACATAGTGGGATAGTTTTCGAATAGAGATCATATGAGGTGATGAAGAATGGTGCTATAGATCTCAATAAATTCCCATATCTGAATGGTTTCAACTTGAACAAAACTCACCAAAATCATCTAACATCTTTGGTTTGCGGATGTTTATTGGACACCGAAAGGACGAAACGGACTCGTCGGACTTTGAGAAAACGGGATCCTGTGGGGGATGGTTGTCATGGCAGGTTTACCACAGAAGAAAAAACCATCACAGTACCCTCTGGTAATTTCACAGTTAGCTATTGAAAATGGCCATTTTTAATTCATAAACCATCTATTTCTATGGGATATTCATGGGATATACCCTCTGGTAAACTAACATAACTATTGAAGCCATGGCCATAGAAATAGTGGATTGTGTCCCATTAATAGCATGGTGGATCTTTCCATAGTTATGGGACAGTTTACCAGAGGGAATGAAGAAAGATGATGGTCTCGTTTTGAACCGCCCAAGGGCGACGACAACGCAACTTCTTTTGTCCATGATAATATACTTTTTAGTGGTGTTCGACCATGTTTGTTGGGTTATTGCCCTGTGTTTTGCGACACTGGTAAAACAGCACGCAATATTTGTTCAGATTTGTTCAAGGTTTTTTGGTTGCTTGTTGATATCCGCATTCCGGCTAGGTGGTCCTGACAACATGGAGCATCCCCTCACAGATCCAGCCCCAGATTTTTCCTTAGGTGAGAGTTATTTCGCGCCGCGAAATCGCGACGTGAAACACCGATGCTGCGCCTTGATGCGTGGCCGATATACAGTTCCTGTGTACAGCAAGAAGCGGCGCGGACAAAAAGCATTGGACACCCAAGCCGTTCGGGAAAGTGGTCAGGGATCATGCTTAACCCATAGGATCCATGTATGGTATATATGCTAACATTTGGGGTATATTGATGGTAAATGTCACCATGTATAGCATACATGGATCCTATGCTTAATATGATCAGATGATGCAGTACCTGTTCTGAAAATTCATGGATTCTCGAATTGGACTTGTCATGACTTGACTACTTCTGGGTTTCAGAAAGGACATGTATCATCGTACCCTCTGGTAATTTAACATAGCTATTGAAAATGGCCATTTATAGTGGATTTTCCCATCAAAAATGGTGATTTTCCATAGTTATGTTAGTTTACCAGAGGGTAAATGATGTTGTAAGTTGTTGCGAAGACCGCAGTCAGGATGATGGTCAACCGGCGGCATCACCGTCGCAGCTGTTGCATGATCAAAACACCAACCGACCAGCCCAGCTGAAAGAAATCGCATCCCCTCGATGTCTACACCACCACCACTTCTGGAAGGATCAACGAATATCAAAGCGTTCATCTCAATCAAAATCAAAGCCGTAGGGATGACGCGTTTCACTCGATTTTTATATAGATCAAAAGTGGAAGAATCATTCCCTCTGTGACTGTCATATGGGTCGTTCGGCCCTCCAAACCTGAGGCGAGTAGAGCCTCTCCCAGCCATCATCCAGCCACACACCAGCTGAGAATAATTTGTCATTTCATGGTCCATGTTTTTTTTTGTTTAACTTCCTAAGTATCGCAACCCCGAAGAAGATAGAAGTTGGTCAAATCCTATGCTAAAATAGTATAAAACATGTATAAAACATGTAGCATATACCCTATGGTTATGACTAACATAGCCATGGAAGCCATGGCCCATAGAAATAGTTGGTTTACCCATTAAAAATGGTGGATCTTTCCATGGCGAACTGTTAAATAACCAGAGGGTAAATGATTTTTCTATCGTTTTGGTGGGTTACTGTACCTTACATCGCCGCCCATATAGCGATGTCGACCGTGGGGCGTATGGATGGCGCATTCTTCGTGTCCAGGCCGGTTACCGGTAGCGTTTTTGGCAGCGGCTCAAGGGTGTGGTTGTGTCAATGGCACACTAATTACTGGAGGTTTCTTAAAGTGATTGGTTTATTATAGGGTTTAATGAGAATGTATAGATGTGTACACTATCATTTACATATAATATATACATATATACAGTGTACATATTATGATACAATACTCACATATTGTACCATAATTGTTGGTTATGCGTGCACTTGTACACAATGAAGGAATATGTAGTATCTACATCGTTCTCCCTTTATACAACTGACAAATACAAACAGGTTTATTTGCCTCCTTATTTGTCACCATGATCTAACATGACTAGTACCTATCACACGGCTTTGAAACTATTGACCCGTGCAGCTTTGGGTCAAAGAGATCATTGGTGTCCATCATATCCATCCAGCGAGTAAGTTTCAAATATTTATTTAGAAATATTTAGATGTGTTTGATTTCCACTCTCCATCTCTCAAAGAGAGTTTGCTTGCAAATAGGGTACCCCGAAAGCCTTAAATCATCTTAAATCAGCAGGTTAAGGTTAATCTTTAGGGGGGGTACCACAGTTTTCGACCTTAAAATGCCGAGTTCACCGGCAGACCAGATGCTAGTGATGGCGTGTGATGGCTATCAGGGTGGCTCAAATTGGGGACATGGTAATCAAGTATTACCATGTAATCAGGAATGCAGAATGATCAACCTTTCCCAAATAGTGTGTTTTTATGGTCGATGATTTATTTCATCAGCGGCTATTAGCCCATTTTTTGACTTGTGGATCGCACATCGTAGTTATCTCCGAAAGGGAGAAGAGTAAAACCATCCTAATTTGATGACACTGTTTTTCCCCACCAGGTGGGGGTCTCTAGATTTTAACAGAGGTGCTGGCCCCCAAACTCCCTCACCTCCCTGGTTCACTCTCTCACTGACCCATTAGTGCTTCTCTCCTCGCGTTTTTTTCCTTCTGCTGTCTACCTAGTCAGCCCTAGTCCTCACTCCCTCCAGAAGCTTATGGCGAGCTGCACAGACCTAGCCTGTGGTCAGCTCCGGAAGCAGCTGGGCCCGCATGGACCCGAACAGAGACCAGAAAGTAGAATGATACATAGAACGTGAGAATATATGTAAAATACAATGCCAGATAGAATGTAAAAATATTTGTCAGATCTCATACCAGACCGAATGTCAGATAATATGTCAGTTAGAATGCCAGATAGAATGCCGGAATATATGTCAGATAGAATGCCAGAAAGGATGCCAGATACAATATCAGAATATGTTAAAGACAATGTCACTGGGGATCACTCGAAGAACGTGATTTTTTTTTGAGGGTCACTAGGTATCTAGGTGACATGTCCAAATAATCATTCCAGCAGTTGGGTCAAAACCTATTACTACCATATTTGGGGGAATAACCATCCATTAACCAGCTATTTTAGGCTATCGAGGGTATCAGGGTTTTGACCCATCACCATCTGTGGATATCACGAAGATACCAAAGAGTGCATGGGGAATTGTCCATCCAGCCTGGCAGTTTGGTCCCCATTTTTTCACCATGAAAACTGCTGAGTGTCGAAGTGTCCCAGTTCGAAAAGTGGCTAGATTTCACCTAATATCTTTTTGGGGTTTGCTGGATATCCCAACAAACATGGGGGTTTTCAGCAATTCCCATGGTCATACCTACGTGAATAATGTGAATATAATTGAATATATATATATATGACTTTATATAACCATATAACCATATTTATACACCTTATCCCCCATATATAAGCCTGTAAATACCATTTTTTTAGTTATTCACCTCATCCCCCAACTTATGGGGCTTCACCATGGTATGGCTACCCATCTTCTTGTGACCGCAGGACGGAACTCCTGGGTTGGCTGAATGCCAGCTTTCAGCTGGCCCTCGGTGACCGGTGATGGGTCTACCTTTGGTAGATACGTTTTCCAATGGAACATGTAATCAGGGTATAGTAGCATAGTATCCAAGTAAGAGTATAAGAGTATGGCCATGGTGGCTTCGATAATGTGTATATATCATATACTGGTTGGTGGTTTGGAACATGGCTCATATTGTTCCAGACAGTAATAATAACCCCAACTGACGAAGTCACATTTTTCAGAGGGGTAGGTATACCACCAACCAGCTATGATCAATGGTAAAATGTCACCAGCTAAAAAAACATGATGTTTTTGCGGGTATCTAAGATTCACCATGATTTTTGTTACTTTTGAAGCATAGGAATGGGATGATTGAGATTAGATGGGTTAAACCACCAACCTGATAAGATTAAACTGTTAAACAAAAAAGATGATTTCAAAAAAGGAGAAACCTTGAAGATCTTCGTTTTAGAGTGTTTCAAAAACAAAAAATGATCAACAGATGATTTGTTCATCTGGCTGTAAACAGAGGATAGTCACTCCTCCCATGAATGTGTGTTAATATACTCATTGCAAGGAATCGCATTCATGATGCTGGGATGGCCCCATTCATACCCCATATATCAATATATATATATAGTTAAGGGCGGTCGGTAGGCAGTGTTCCGCGCGGATGACTTAGTAAGCAGAAAAGGTACACATAAGTACCCCCATGAAAGCAAATTCTGAGGTACACTTCTGCCTACTGGGGTGCCTTT
>Ga0126342_10007611_pt1 | contig 19379 bp, 15 predicted proteins | sample Cyp1metagenome_FD_92528 | JGI IMG/M metagenome (GOLD analysis project Ga0126342, IMG submission 92528) | Coral microbial communities from Lord Howe Island, Old Settlement Bay, Australia - Cyphastrea 1 metagenome | ecosystem: Host-associated > Invertebrates > Cnidaria > Coral ... | reverse complement strand
TATATATATATATATATTGTACATAATATGTACAGTCAATATCAGTAAATGGTGAGAAACAAACCCATCTAATATAGTCAATATTTCATCAAATCGGTATGAAGAAGCACGGCAAATATTTCCAATCAATGGTTTCCCTTCCAAAGACGACAATCGAGTACTGCCATGTACTGCCTATGTACTTCAGAGAGTTGATTCAAGGATATTCAATGGAAACATGTGCAGGAAATACAGCGGCTTATACTAACGGTTATACGGTTATACCACCATGTTATGCAGGTTGCATCTCAAACATAACCAGAGGGTAAATCCCATTAGATCACCATTAAACCACCATTAGTCATCACCCATGGCTTCCATGGCTTTTGTTGGCTTTAACTAACATAACGAACTGGAACATTTACTGCTATATGTTGACCATCCCTCAATGGGATAACTTTACCCCAGGATCAGCTGATCAGCCCCATCCATTTGTTTCTGAAGCAAGAAATTAGTCTTCGTTTCCCTATGTTTACGACTCAACTGACTCAACTTTGAGCATCCACATTACCAAACGACCATGGGTTGGAAAACGATGAAACGACCATGTGATCCCCTTCAGCAATTCACTGCTACGGCGTGCCCCGAACCTCCCTTCCGCACTCAGGTCATCTGCCAATCGGCCCAAAAGGGATGCCTGGGACATTCCAGGCCCATTTTGACCAGCTACCCAGGGCTACCCAGGGCTACCCAGGGCTACCCATTGCCACATGTCTGCTACTGACCTCGCCACACGACTATTCAGATACTCTAACCTTGCCGGAATTTTTTCACAAGCACTAGGAGTTGGCCAAGTTCCATCAATTTCCCATGTGCTTTGTCAGCTCGCCTGTGGTTGACCTCCTCGACTGGCCTCAAAGGGGTGTAACGTGGAGGTTTCGTGGGTGTTTTTTTACGTGGGTATATCTGGTTGAGTCCAGGGAATCTTAAGATAGTCTAGATCTAGCACCATAGAATTGCGACCCCAAAGTTCATCCAGCAGCCTAAAAATGAATAAAACCATGCCCTATATGTCATTAGCTAAGTTGGTTTAAAGCAGGTAGCTTTTTCGTACGGTCTATGTGAAGAAAAAATATATTCGAATTTTTTTCGACGATCGGATCGCCATGTTGGAGGTTTGTTTGAACATGGAATAACCCCCTTATCGCCAACGGTTTATCATCATATACCATCTGGTTATGACTAACATAGCCATGGAAAATCACCATGCTATTAATAGGTAAACCATATTTCCATGGCTATGTTAAATTACCAGAGGGTAAAATAATTATACGCTATTTTTGGAGCAAGTAATACACCCGTTTGTTTCAAGGCGTTCCAGAAGAATAAGAACCATAAAAGGCACATAGTCAATCACAGTCATACTTAAGGGGTATTCAATAGTGCAAATATCACATAGGCCCAGATGATGGTTTCCTTTTTTCACGAGGATCCCAGAAATAAAACACAAGATGAAAGAACGGAGTTCGAATCACAATTTCTGTGCACAGATGGCTTAGAAGACCACGCAAAACACAGGTCATCTTGCCTTCAACTTCACACAAATGGGTACAAGAATGTACAAGATTTCGGCTACACATGGCTACAAACCAACCCCAATCAACTGTCAGCTTTTCTTCTACTTATATAAATATATATGACATGAGTAGTGATTGATTCCCATTTCAATCGATTGTAACTAGTAGGGGCTACGCCTGGATCGTGAAGGATTTACGACCGGCTTAGCATGGCTTCGACCCAGTGACCATCCTGTGGATCTGGCAGTAGGTGACAGCACAGTTCCCGCATCTGGCAATGTTCCACACTGTGTTTGTCATTCATATTGATTCATATTAATTATGTATATGGAGTACTTAAATATGTCCACCTGTCTAGAATCTAGATCATTCTAGATATCTAGATATCAACCTGCAGGTGATTTAGAAGCTTGCGTCACATCATGCGACCTATCGTGATGGTGTGGGACTCCTAACGTAGTGAAAAGCTGAGGTCCAGAGAGAAATCTCGTTCCAATATGTTCCAATCATCCCTGTGCCAACCCTGTAAGCATGCATGGAAAAATGGATCTGGCATGATCTGGCCCCACGAGGGATATCCCAACCATCGGATTTTCCGATGGCAAAGTATACAATCTTTGGATATCTTCGGATCCTTTTGGTGGCTCCAAAGAGGTCCTTTTTGAAGCCACCCCACCTTTTCCCCACCAGCTAGGTCTCCGTGACCCGTTTTCGAGGTGGTGAATCTGCCTCCGCCAAGTGCTCTTTCAGCAGTTCATAGGCATCATAGGCATCCCATGGTAGCTGGATGAACGTCTTAAGTATCTTGTAGCAACAAGCACCTATAGCCTATGGCTATAGGTGGTTGTTCATGGTTGTTTGATGTTGTTTGCATCTGTACCCGCAACTTACATCAACTTACCTTGCTTCTTTGATTAAACAAAACATACCCTTACTTGGTGACCATCCCAGAGACTAGTGAAGGGAGATATGTTCACTTCAACATGTGAGTCAGACTTTGAGTTGCAGCTTCCTTTCCACGGGCTTCAAAATGTTCAAGGCAGTCTGCTGTACCGAACGGTATTGTCCGAAACACCCCATTTGCCTCTCTGAATCTGCCCTATGGTAAGGACAAAACCAGCACCAGGAACTTGCATCGAAGCGCCATTTTGTGATAGCGTGGAGATCTAAGATGCGTTAAGATGTTAATTGTAAAAAGAGATGTAACAAACAACACTGTATATCAGTTGCGACAAATCACAATGGCGTTCAAGTTTTAGTAGAGTTTTGAACGTGACATGTAGAATTTTTTTGCACATTGCAACATTAGGAGCCCTAGCCTCTCCGCAAATCTTGATTGCCAAGTGCGGAGCAAATCATCATCTCGATTTCAATGAGAGCCCTTCTTGATTTGATCGAAATCCGATTCGTGCTGCGAGGACAAGCCTGGTATTGCTGCACTATTTGCCCAGGGCGCCACGCTGCCAATAGCCAGGGTGGCTATCGGACAATCAAGCCATTCTCCAGCCTTCAATGCGCGGTTGTTTCGTCCGAATATTTTTGGCCAAGCTTCTGCAGTTGATATTTTCAGTGGCATTCCAGAAGCTCAATGCCGAAGGTCAAATCGCTATTCCATGAGTGTCAAGGTAACCGAGCTTGCGCAATGCTCGAGTACCCCCAAATCATGAGAATCCCGCAACATCATTGGTCCACCGCTTGTAAAAAAAAAATCCGTGCACGCTTGCTACCCATGGACTCTGTGCTTTTACGGCCTGCTGAAATTGGTCAGACGTAGTTTGCGAAGGCTGAAGCCTATTAGAGATCCATTTCTGGGATCTTGGCCAGTCAATTCACCCAAACCATTCTGAAACACAAAAATTGGCAATCCTTTGGACCGGAATGTTAAAGGTGAGAATGCTGCTGGATCAAAGAACATGGCCAGCTCATGCCAGCTCCAAGCCACTTCCATCTGCGGAATTGCTCTTACCGGAATGAAGAGCTTCCAAAGGCAGAGAAATGACAGGTGTGCTCTGCTCCAAAAGCGAAAGTTCGCGGCAGGTACACTTCTACTGGGCATGAGCACACCGACTGGCTGGTTGTCTGAAATGAGCCGTCCAAGGATTTCAGCGAAACGCTTGTCAGCTGTCATCAGTGCCATGCACTCGCTACCTACAGATCTGGCGCGCCTTTGCATTTCAGAAGTTATCGCAGCATTGTTGGGCTCCGCTGCTTGATTTCCTCCACAATCTTATCATTTTCTTGGCGAGTGCCAGCCCAAAACATCACTGCATTCACTGCCCAATGCACCTCTTCAGACCCGTCCGTCAAGAGTCTGACCCAAGGGTTCTCGAAGGGCAAAGGAAAATCATTCCTGGTACCATTCATCTGATCATGAATCCACCATAATCCAGCTCTTACCATCGAGGTTGCGCAAGTACATCTGGAATGAGTGCAGAAACCACACTGGGTGTGGTTGGAGCACTCTTTCCAGATTTGACTGGATTTTTTTGCACAGGCATCCTCCACCTAACCTTAAACAGGTTCACCAGCAAGCTCCGTCGGAATGCGTAGCCAAGCAGCTAGGGCTAGGGGAGGTGGCTACGGGCACATCTCATATCATCTTTCCATATGCCAACAGTCAGTGGATAGTGCCCACCTACCAAATCTTACCAAATGCCACAATAACCCAAGTTATACCCCATGAACATCTCTGTCTATCTGTCTATCTGTCTATCTGTGTATCTGTCTATCTGTCTATCTGTCTATCTGTCTATCTATCTGTCTCTCTATCTGTCTATCTAATCTAATCTAATCTAGTCTAGTCTAGTCTAGTCTAGTTTAATCTATCTATCTATTTATCTATCTATTTATCTATTTATCTATTTATCTATCTATCTGTCTATCTATCTATCTATCTATATGTATATCTATCTAGTCTATGGATATATCAGTAGATATGAATCATAAATCTTTACAATATATTGAATATATCATTTGTAATATATCATGCTGTATAGTCACCCCAAAGAAGATAGATAAGTGGGACGCCTGGAAATACGAGTACCAGCTAAACATAATTATGGAGAACACTTTTCTATCTTGTTTTGGGAACTACTCTGTATAAATACTGTATATATACATATACAGTATATATATATATTAGTATACATATATATATATACAGTGTATATATAAAACAGAGGTAAACTGCATTCCCTTTCGGATCACCCAACTGGACTATCCACATTCGCAACTGGTCACCTCAGCATCGCGCAAAGAACCTGGTCGTCCAGACATGGGGTACACCAAAAAGGTGGTTTCAAAGCTCGTCATGTACCCTCCGGTAAACATACAAAAAGCTATTGAAAATGGCCATTTATAGTGGATTTACCCATTGAACATGGTGATTTTCCATAGCTATGTTAGTTTACCAGAGGGTAAATTGGGGAACTTCATGCAATTTCTGCGTATGCGCCATGTTTGGACAAGACCATGGTTTCAAGTGGGAATCAGAAAAACGGGTTTGAGCAGAAATGAATGGGGATATTCATCTTGGTATACAATAATTCCTGAATCATTCCTGGTACAAAATGGTGGGTTGCCCCGCAATGAAGGAAGCAACCAGTGGAATAAAGGACATCTATGATTCAAAGTTTAGTACTTCCTTTGTGTAATATCAACGCCCACAATGTACAGCGTTTTTTTTTCAAGTCACTGCTGAGTTTTATGGAAGCATATGCAATGTCCCTGCCATGTATGGAAGGATTCTGATAAGAGGAGCAGGAATTCTCACATGACTAAATCTTAGATACGCTTCAAACTTCACTTCGTGCTGGGCAATGAGTTTCCTCCATCGACCCTCCAGCAACCAAGCATTGCAGATCATTGCAGCATAGCAATGGAACATGACATAGAATATCATGGAATATGTAATGAATATGTATAGATCAGCTATATCATAGATGTTCCATGGGGCTATATGGAGCAGCTTTTTGTGGAGCAGCTATATGGAGCTATATATATGACAATGCCAAGCAATGGAACCAGATCGTATAGCTCCATACAGCTCCATATAGCCCCAAGCCACAGAGATAGAGGGTGCGAAGCGCAGCCCATAAAAAATGCCTATAAAAAACATGGCAATGCTCAAACCAACCAGGTTAGATCAATGGCCATTTCAGGATCCGATTGATTGGAGGTACCTACCATTTTTCATGGTTGAATCAACTATTTAACTATGGCCATTTTCAATAGTTGAACTATAAATCAACCATAAATCACCATTTTCTATCCAGGTCTCTTCTAGACTATAAATCACCATTTTCTCAACTATAAATCACCATTTTTCAACGATAAATCACCATTGTTTCAACTATAAATCATCATTTTTTAACTAAAAATCACCATTTTTCAACTATAAATCACCATTTTTTAACTATGAATCACCATTTTTCAACAGCCACATGATGCCACCAAGAAATCAGCAGGTCTCCCAACTCGGTCGCCTGAGGCATTGGACCATCTTCTAGACAGCTCATCCAGAGCACCATCACTTTCCTGCGCCAAGGTTGGGAAATCATGTGCAACATTTATGTGAACACCATCTAAGTACAAAATATGTTCATATGTGTATATATAGTTCATATATATATATGTATATATATATATATAACTAACCTTCCTCTATACTCTCATGTTAAATAAATTTTAGTCTATTTATTGGGCATGTGACCTCCTCTTTACTCTGGTTATATGTGTTTTCTTTACTGCTATCCCGTGATTGAGCCGTGCCCATTTGGGCGACTGAGAACTAAGAAAGAACTCTAAAAACAAGGGTTTAAAGTTTAAATAGAATTTGTGTCTTCAGAATTTTGCATATCTGTTGGGTTCCATCTGAAACTTCAGGAGAGCAACATTGAAACATCGTTCACAGATGTTATCAAACTGGGTCAAAGTTTTCCACATCATTTTGAACAGATTATAGTAACCCAAAGCAAGTCCCAAAAATATAACAACTTCAATTTTGAACTATATATCTTAGTAATGTGGTAAAACCTAATTAACCATCCCGAACAAAGGTCTTTCATTGGGTATACCTCTATGACTGGTTTGTGGCATTGGGGTAAACCCCGAAAAGATAGGCTACACCCATCATGGCTTTTCCACGATCTTAGTATAGTAGGCTACATTACTATCTGTGGTGTAGCTATTATATTATAACTATATATATATGATATACATATGCTCCTTACAGCTACATATATATATATATATGTTGATGTTGATGTTGATGATGATGACGACGACGACGACAACTATCAGTGGTCTAAGAGTCTAAGAAAATCCGATTGTGACGACCATCCTCCAATAAGAATCAACAAATCAATTCAACATCAATTCAACATCAATCCAAGAAATATCAATTCCTCATTCCTCTAAGAAAATCACATCCATTATATCTGGGTCAATTATAATATTTTACTAACCTGAATTAAGGCCAGTTGGGGATGATTTCCTAACCATGATTTCCAGTGAGGTTGCAGTGAGGTCGTTATAATTTACCCAGATTCATGGGTTGATTTCGCCAACATTTCGCCCCGAATCCCATCGAAAATCGCCTCCTTGGCTGCCAGCAGCATGGCCTTCTGAGCCTTCAGCTCCTGGCCATCCAGAGGGGAACCAAAAAAAACATAGCTAGACCCCTCCGCCTCCCGTTGTAGCCATGAAAAAATATGAAAAAATGGTGTTTTACCTCAATCTTAGTATGTTTAACAATTTTTATATGTTTTTATGAGGTATTTGAAGGGTCTAGCTATGCGAACATATCAGGGAAAATCCAGTTTTAAGATGCTTTAAGTGGTTTATGGAAATGGGAAACAAACAGCTGGGTTCGATGTGTTTTTTTTTTTTTCGACCCCCTCTGACATCCTTTGGGTGAGAAACGCGCAGTGATCCTACATGTTTCATGGGCTTTGGGCAGTTTGGGTACCAAATTTCTCTGGTTGGTTAATAATGGCTTAATAATGGGTAATATACTGTTAATGATGATGGTTATGAAATATGGTTAATGATGGTTAATAATAATCTGGTTGGTGGTTTTTCGCCCTACCCCTCTGAAAAGTGATGGAGTGAAAGTCAGTTGGGATGATGACATTTTCCCAAAAATCCCATATATGGACAGTCATAAAATTCCATGGTTCCAAACCACCAAGCAGTTCTCACTGGATGGCGTTTTGACTCTTGAAGGATGGTGTTTTGACTCCGCCCATCTCCAGTCATGTCTTGGTGAAAACTGACATCAACGAGTCTTTCCATCCATTGAATCCATGGACCCCTGCCCCGAGACGGTCCTGCAACTTCTCCCGGAGTTGTTGCGATTCCATACTGAGCCTGTGACGATCGTTGCACGATGTGTCAAAGATCTGCAGTTCTAATGCGAGTAAAGCAATAGTAAACAGTAAACCATCCCCAATTCTACATAATTCTACAATAAACGGCTGGTATAACTGGTATACACCATCAAAATATCGGTGGTCTATTGTTGCTTTACTATGCTATACTATTGGTAATTTATGGTCATTTACCCCGATATCTGTCTTGACCGCAGCCTTGTCATGGTATAGGATCTCCCTGTTCGTTGGTATTTGTCACCATGGCTCCAATAAGTTGCTGCTGAAAAAGGTGTTGCTGCTGTTATCTTTGGTTTAATGGATCCAAAATGATCCAAACACCTCCTGAGAAGGTCCAGAAAACACCCCAAATCAACCCCCAAATACTTCCTCAGAAGGTACGGCTGGATCCATAGGGTTTGGTTCAATGATGTTGGATGTCTTCTATCCAACTCAATCATTTTTGGAACTACTAGAGCTGCCACCATTTTTTTCTGCAGGCATGAGTGGACCCTTGTTCAACCAAAACACAACAAGAGTGGACATGAGTGGACCCAACAATCCGTTGAATGCCTGGTTGATCCAAAATATTACTCTAGCATACCTCATGCACTTCTCGACAACAATATCTCCATCTTTGCCGACTCAACAAAAAGTGCTCATCGATCAGCACCACTTAATCCCGGGACAAAAAAAAACACCAGGAACTTTTCCGTTTTCGGCGCCTGCGATTGGCCGCTTGAAGCTCTTGCATCTCTAGCTGCATCTCGGAGCTCTCGACTTCTTCTGCCTGGCGTTTCGGCGTTTCGTCCTGACAACGTGAGATCGTGATGGGATCGGACAACTTGAAGCAGAGTTTTTCGTCTGTAAAACTCTTAAACATACTGTCTGGATCCATTAAGTCTTGATTCAAATAATAGCTGTCATAGCTGACTTAGTGAATTTTGGACAGTAAGATCCAGAACCCAAACTATAAAAAACTGCCAAATCATGAACAATGTTCAGCTCTAGACTCTAAACATATGTCAAAATGGTGGTATGTAACCTACAGAAAAAAAACACGTAAATGTTGAAAACATCCGGGATTCGGGGTGTTTACAAAAACTCGACATATGCACTGCTTATGTCCCCCGAAAAAACTGTACCCTCTGGTAATCAAACGTGGCTAGCTGGAAAATGCCCTATATAATTATCTGGTTGATGGTTTTAACCATCTTGAAACATTTTAGTCAATGGGAAGGATTATCCCGTATATTATGGAAAATGAAAAATGTTTGAAACCACCAACCCGTTTTTTTTAAAATCATCATTTATCAACTAGATCCCTAGATTTTTCATCAACCAACGCTAGGGTTTCGGCGCCTGCGCCGCTTGCAGCTGCGCGCGACAGCGTGCCAACTCGCTGCGAGAGCCTTCTGCTTCGGCAGCCAGCTCCTGCAATGAAAAAATGGGATAGCCTCCAATAGAATGGAGGGTTTAACCATTAACTAAGATTAACTATAAGGATGGAGTGTTTAACATGGTTTAAAAATCAACTACTGAAGGATTATTATACGATTTCAATGGAATGTAACGAGATCTAATGGATTTTGATGGGAATGAATGGCATTTTTACCAAGCAAAATGGTGATATACCCTCTGGTAATTTGCTATGATTTACCTATTGAACACCTGGTTTTCCAGTTCGCTATGTTTGTCATTACCAGTGGGTAACGGTATAACTTCTATGTAACTTGGATTTTACCAACAGATCTGGAGGCTTATAAACAAAACATAACAAAACAACTTGGAACTTTCCCACCAATATCCTCTGGTAAACTAACATAGCTATTGAACATGGCCATTTATAGTTGATTTACCCATCAAAAAAAGGTGATTTAATAGTTACGTTAGTTTACCAGAGGGTAACAAACTTTTTTTGGAACATCCAACCAATGTTGGGGCCCTGGCCCTGACCTGAAACAAACTCTCGAAAGAGCTCTCTGTCTAGCAGGATATTAGCGTAAGTAGATCCAACAGGCCAGAACTAGAAAACATCAGAAAACCAGATAAAACATATTCATGATTCCATGATCATTCAAGAAACCAACATTCAAAGCCTTGATTTCCACATGTATTCTCCTCCTTTCGAATCCCCAATAACTTCCACACTTCGCCGTAATCCCTGACCTGATTCCAACAACTGTGTGTGTGCAAATAGGTGAGACACACCCCCTAAATCGCAAATTTTTGGCAAATCGATCATTGAGAAAATGAGGTTTTACTCCAGATTTCGGAGTTTTACATGATTTTTCCCAGGCATTTTCAGAAGAAATTCCATGGGGGGAAACCAACCAGCCTACCCAACCCGGTCACAACACTGCCGACACCTGAGATGCAACGGATCAACGGTGGCTCGGTGGCGCCTCCATCTGCTGCGTCAGGGTGGCCCTTTCCGCTTGGAACGAGGTCAGAAGCGACTCTTCCCGCTGTTGCCGGTGGCGTTCAGCCTCCATCCTGGCGGTTCTTGGATGTCAATCCTGGCGGTTTTGATCCCGAAGTATTCCTCCATTTTTTTCCCAAAGATTGATCCAGTATGATCCAGTTTTTTTGATCGTTTACATCAACTTGTGTGGCAGTATCTTTTGATAATTCAATGGAATTCACCGGAAAATAGATTTAAAAAATGGCCATTTGATGCAATTTGGGAATGATTCATCTGATTCCCCGAATCCCAACTGGTTGATGGTTTCAACCCCTCTGAAAAATATTAGTCAAATGAAATTATTGTTCCCAATATATGGAAAAATATAACATGTTCCAAACCACCAACCAGCTAACCACTGAGGTCATTACAACACGCTTCCCAAGCGCCTGTCGTTCTTGCGGCCCTCCCGTTGGTCAAAGAGGTGAGCGCCCAGTTCACCCACCAGTAGGGTCAGAAAACCTCAGGGCGCGGAAAGGTCTCCAGATCCAACAGTTCGACCCAGCATTCCTGAAAACTATGGTGGTTTAATGGTGATTTAATGGGTTTTAATGGGATTTAATGGTGATTTAATAGATATACCATCTGGTAATTTAACATAGCTATTGAAAATACCTCAGTTATAGTCAGTTTTGCCATTAATAGCATGGTGATTTTCCAGTTCGTTATGTAAACGTTTACCAGAGGGTAGCTTGGAATCCTGATGGGCTTGATTCGAATGAAGAGATGACTCACTATTTGTGCCTTCGAGGGCTTGAGCCCATCCACAAGAATATGTCGGGCATCTTTTTTTGGCGGTTTAGAGGCTTACCTTGACGTTTGACCCATCTTATCTTGGTGACCCCATTGCTGCTGGTGAGAATTCCGTTTTGAAGAAGTTGATGGCTAATCATTGTTGCTCACACCAATACCCCATGGGCCCTATGGCAATCGATTTTTTGGGCAAGATCTCCACTTTTTGTTGTCATACCCCAATATGATCCAATATGTATATTACATACCCTCTGGTAAACTAACATAACTATGTCAAATCACCATTTTTAATAGGTAAATCAACTATAAATGGCCATTTTCCATAGCTATGTTAGTTTAGCAGAGGGTACATAGGACATCATAGGACATCATAGGACATCATAGGACCAGTGGGTAGAACCCATCAGACCCATCCGGTACGAAAAAAAGAACCCTCTCCACGCATGCTGCGGCCTAGTCGCAAAGCTCATCGCTGCTGCTGTAACGAAGCAGGGACCGGAGCAAGGCATTCTTCACCTGCGGAGCCCTACCCTCTGGTAATGACTAACATAGCTATTGAAAATGGCCATAGAAATAGTTGATTTACCCATAAAAAATGGGTATTTTCCATAGCTATGGCTATAAACGTTTACCAGAGGGTAGCTGAAGGACCACGCAACGAGAATGGATGCGTCACGTGCAGCCCATATCTATGGGATCATCCTCCAGGTAAAACCTTGCTCAATAGGTCAATCTTTTAGGCCATTACAAGCCGTATCTCGATTCCCAGGACTCATAAGATACCCTCTGGTAATTTAACATAGCTATGGAAAATGGACCATTTACAGATGATTTTCCCAATAAAACCTCCATTTATCATGGATTTTCCATAGCTATGTTAAATTACCAGAGGGTAAAATAACTAGAGAACCGTTCATGTTGAGAGTGTGACTGGATGACATGGACATACCATGGATTCCTCACATGGTCACCCTGGAGATCCTGGCTGAAGCCGCAGATTCTCAGGTCATGGCATCATGGGTCATCTGGTCGTGGTCATCACAATCCAAAAAAAAACCTGGCAGTGTAGACCACTCCTGTGTATACTTATACCATCATTTCTGAGTTATACCAGTTATACCCTCATCAGTACATGTATTGTTTTACATCATTTTACGTCTATGTCCATTGCTGCTGTTCTTTCATCCTAGCTGAATTCTGCACCACGGCCCATGGCTCAAAATTCTGCACCAATGGAGCCACAAAATCGAACCATGTCATCCGACCCATGAATAATCATCACCCCGGGACTTTGACTACTACACGTCCCTCCTGATGTCCCAGCATTGTAATTGTATCCGAAAAACTCACCAATTTCCATCCATCCATACATTTTTCAAGCCCTTATAAAGCTATTTTTTGGCAAGGATATACACGTATCTCTTTGTCAATAAGGATTGCCACTCAAACAGCTTGGTCGCCTCTCCATCGAGCTCCCGTAGGGTCTCATCGATGCTCTGAGGATCGTCGGAACGTAGCGCCTGGCGAGTCTTGCCATGGGATCTATGGCCAACACAATATGAAGATATAATATGATATAATGGTATGTGATGAAATGTGTTATCTTATATGGAGAATCTTACAGTTTAAGTTTATCCAAAAATGTCAGGATACCTCTTTTGATGGCTATGAAAACATGTAACGATGATCAACCATTGATGCTTTGGGCACCATGATCGATTTTTCCGACAAACATGAATATCAACGCAAACCAAGATGCATGGAACATATCATAACAAATATCATCCAATCAATAAATGTACTGAGTCAAAAACTGATACCCAAAGACTTCAGTGGCAATGGCTGGCTGGAAATCCCTTTGTCATTGTTCGACAGGACAATGATCCCGAAAGTATGTTTCAACATGTTTCACCTCAGTCAATGGTAAGATTCTCCTTGCTAGCCACAAAATCCACACAATCTTAAGATGTTTCTCTTGTTCTGGCATTTCTGAGACATATATAAAAAACTTGCACCCTGCAGGGGTGCTTGTGGAATTTGTGCCCTATCATGCTTTGGCCTAACCTGCAAAGGCGACACACAATTTATGAGGTTGTAAGCAGCGATGGTGGACTCATGAGAAAGGTTTTGTTGGATTTCAAAGACGATTTCAGTAAGATCCAGGATTTTGAAACCACACGTCATGGATGTCCGTGACATGACAATGTGGTCATCTATACATCAACGAAGCAAAATTTCCTTTCAGCACTCAAAAGCATCGAGAAACTGGCTGGATAGTTTGACTTGAACAACCTGGAATTTATCCCATCAACATGTTGATTTCTACCAACCAAAGTGGACATACGTACGAAAAATACCCGCCGCTGTTGTTCCCAACATTGTCTCCCTTCTTGGGTCGCCGTACACACCCTTGCTGATGGACACGTCTCTATCTATTGTTTTTTTGGTTGATTCTCCCTCCATTGAGCCGTGTGAGATCCATGTTTGCTGTCCCTCAAGCCGCTTGTTGTCAACGTTGCATGCATATTTCTGTTGGAAATATCTAGGCCCGTTTTTGGTGGGTCCTCCCCCAGGTTCTTGTCATTCAGTCTACATCTGGTTGGTGGTTTTAACCATCTTGAAAAATATTAGTCAATGGGAAGGATTATCCCATACATTATGGAGAATAAAACATGTTCCAAACCACCAACCAGACATGCATCTTGGGTAAACCATGGTAAACCAAACGGTTCTTGCTTTCGCAAGGTGACTCCGACCCCTCACAACTGAGCCATGTATCCTACTCTTCCACCAATCTGGGTAAACATGTTCCCCCAACACACCAGGAACCCTAACAACCCACCCAGAATAGGGTGTCTAAACATGTGGCACCCGAACATGGTCATCAAATCATGAAACATGATGATTACCCTCTGGTAGTTTAACAGTTTGCTATTGAAATGGCCCATTTATAGTTGATTTACCCATTGAAAATTGTGATTTTCCGTAGTTATGTTTGTTTACCAGAGGGTAACTTTGATGAATCATTCACTTTTGGGGCTACCATATATCAAAGTCTTCATAAGAAGAAAAAACCATGCAATGCTCAGAACATCTCCCCACTACATCCCCACATAATCCCCATCTCAAATCATCATTGGCATTTCCTCACTATGGACATATCCCCACATATTCTCAACACTATAGTGACATAGTGAACACTGTGACATATAGTGACTATATCCCCAAAATCCCCATGTGGCCCAGGCCGCAACGACGGATCCCAGCCACCCGGGAGCCGCGTGCGTTTCGCCTCGTCCAAGTATTGCAGCCGCCGCACGGGCGAGGCGAGAGACAGTTTCGGCGGATCGTCCCAGCCTAGTCGCAGCGCTGGAATTCTTCAGAACTGGTGGATTTAAGATGATTTAATATGTATAGAATCATATGGTGGATTTACTGGTGAATTTAACATGGGGATTTACTGGTGGATTGATGTATAGAATCAGTAATGAATCATTAAAAAACTATCAAGATACAACAGATATATAGGGGATTCCATATGATTTAATCAGCGAACATTTATGGGATTTTTATGTGATTTAAGCATGAACAACGATGACTTGGTCAGCTTTCCCAAGTCAGCCATCCAACATTTAAAACAAACACCCAACTGTTAGAACCCTTTCAAGTACCCCTCAATGATCTCAGATTTATAGTAGGTCAATTTTTGGCTGGTTGGTGGTTGAGCCCTACCCCTCTGAAAAATATGACTTCGTCAGTTGGGATGATGATTACTCCCAACTGAATGGAACAACAAAATTCATGTTCCAAACCACCAACCAGCTGGGTCATGTGTTGTTGCGTGGTACCGAAAATGGCATGATTGACCAACATGTGAAAACAGAATCAGACAGAATCCGAGTGCAGGTCCACATTCCATTGAGCCTTTTTGGCTGGTTGGTGGTTTTAACCATCTTGAAAAAAATAGTCAATGGGAAGGATTATCCCATATATTATGGAAAAAAACTGTTTGAAACCACCAACCAGTTGGTATGGGCAAAATATGCCTTTACTTGACTTAAACAATCCCATAATCGCACGTCTTGATAGGTGCGGCAAGATGAGATGTCCACCACGTTTAGTATATTTTCTGCTAAAACATTTGGCAGCAGTAAACATACCCTAAACATGTGAGAGTTTATCAGACCAGTGGATATTGCGGCCAAGGCGGACCCATCAGAAACCATGGATTCAAAAAGGTCCTAGAAGATGATCCGTCACAAGGATTGCAGTAGCTGGGTGACATCAATTGATATCCCAGGGTTTAAACCCACAACAGAAATTAAACGTAAGCCATACCACTTCTTTGACATCCGTCCAAACTTCCTAACTTCAGTTTTCATACAGTGTATACATATATATATATATATATATATTATACAATATATATATATACACATCAGTCATCTATCACTCATGCATCCATGTGATGCAATAAATATCCAACAATATCATTATATCCAATCAATTCCCACTAATTTCCCTGGTATTGTCAAAACTATCTCAGCTCATGGGAAATCAACATGACATTATCGTTGCATTATGTCATGTTGCATCCTTGGATTCGCACCAAAAACTAATAACATATTCCCTGAATCGAGCCCCCAGTCGTAGAGGAGTTCCCATTGGGGAAAAAAGAATCATCTTCATCAAGGGCATCGCTATGTATCAAAAAAACTAGTTAAATTCCATGATGCCCATGATTCTTCCATCATGATATTAACATCTGGTTGGTGGTATACCTACCCCTCTGAACAATATTAGTCAGTTGGGATGATGAAATTCCCAGTATATGGAAAGTCATAAAATTCCATGGTTCCAAACCACCAACCAGTATTAGTATTATATTGCCATATAATATTATTATTTTAATATTATTTATATCATATTCTCATGGGATTTTCCCCACACTATCTTCATAACCAAACCCTTCCGTTACGGTTCCAACGGTTCATCCCCCACCTGCATAGCGGCGATCGAAGTAGCCCTGCAGCTGGGAGAGACTCCATGGAGGCGCGCTGCCAATGTCCTCGGCATCGAGGCGGATTGCTAGCTATGATAACTATGGTGGTTTAATGGTGGTTTAATGGGTTTTAATGGGTTTTAATGGGATTTAATGGTGGTTTAATTGGTTTTTATGGGATTTAATGGTGGTTTAATGGTGATTTGATGGTGGTTTAATGGTGTTTAATGGTGATTTAATGGTGTTTAATGGTGATTTAATGGTGATTTAATGGGGTTTAATGGGATTTAAAGGTGATTTAATAGATATACCATCTGGTTATGACTAACATAGCCATGGAAAATCCCAACCATAAATGGAGGTTTCTAGCTAGGAAAATCATCTATAGATGGGCTATTTTCTATGGCTATGTTAAATAACCAGAGGGTATATCATATTATTGACAAATACCAATAGTTATCATAAATTATGGATTATTACCATGAAAACTTTTATGAAAATTACTATTATGGTACCAATATTATTTATAGCTATCAGTCATTATGGATTATTTCAATTATTATAACTATTATTGGGTAAATTACCATCATGAAAATACTTGACATAATCCATAATAGCTATGATTTACTATAGCTATAATAACTATTTCTGGTTGGTGGTTGACCTACCCCTCTGAAAAATATGAAAGTCAATGGGAAGGATTATCCCATATATTATGGAAAAATAAAAAAACTGTTTGAAAACACCTTTTTGTCAGATGAAATTGATACTTACTCACTAAAAAATGGCGCAACTGCATAAAGAGAGTCATACTTTAGTACCTGGAATCCCAAACAACCAGAAATGGTTGTTTCCCTTTGTAAAGAATCCATAGAGAACACATTGTTGGAACTGCGGAAACATGCTGAAATTATATACCATGGCAGAATTCTCGTTGTTTGGCGGTCCAGCCAGGCCTTTTGAGCAGAAATCCTACGAACAAATGAATTTTCGTTGCGATTCCAGGAATACTCACATGTCAGGTATATTTGTAGGATTTAACTCAACTGAAATTGATGGATTTACCGACCTGTAAATGAGATTTGCAGTATTCTATACCCAGCTTTCTGAATAAACTATGAATCAAGAACCATATGTAGCGTCTTGAAGCAACCAATTTTGAGAATTCTGCAACTAATCTTGTTCAAGCGCCTGCCTTGGGGCTGCCGTTTTGTAAACTTGATGTGAACAAATGTGAACGCCCAAAGCCCCTCAACACACCACGGCTTCACAGGCCGAGTGCCTCCAAGAATTCCTGATAGCCCTCTGCGTCCTGCCATCCGGATACCATCGGATATCATGTGCACCGGACATTTAATTCATAGCTCTCAATTCCAATTATTACCCGGAAGCTAACATGTCTTCGAGTAAAAACCAGACGAAGTATACCCGATTCTTGCCAAAAAACAGTCGTATCCTGTAAATTTCCTCCGCAGTCATCTACAATCTAGAGTTGCAACTCTATCAACTCTATCAACTATAGATAGATCAGCTATATATACATTGATATACATATATCCCATACATATCCCATGTGTTTTCCATTGATTCGCATTGATTTCCTCACCACCGGGCCCCTTCCCGCTCCGGCGACATCCCCAGGTCGGACGCATCCAGGAAGTGCTCAGAGCCCCTGAGGAGCCCGTGGCACGGCGTTGTTTTTTTTTTGTTTTCTCAATGGGAAACGACATGAAGAACCATTGAACATCAAACATCAGAAATAATGGTTAATAATGGTTAAACATCAGAAAAACAATCATCCCATGAAGGATTGGAACTCATCAATATCTACTGGTTGGTTAATAATGGCTTAATAATGGGTAATGTACTGTTAATGATGATGGTTAATGATGGTTAATAATAATCTGGTTGGTGATTTTTCGCCCTACCCCTCTGAAAAATGATGGAGTGAGTGAAAGTCAGTTGGGATGATGAAATTCCCAACTGAATGGAAGAATAAAACATGTTCCAAACCACGAACCAGAATAGTTGCTAAAATAGACATGAAATGAAGAACGAATAGTTGTTAATATTTCCCATTTGATATTGTAGTAAAATAGGCATGAATAGTAACATTTAACATATTTTAACATCGTGTAATGAGAATGAACATATAGATGATTATTCAGATTCATGAATATTGATGAACAATTAATGATTAATGATTACCCTCTGGTAATTTAACATAGCTATGGAAAATCACCATTTTTAATGGGAAAATCCACTATAAATGGTCATTTTCAATAGCTACGTTAGTCATTACCAGAGGGTATTCTTTAAGGGAAAAACCCTTTGATTTTTCCAACTATCATTAATCCCTCTACAGTGTTCAACATCGAGGCATCAACTATGGGTATACTGAACATGTCTTCATTGGATTAGTTTCAGGGAACATCTACTGGAAACCACAATCAATGTCATAGTAAAACTATGTAAAACTTACTTAAGTGCTTAGTAGGGAATTTTTGGGAATGATCCACTGGCTAAGTATCAATAATCCCAGCAACCCCCAGCAACCCATCCATTCCCTACGTAAAACGCACAAGTAGGTTGGTTTCCGGTGAAGAATGTCTATTCCCCGCCAGATGAGCCACGTTTGATTTACCGGCTATGCTCAGAGTTCAGGATTCACATCAGAGTTTTGGTTTCAAGATATCGCCTGTACACAACATGTGGTAAGCAGTCACCTTTTTAAACCATGCATGATGTATGTATATATATATTATCATAGTATTTAAATGTTGTATCGTTTTCACGACTACCATTTGATAGATGTTCACTTACATTGCTACTGCCCTTTGGTAATCCAACATTTTTTCACCCCACAAGCAGGTCTTCTCCGTTTGTAGGTGTCCTTTTAAATGAGAACCTGGTTGGTGGTTGAGCCTACCCGGCCTCTGAAAAAATATGAGTCAGTTGGGACGATGAAATTCCCAACTGAATGGAAACATAGTCCAAATGATTCCAAACCACCAATCAGTAACAATTACTAACCAACAATCTAATACCAACCAGCTGTTACTAACCAACAATCTACTGTAATGGTGATTTAATGGTGGTTTAATGGTGATTTATTCCCCACCTGCCAGGTGAGGGTTGTTAGATTTTATCTAAGTTGCCTGCTCCTCCTCCTCCTCTCCTCCTCCTCTCGTTGTCCTCCTCCTCTCGTTGTCCTCCTCGTCTCGTTGTCCTCCTCG
>Ga0126342_10007610_pt1 | contig 19380 bp, 22 predicted proteins | sample Cyp1metagenome_FD_92528 | JGI IMG/M metagenome (GOLD analysis project Ga0126342, IMG submission 92528) | Coral microbial communities from Lord Howe Island, Old Settlement Bay, Australia - Cyphastrea 1 metagenome | ecosystem: Host-associated > Invertebrates > Cnidaria > Coral ... | reverse complement strand
TATATTTTTGGGGTTGGGGTCATGTTTCCAGCCCATGGCTTTCAGTCTTGGTACCTACCCTTTCAGCCAGCATATTGGCTGGAATGGGGGCTGTAGACCCTAAGAGTTCCATCCATCGGGGATTTCATTATATTGAAGACCCATTATTTGAACCAACATGGACACATGCAATCTCAAACTAGGATTTCTTGGAGGGCTTCAATGTTAGGAGAAAGGGGTTATATACCCAGCATTCGGACATGTTTATGGATGTTTTTGCATTTGACAAATATTGCATTTGGACCCATTATTCATTATGCGGTCCAAATTTCGAAAATGATGTGTCAGCAAAACTGCTGGCTTCGCCAAGCCAACAAGGTCCGACAAGGTACCTTAGGTGATGCCCCCCAAATTATATCCAGTTATATCCAGCTATAACATTGTGTTTATTCATGTTATAATCAGGCATACCCTGTGGTAAACTAACATAATGGACAATCACCATTTCAATAGGTAAATCACTTATAAATGCGCCATGTTCATCCATGTTCCAGTTCGCAAACAGTTCGCAAACTGTTCGCGATTCCGGGGCACCACCTTGTTGGGTGCCAGGTCTTGTCGAGCCGTTGGCTCCTACAGGAGATGGTCACAGGTGGGGATGCGACCATGGGATGTTGGAAACAAATCCACGGTGAGATGATGGTAATGTGATGGTAATATGATAAACCAACGGTGGGTTGTCCAAACAACGTCCACTTTGACAACCATTGAACTTGTCCAAAACAACCTTTAGCCAAACCACAGGTGAGATGATTGCCCAAAAAAGTTCTTAAAAAAAATCACTTCGAATATATGTAAAACGTCTTTTTGGTTCCTAGGAGGACCCCCATGCTCTTCGTGGGGGTCAATATGTGTCAATGTTAACACGTATCCCATTTGGATGACTTTAGAATCCCCCATTTTGGGAAACACCTGCGTATTCTGGCTGGTTCATGTTTCATTGTTTGGGGAAGATGGTCATAAACCATTGGATGTTTTGACACCTGATTTATTTTGCTATATTTTGGACGCCCATGTTATATCTTGGAGGATTTAACATGACTTCACCGCGATTTTTGTGTAAAGTATTACCCATAGGATCCATGTATGGTATATATGCTAACATTGGGGGTATATTGATGGGATCCATGTTACCATATATAGCAGCACCATGGATCCTATGGGTTATGCAACATGCTGTTCCTTTAAGTTGGCACAAGATCTGCCCATCATGGACCTTGGTGCGTTCACCATTCCGGCACGTCCAACTTTGGATGATCCTCCCGTCCCAGGTCACCAGCACCATGGATCCGTCATGGGTATGATAATCATCCATTTAAGCAAACATGAAAAAACGAGAACAAGGGGACTGAAAAAAAAAACACACTTTAAACAAATAAAATAAACACACTTTTTGTGTCGCATAGTTGGCTAAGTTGGTTAACTCCAATAACTTGTTGCTGTGTGATACATTAATTTATATCTTTTAGTTGGCTTAGCTCATGGTTTATGGCAGATATAACAGTTCATGGTGACTACAAAGCAACTTATAACTGGGGCACCTCCTTGCTCTGCGAGATTTTCTCCAAACCCTGCACCGTTTGACCGTTTTGTGCAGGTTGCTACGAGTATTCCACGTCCTTGTTGGTCTGCGAGGGTGAAATACTGGAAGTGGCATCTCGTTGCCACGGAAAAAAACCCCTGATTCCATCAAGACATTTTTTCTGACCTAGAAAATAAAGATCTACAACTCTAAACCATGCTTTTTGGGTATTTCTGGGATGGTATTTATGAATTAAGGGGAAGGGACATCTGGGTGTTCTGTGAAGCTGTAGCCTCCATCGACGGGGCAATGGCCTGGCTGAGGCATGTATGCGTTATGAGTACGATGCAGACGAGCACTTCGGCTGGGCCTGGTGAGGCAAATGATCGGCAAATGGCTATAGATCCTAGGTACCCGCCAAAGCTAGATGATACTATAGATAGTTCATAAACATAGAATTTTAAAATGAACTAAAATCTATGGACCCACAGGGCTTAATTCTTGACTCATCCCCACATCATTGTGGTAAAGCCACCGTTTTTTTGGTTGATTTCAATGCCCCAAAAAGGTCAAGTTGGATGACTTGGGTACTGGATTGTCCCTTGGTGTTTTGGGATGGTTCTTTTGTAGCTAGGGCCAAATGGGGCCAAATGGCTTTATTACCTTTGAACCAAATTCAAATATTACATTCTATTATGAATTTATATCCATCCGGTAGGGTGAAAACACCAACATGTTCCAGATGATGGAATTGAGGGAATCCACGGCTCCAGTTTTTTCTGGCATCATTCTGGCGCCATGTTTAAGATCCCTTGGTGTACAGCAAGATTGAAGAGAATCACCTTAAGACTCAAAGTATGTTAGAACCTTCAGATATTCGATGATGCTCGTATATATATATATATGATTGCACATGTGTGAAGCCTGCATTAGTTGATCAGTCCATCCATGTACGTTCCCAATTTTGTTCAGCCACCCTGTTTCTGTTTATCTCATGTCAATCCCATGCTGTGGAAGCCTCGGTGAGTAGGCGAGTTCATTAAATTATGTGTTTGTTTCTTGGGTCCCCATTGTCATGAAATTCCCATGATCCATATACATTTTCTCGGCATTCTTTCGGCGTGACTGTTCAATCTACAGTGTAAGTTCTCATGTTGAATCAGTTAAAGATGCCCTTCTTCATGCTCAGACTTTATGTTCATGCATTTGGATTTGCTGCACTAAACATGACATGTTTCTATTGGTTGAGTGAATTCAAGTCACTTTGAGTTTAAATATCACAGATAGTTGATTTCCCCAAGGTTCTAGTTGTTTTTGAATCTAAACCTCCGTTAAACTCCCGTGCTTTCCCCTGGTGCTTTCCCCTGGTGTTTGGCCCCGAGGTACGTTTGGCCCCGCGTCACTGAGCTGGGCAAAGAGCTCCGAGGCCCACCGGAGGAGCCTACGGAGGAGCAGCTGGACGTGATGCGACGATTGGTTCGAGGCGTCGCGGCGGCCGAAACGGGCCGAGACGGGCCGAGACGGGAGTAGTTGTTGATGTCATCAGTAGATGTTTAGTGGATCAATATGGACTATCCATGACTATCCAAATTAATATTCCTTAAACATGCAATGGGATAATGCTTGATCCGCACTCCTAGGTCGAGCCGGAGAGAGAAGCAGAAGAGAGCGGAAGAGAAGGGAAGGGAAGAGGAAGAGGAAGAAAAAGAAGAAAACAAATTAGAAGGCGAGACGAAGACAGAGCTGTAGATGCTTACTTTCGCAACCTCTTGGTTTAGTACCGTGTACGTCCTGTGACTAGTATCGGTAGAGGACTGTTCGCGGAGCTACCAGCACTACCGGTTTAGTACTTTGGGAAGAAGGAAGGAGTGTCAGTAGGCGTAGGAGTAAGAGAAGGAGTGGGAGTAGAAGTGGGAGTAGGAGGAACAAGTACAAGCCAAGACCAGAAACAGGAACAACACCTTGCCATCAGACACGCCGGCAGGCCGGCGGATTTGGAATAAATATTAAGATTTTCAAAGATATGGAGAGAGAGAGAGAGAGAGAGAGAAAGAGAGCAAAAATAAGATTTTGCTGAATCAATTAGTACCCCATTGGCATATGTTTCATGGGTTAATATATGGATTATCTATCGGGTATTATCGGGTTATTGACGAAATTTTGAGAGTTGCTGCAACTTACATACCTATATAACCAACATGCCATAGAGAGGTTCACCTGAGACAGGCATCAGATCCCATTCAGAATTCAGCAACCATGATCCTTTTTTTCCTGTCGGGTGTTTCGCAGTTGTTTCTTTCAATAAATGTGCTACCATGTGTTACAGTAGTAGCGTTTTTTCTTTGATATATCTCCACATATACCGGCAATTGATCTCCTATATTTTCTGTTTCACTGTATCCTCCAACATGTCATTTGTACCATCAGTTGACCGGACAACAACCAGTGGCATCACGGGGTGGCCATGTCCGCTGAGGCTATTCTGGTTTCATCAATTTCAACTACAAGATCCGCCCGAGCGACGGAGAGATGTGCATCATGGAGGCGCCACGAATTCAGGGCCCCTTTGCGCCGGGCCCGGGGAGCCACCCCCCGATAGCAACATGACATAAGTTATGCTAGTTTTCTGGATCAGCCTTGGTTCGGTACTTTTTTACTTTATATTTTTGTTGGCTATCAATAATTAGTCAAATGTACTAACCAGGTAAAAACTAGTTGCTATTTTTTTGCAGGCATCAGGTACCTAAAATTCTCATGTTTTTTCCCCGTGCCTACCATGAAAAAATCCAGACACCTTTTCAATCAGCTGTGGCTCGGGTGGTGCCTCACTCCATTGTGGTTCCACTGGAAAAACATGTTGTTTTTCCGAGGGGATGTTGAATCATGGGGAGAAGAGGTCAATCAAATGGCGAAGTGGCAGTCATGATATGTCACCGTAGTCTCTTTCATGGTTGTGATGGTTATGCATCCTGAGCTCTCACAGCATCAATCCGCACTAGTCATTGGTTCAGCATTCCGGAGGTTGAACGAGGAAAATATGTCAAGTTCCAAACTTACAAGGTGGTGCCCCCCCCAGCAACAATTTGGTGCGTATAGATCACCATTACCCCCATCGGCTACCTTCGCCAGATGGAGGTTTCCTAAATTAGGGGTACCCTTAAATCTATCAATTTTGGTGTGTTTGCATTTATGGTCAACTTACAAGGTGGTGCCCCACAGTAAAAAAATGTGTGTAGATCACCATTACCCCATGGCTACTTCGCCATATCTTCCAGAAATCTATAGAAATCCCAGTTAACAGTTAACTTACTTATAAAGTTGGTCAATTATGTGTCGCCACCTTGTACAAATCTCCACGCCACAAGACTTTCATCGCTTCCAGAGGCCAATGCCCGAATTGGTGCTGATTTGGCCTGCTACTGAGCTGCATGCCCTTGGGTTTCATTGCCAGGGGGAAATATGTTTTTTTCTATGGGAAATGCAGATGCTATGCCATTTTGGCACTGCCAATTGTTGGCTGCACGCGCGTGTGTATATCTGAAAATGGGTATACCACCCCCAAAGTATCCCAAAATGGCAAGTTTGGTGGGGATAATCATTAATGATTGACAGATGGATTTACATGCTTTTACAAAGGGGTGCCATATGGGTATGGGTCAATACCTGTAGATACATTTTTAGTGGGTTATTCACATCCATTTACCAGCTATTTTGGGGTTCACGGCACGGTACCAGGGTTTTGACCCATCCCCATATGTTTAGGCAAACATACATGTTTGTGTTTGGCATTACCCACGGCTCCGGTGAATGCTGTAACCGAGCTGGTGGTGAAACTCACCATGTGTGAAGATCCAGGGGTAAACATCTTGGTGAGCGGATCAATGTGTGTGTTATCTTCCTTGCCATCATTGGTTCGGGATGATTAAATATGTGTTGTTTTCAACAGTAGTGATTACATATCCCTAATGTACTAGTAGGTTTCTTCTCCAGAAATGTCTTTTTCCGCCATCCTTCTTCCGGGAACAGCCAGGTGATGTACCCCGACCACATGCACGACGCATGTTGCAAGCACTGGACCACTTGCCGACGAAAAAAAACGACTTGCAGCTGGTTGGGGGTCGTTGCCAATACTACCCATGGAGCAGCAGATCTATATCTTTTGTTTGGTGGTTTGAACTAATGTGGGTAAAACCATACCATGAACCATCCCCCAGTCATCACCATGTCTGGTGGTATAAACCATTCCCATCCATTTCCAATCATGGGTGGTTTATGGCATTGTTTTACCCACATGAATCCCAATAATAGTTAGATATAGTTAGTAGCTGGTTATAACCCACTACGGTCCCATTTGAATCCCATTTAAATCCCATAAAACCACCATAAAACCACCATAAAACCACCATTAGTTGAGTTTTTTCATTAGTTGAGTTTTTTTCTATCCCTCAGATGATCCCCACTGTCACGGTGAAGGCCCGCTCGATGCCCCGCAGGAGTTGGTGGAGCGATGAGATGATTGGATCAGTAGTGTGATGCCTCCCATTGGTGTTTGTCAGTGAGCAATTTTAGAGGCCATCCAACTACAGATATGATATTATAATATATATATATATATATTTAATACACATATATATTTAAATATGTGTTTATGATATTTTTTGGATGTATCCGTCCTAAACCTAAATCGTCCTAGTTATACAGATTCAAAAAGCATCTTGCAAACTGTAGGACAATTTGGGGCATCACTTTGCGCCGCCTGTCTCTGAAATTCTTTTATGACTTGGTAATAGGAAGTCCGAAAATTTCAATCGGTAAATACGTTCTATCCATATCTATCGATGATGGACTTTCCTGTTGTGTTTGCGTATCGGATGGTGCTGACAGAGACCCATGATCACGTTGCCTCTTGTCTCCGTTTGTTTGGTCATCATTTATGCCCCTCAAACTTCGAGGGATGTGTCGGCCCCAGGGAGTGGCCACGGCCCTGGGTGTGGCCACAGGGCCCGCAGTGACAGCGTGTGAAGAAAAGACGGATCGTTGGTGGCAAACAGATACTGAACAGGTTAGGGAGGCAGCTCTGCTGTAAACCCAAGAAGGAACAACAGTTTCCACAAGATATTGCCCCAGTTTGTTAGCTAACTTGGTTTGCAAGTAGGTTAACTGTTGGAATTCTGGTGGAAACATATCTATATGTCAATGGGGTTATGAACAAAATTATAACTGAGGGGGGCACCACGTTGTATGCATTTATTGTAGCTTGGGTAGTGTAAAACCGTGCAATTGATAAACGTACGAGGATCAGGTACTTCCGTGACAAGTTAATGTTTGCTAAGTGAACCATTAATGTTCTTTCGTGGGTTTCCCCTGGATCTTCTACCAGAATGAGTTGCTGGATTCCCTTTTTGTGCAGCTTGCATCCCAAGTAGAATCTTTATTTTGTTTCATTTCATGGCCCATTCCCAGCATATATACATATACCATATATACTGTACATATACTTATACAGATGTATGCATTCCCGATTTTTTCGGTGAGTTTTCCAATGTTGAGAAAACCAACATGCCCCAAGAAAATGCGTGAGACTGATCATCGATTTCCTGAAATTCTTTATAAGTTGACCGTTTTTTTCGGATCATTGTGGCTGAGGTCCAGGGTAAACCAGGACCGTTGGAAATTGTTCACAGAGGCTTTCGGTGATTCATCGATGCTGGGCCAATTTTGGAGGAAGTTGGAAGTTGTCCATGTCAATGAGAAGGTGTGGGTCTACTAAGGTCTATAATTGTAGGTTGTCCCTGAAGCCATGACAATATCTTTGCTCATTGAATCCCCCAAAAGGTTGTCCCTTAATCTATATGTATCCGTTTGATGGATATTTGTATATAGAATCATTGTGAATTGCAATTATAATCCAATTCCCGGATCATATATGAAGTACCTTTCATGTGAACCCCCAGGTCATCCAAGGCTAGCCATGAGATTAGAAGGCCATGAGATTAGCGGTTGTTTCACCTTGGTTGCAGTGCCCATCGCTGGATTAATTATATTTATCTGATTGGTGGTTTGGAACATTTTTTATTTTTCCATCTAATTATTGGGAGATTCATCCCAAGTGACTAATATTTTTCAGCACCAACCAGATTAATTGACTGACGAATGATCTGGAATGGTTGAAGGGCAATCAGCGATGGAATCACCTCGTCCCAGCCAAAGGTGACCCTTTTGTGACCCCCCTCCGAGAATGCCACTGGGTGTTTGATGCGTTGGTTTATTAAGCTTTGATTTCCGTGTTATGTTGCCATTCGCATGTTTCATGGTTCAGTTGGGACCATGATGCCAGTTGGCATAGCATAGCGGCTTCTTATTTTTGTCTGAGTCAACTGACTGGTGACCACTAAACTGAGTTTCTTTGAGGGCTACATGGATGTTATACAGTTGTGCCATCACAATGGGTTTTACACTACGCAGGTATTTGTTTGTTAAAACATGTTAACTCCATTTAACTCCACTATTTGAAGCATGGTTTGTTGGTCATCAACCGGTCTTCGCAGGGGCGCCCGGGTTGCCTAAGGAAACAATCCAAAAAGGGTCTCACTCGCTTCATCAAGGCGAGGGGGAACCACAGCCTGTGGGATGAAGATGGTGTCTGATTGGGATTTTAATACGTAATGTGTGACCGTGGGACAGCTTGGGACATAGAGAATGTGGACATATAGCATCATAAAGCCTAGTGGTAGGGTGCAAAGAGATGCCCCATAGTTGCCTCAAACACGACCCGGAAACCATGGTTTGGTAGGGGAATTATAGGTATTTAGATGTATTTAGGACATTTTGGGACCATTTATTTAATATCTACGGTTCATGATGACTATATAAAGTTGGAGGGTTTATGATGTTACGTAAAGTTGGAGGGCTTTTGAAGGCAACCTTGAAAGGGAGCTTCACTTTGATGTTTTTGGGGTAATCCATCACCACCCTGGAAAGATTGGCGTCCCAAAAGAGCGTTATATTTTTGAATTGCTCGGCTGGGCCATTCTGCTTGACAGTGTGTGAATGGGTCAATTTTTTGAGCCATCAAGGAGGAATGTCACATCCTGCTAACAGCTCAGGCGTAGTGCAGTTTTTGAATGTTTTGGTGATAGTCGTTTATTGGAGATGGTCATGAGCCGCATGACTTTTCTGTCAGACCATCAAAGTATAATTGCTCCGAATTTGGGAGACATGCCCAGGATGACCAGCCAATGGTTGGTTCCCCTGCCCCCCATTTGCTGGCCATGAGCCAGGCCATGCACGCAGTCATTGAAACCGGCGAAACCCTTCCAATCACAGTTGCTCGGCAACTTAAGTTCTGCACTGTGAGACCAATGCGCGGGCTGATGCTGCCAGGATGTCGGTTCATTGCAGGCCCTGCATTTGGATAGTTTTGGTATGTGTTCATACGTTCTGGTCCATTCTAGCAGTATTTCATCCCATTTTGGGCTGTGCCAACACCAGATTCAGAGAACCTAATTAAATAATTGGAATGGTCAGTCCCACACAGGAATACATGACAAAATGGCACGCCCCAGTGAAACGGCTAGGAAGTCAACAATCCCGGGATTGAGACTACCGACTTTTGACCCATACCTATGCATGCTGTATGCAGTTTCCCTGGCGTTGTCCCATCATCTCCACTTGTTCTGGCAACAGCGACCGAAATCCATGTATAGCTTTCCTGACTTTCGAACCATCTAATGGTTGCAATTTTCAAAGGGCTGCCCCCTTTGAGAAGCCATCATGCTACCCCCTTTGAGAAGCCATTAGTTCAACGGACAAATTAACAGTTAACATGGTTATAGGAAAGTCATCCAACAGTCCAATTAACATGGTTATGGGTAGTGGGTTCTCAAATCAATCCTATCAAGCCAGTGATCTTTCCTACATGATCCCAATGTTCATGTCGGCAACGTCTTAAAGACGCGCCAATTTTCATCCCCGAAGTTTCACCGCGGTGACCCGCCCAGCAAGCCTGCGAGGTGTGGAAACATAAGAAGGAACGAGGCCTCAAGGCACTCACTGAGTTCCTTGGCAGGATGGGATGTTGGGGGATTTTCGGTGGTTTTCCATTTTCTACCCTCAAATATGGCTCTGAAAACATGAAACAAGGGGTAAACAATGGGTAATCAACCTGGCAATTACACTGGGAAAGCTGGTGGAGAAGTGCAAGTCTGATGGTATGCGACTTGGGCAAGTGATAGCGGCCCCCCCAAAGTGTGTTCTAATGACATGTTTAGAAGTATGAGAAGTACGGTACTTTCGACCAGATTCGTGCCCTTTGGTGCAACAATCTGAGTCATGCCTGATGATGGCTAAAACAAATTGTTTGCAGATCATGTTTTACGTAGTTTTGGTGACCAAAGAAGACTACCAGAGGGCAGGCATAAGTGTTTGTGGCCATCATATATGTACTTAGTGGTTGATGACATGGTTTAAGGGTCATACATGGGCCTTTCGAAGGAAGCAAAGCATTTGTTGTTGAGGTGGACCTTGATGAGGTCGTTTGGCAACACCGAAGGGTTTACTTACCATTTGCCGATTACGTGTTGTCATTGCAGGACAATCAGGTCAAGCACCCTACCAAGTCTGGTGTTTGTTCACCAGCTTGCCGACTATAAAATGACGAGTCAGCACATTCCCAAACCTCATCCAATAAGATTTGATGGTGCATACATGTGACCAGGGATGATTATCTCATATGTCGAACTGGATTTCATAGTAGATATGTTCTATATATATATATAAACACACACACATATATATATATATATACACATGTGTATGTTGTTAGATATGATATGCACGTTGATTTACATATAGATCCACTTGTCCCTTGCAAGTATCAGTATATATATATATATACACATACACCCTTCTAGCTATCTAGCCAGCCAGTCAGTTAGTCGGTCAATCAGTTTGTCACACAGCCTATCTATCGATCTACCTATCTATCGTTCTATCTTCCTATCCAAAAGTATTTTATAAACTCAGGAAAATACCCACTCGAATTCCACACTACAGCCAGGGTTACCCGTAAATTTGACATGAGTTGACCCATCGCCACTTGGTTTGTCCTGGTACTTCTGCTGCACATCGCGGACCGGAGCAAGGCCCTTAGCTTTGAAACTGCGATCCGTCCGGAGCCGGGCACCTCAAATTTCCGGAAAATGAAGCATGGCTGTTGCTGATGCTGGGCAGCATCAAGGATCGCTGTTTTATTTATTTATTTATTTCTGATATCATATTTACATATATCATGTATACATGTATATTTTTATTATATATTGTATATTCTATATATATATATATATGTATGTGTGTGGGGGTTATATGGGAAATTAATCGCAGAAGCCTGCTTTTTTTTACAGCTAGCCACTGATTGTCAGAGGGTTTTTGCGGCTTGGTGCATGGTGTTGTGCTGTAGGATGTGACTGGCATTCAGGAAGCCAAGGGGCCTGGTTTAATGCATATCTACTGTCTATGGAGCTGTTCTGTCTTCGGTTCTTGCGTAAAAGAAAACAACAAGTGAAACATTGTGAAACCAATGGGACAGGGCATGCAAATATGCTATCAAATATTGTTTTGTTTTTAATTTTAATCAAATAATTATGTAATATACAAACATATGCCGGTATCATTATAATCCATGATAAACCCTATAGTTAACCATAGGTTAAATTTGTTGGTTACCCAAGTCCCCTTTTGTCTGGTGGCTTTGCACAGAAACTACATGTCCATGAGAGGAAAGTGAAGGCCACCAGCTATTGCATGCGCGTAAGGCATCGTTTGTATGTTCATGTGCAGCCTTTATTTGTTGGATTTCACGCTGGCTACACATATGCAAATGTATATATACGATTTGAATATAGTACTATATCATACTATATCATACTATATCTACTTATATATATATGTATGCCATATACACACACACATATATATATATTATGTCATATATACATATTATATTATATTGTTTAACAAGTTTTTACATGTTATAACCCAATGCGGCATATTTAGATGATTTCGTTCCTTTTCCAATCATCCCGAGACGCAACGTGTCCGCTGAGATGGGGAAGTCCAGACGCAGAAGCTCCAGGTCTCTCGCGTGGGGATCCGCTTGAGTTTCCCCAGGAATAGTGGTTGCAATTCGAAAAATGTTGGTAAAACAATAATAAACCATGCGCAACTTCACCATAGATAGGTGGTATAAACATCCGCATAAACATGTATAAACAATTTTTTAAGTGGTGGTTTATTGTTTTACCCACATTGTGGTAGGATCATGGCTATAATATGGCTATAGATGAATGGAATAGTTGTGATGATAAGAATGGATAATGGAATATGATAGAATATAATAATGGGGAATAAGTATGATATGGTATTTGGGAAATACGTGCCATTGGTAGATAGAATAGAAGATGGAATACACCATTCATTTCACAAAAATTTCGGTCCACGCCGGGCGACGTGGAAACGCAGCCACCACTTGCGTGGTGATCACCAACAGTCTGGATCACCTTTTCAGGACGAGGTTGTCGGCTGCCAAGTGGAAGAAACCCCGCAGCTTGGGCGACAGCCGCCGGCGCAGAAGCTGGCCAACAGATTTACCAAAATCTTGACAGCGAAAATCAAAAGCGAGCTTCTGAATACAATCTTGACAGGTCAGTTTTTGGGCGTCATATCGTGGAGATCTCAGGGTGTTTCGAAAAGTCACTTGACAGAAGAATATGGCCTTATTCAGTGGCTATAAACTTCCTATTTGGTGCTTGTTAAACTATGTTAAAGTCCTATTCTTACGTACGACAAGGCAGCTTTAAAAGGAAACATGATGATTAAGTAAGCGGTGGATTTAGGGGTGAGTCATGGTGCATGGAAAAACACCCCCTAAGAATTCATAGTGGTATTCTGCCATAAGAATAGCAAGGCTCCCTAAAAGTATTACTGGGGGCACGGTGGAGGTTGAGTTGATGATGCACTTGCACCCCTTTCCTTGGCTCGTTTTGTCCCTTGTGAATGGTGGGCAGCGTTGTTGGGAAGCAGCATGTTGAAAGTATGTAGATCTCAAAAATAGAATTGGCATTAGATTTCGAAAGTAAAAAGTGATAAAATGTTTTTTTTAAAAAACTACTCTTTGCTTTCATCTTGGTGATTAATTACGTTTAATTACTATAAATGCTTCCATGTGTGACTGCGACTTCGGTTCAATCTTATCCGGTTGGTGATTTTTATGGTCGGTTTTCTGTTGGGATGAACGCGGCAGTTGATGGGCTGTTCCAAAGCAAAAATCCAACCATTTCACCAGCTCAGCATATGACATTTCTGTTGACCTTCCATGATTCATCTTATATCCTTTTTTTTTTCCATGAAATGGGTTAAAGTGGTCCATCTCCGACAGTCAAGAATCTGCAATTTGTTTATTCACAGCCCGAGCATCCAAGCAAAATGAAATTCCTGGTTCCACCCCTTGATGGGTGATTTCTAGATTTTTGGTCTACATGATTTTTTACGACGCACAACATCTCTGTTCAAAACAGATGCAGAATTTTTTTCATCAGGTCATCCGCCATGTAACGAGTGGTTCGCTGCCCCAGTGGTTCATACCAGATCCGACACTCAGTGAGCTAAGTCAAGACCATGACTCAAAGGGGATTGGAAAAAAGGGAAATTTAATAAAGGAAACCCTTCCTGCGTGGTGGTTTGGAACCTTTGGATTATTTTTCCATATATTGGACATAATATGAAATAATAATCCCACCTGACTAATATTTTCCCGAGGGGTTGAACCACCAACCAGCTTCTAATTTATGTTAAAAACCCATAAAAACCCATGGGTTTCCGATGAAGATTTTTCCCCAACCACCAATCCATTGAATGACTATCCCCATTTTGCTTGGCGCCCATTTTGAATCGCACACCTCAGCTCCTTCGGCCAGGTGGCCGCTGAGCCGTTGCTCCAACTCGCTGATCTCACACGCTTCCTGACGAAGGCGGGTTTCGTAAAGGTGTTCGGCCCGGTTTCGGCGATGCGAATTGAAGTCCTCTATGTGTCATGTATCCTGTATCCTCTATGTTTAATTCCTGGTGATTGACTTTTGGAATGCTTTGGACATGTTTCTCGGGACCCCCTTTTTGGGGGGGAAGTAAAGTGATAACATGTGATATCCATCGCCTTTATTGAACCCCCACACCATCGCTATTAACTGTTTTTTTGCTTCGCATCTTTCTTCGAGCTGCGCTAGCCATGGAACTCACCCTTCAACTTCCCCCTCAGCAGCCGACTCGGCAGGTCACCCCGTGTGTGGATGAAGCGTATCTGCAATTTTGTCATCGGATCATTGGCAACTTGGATCTGAACGGTGTTGAGCTTCAGGCATTTGTTGTTGGTCAATGGTTCCAGTCACTTAAGACTTTAAGAGGCTCCTGAGAACAGCATCTCCGAGCGTGCATTGGCGCTGGAAAGTATACGCTCCCCATCTAGAATTGGTTTATGAATTGGACTGCCGACGTGTCCATCATAGATCCCATTCTTAGCACAATTTTAAGCCTGTCCTGGAAGGCCCACATTGCACCTGGTGCCGTTCGGGCTATAAGTGGCTATAAGTGGCTACACAACAAAAGTAATTGTAGGGCTTTTATCACGATAGTTATCCGGCCTCATTTTATTTACAGTGCCCGAACTGCTCCACCACAATTCTGTTCCCATGCTTCGAGGTCACCGAATTCGCGATCTCCACAGTGAGAAAGAATACGAGGCACGGCGCGGTCGGGCCAGCAGCCGATCTGCCGACATGTTTTCCGCAAGTGGTGCCCACTTTTTTTGTTAGCAAAGTTGGTTGACAAAAGTAGCTCAACTAGGGTTTTTGGTGATGAAGTAACTTACAGTTCATGGGTTTTGTAAAGCAACTTTAACCTCCCATTCTCTCCCATTATCCACGATATCAACTTGTACTGCACGTTTCGAACATATATATATAATATATATATGCAGTATTATATGCATGTCACTGACATGCCATGAAGATCTAGGATGAAACACTCCGTGACCCCGCTGTATCTTCGTGGTCGAGGTGAGATCCTTTGAGATCTACACCTTAGGCCTTCCAATTCCCGCGCGGAACCCGGTTGCCATCTAGGGTTGGATTCAAGGTCCAAAAATCTCTGGCAAATGAAAAATATCCTCCGGTAGTTTAACATAGCTATGGAGAATCACCATTGTTAGTAGGGAAATCATATATACATGGGCCATTTTCATCCATTTTCAATCATTTTCGATAGCTATGTTAAATTGCCAGAGGGTAGCTGAGTTATATAAACCACGTCTTTGTAACTGAGTGCTGTCCCCATCATTCACAATGCATCGACGGGACGCCCAGATCCATACCGTGATGGCCACGGATGGGGAGGCGACTGAGTCTGGATGCCCCAGTGGGATCCAGTCCTGGGCCTGGAGAGCTGCCACTGTGGGCTTGGGTCCAATTTTGGAGGATTCAACATGATTATCATGATTCAACCAACAAAAATATCCCCTCTGGTAAACAAACAGAGACCCTGAAAATCACCAATTTCTAATGAAACTAATCTTCCAACCCCTATCTGCCAGGGTCTATGTTAATTTACTGGTGGGTAAATTCTTGGTATTTTCGACCCAATCCCGAGATCTGAGATCTTGTGAGATCGACTTCCTGACTCTTCAGCAGGGAATTCACCAAAGATCAGCAGCTGATTTTGCCGTTCTTCCCAGGTACTGTAACTCAGCAGGGTTCCATCAGCCTGAAATCTGGTGGCTGAAAGATGCTGGAAGCATGAATCCTCCAAAACAAGGGAAAGGAACGTGCATTAGCAAGGAATGGAACATCTTATCAGTTGCCAGTTCCCCATTTTCAGGTGTGGAGCTGTTTCTAAGTCAGAAACTGCAATTCACACTCATTATATAGCCCAATATATCCCAATATATCGAGACAGGGTAAACATGAGTTTGGTGGGGTCATGTTTTTTTGTTTTATATGTTTAAAAAACAGAAGTAGACAATAGTAGACATGTATGGAAGGAATATGCCCGCTAAAACCATTAAAAACAGCCTGTTCTGAGTATCCAAGGTTGACCATGTCACAATATCGACCAGGCTGCCGGTTGAGGTCGTGGGTCTTAGCGAATCGCGCCTACCACATCTTGGGCGACTTGGCTGCCACAAACGTGGCGCAACTGGAACTGAAAGTGGCGCGGGGGCCAAGTGGATGGCGGGTAGATGGTCAACTGGGAGTTGGGCAAATTTGCCAGGTGAAAGGTTAGCAAATGGGTTATAACATGTTATAACATGTTTTGCTTGTCTTTTTAACCTTGGCCAAAATGAGATATAGTATGGCATGTAAAAACATGTAACAACTTCAACTGCTTAGCCATGCTGAATGGTCCGAAGCCCATTCAGAAGTTGCCTTGGGACTTTGGGCCTGTAGGTCATTTGATTTGGCAAAAAAAAACGAATGCTGGTTGCGAGTGATGAATCACCCAGGGTGACAACTGCCGCTAATTTACGCTTTCTAAGCTAAGCGAGATCACGAATCTGACTCGGGGTAGATTCACGAATCTGACTGGTACAATGAAGCTTGTTTGCTTTGGCGTCAAAAGAACCTTTTCAGCTATTTCCAGCTTACATTTACATTCTTTTAACATTTCATATCATTTCATATCATTTCATATATGATAGGTTTTCTTCCCAAAAGTAAGCATTAAACATGCAACATATTCTGAACTATTATCTAAATTTCCAAGTTCTGAAATACAATGTGGGGCTCCCAAGGTAGATTCTGTTGGTTTCTCACTAGGCTAAGTGTTGGATAAGTGGTGGAGAATGGATGATAATGGTGGATACATCTAGAGTTGGAAGCGTGGAAATAAACCAACTTACAACTGGGGTGCCCAACCCAGTTGCCCAACAGTTCGCTGGGTTCGTGAAACGCTTGGTTTACGAATTTGCGCTGAATTTTTGATGGAGGTATACCGGCAAATACGCATGACATTATGAACCAACCAACACAATTGTAGCTGAAATAACTGTTGGACTAAGCAGCTTAGTTGATGTGGTTATTTGTTGTAAATACTTATAAATGATGTTTATGGTAATTAATCCATTTCAGTTTGCCTTTACAATGCGGGGAGTCAGTCTGCATCGAGGCTTTCAACATCATCCAGGCTCTAAGCGGCGACTATATGGCCAGTCTGGACACATTGGGTGGTGAATGTTGGGTGAAAGTATGGCCAGTCTTTGAAATCTGTGGACATGTTGGCGTTTTTTTTTTTTTGGTTTACTTGTAGTGAAGATTGACATTCATGTTGGGATTCTTGTTTTTTATTTCAATGGTTCTTTGACTCTGATGGTGAATTCAAGATTGCATCATTTGTGTGACGATTTGCTACCTTGCTACATGGACACTCACCAAGTTGCAGATTATTCCCGCTGACACGTGAGCTAGACCGGGCAAGTAAATCCCATGTTTTCTAGGTAAATCACGTGTTTTCTTGATGAACTCCACATGATTGTCTACCTGCACATACATCCATTGGAAATTAAACCACATTAAACCACACATTTGCCAGATGTCAGCTATCCGAGTATGCCCACGCTCATCCGATTAGATTCCAATTTAATGTTGGCAAATTCACTGTGTTCATTTGGTCAAAGCATTCATTGGTGGGTTTTCTCATGTTTATCCATGTTTTGATTGTTAAATCAGTTCAATCCCTGAATCCCTGTTCACCCCTTTCAAGTTAATATGTGTCATTGACACTGTGTCATTGAATCCCTGGTAGTTGTTGCTTATTTGTGTCTAAAAAGACCATTGATTGATGATTACACTCACTTTCCCTCACATACTCCGTTGCAAAATCTCCATCATGATTGGACCAGCTGTACGGCAATTTGGGTTTGAACAAGAAACAAAAAACGATTTGCATGTGTAACGAGTTACACAGGAATAAACCTTAACATACTGCAATGCTGCAACCCTTTTCAATTTGAACCCTAAATAGGCCCTCGAATCAGTGTTGTTTGCGGTTAACCCCCATGAATTCGCAATGAAGTTTGGAATTCCACTTTATAAAGAAATTCTTTAAATAAATGAAGCTGTGGTTGAACTACCAGAAGGAGCTGTTGGTGCTCAACCCCTTAAAAAGCGGTTGTTGATTCACCAACAGCCGTCGCAGGAGCAGCTGCAAGAACGCCTGGATGGAGCTGAGGCTGAAGTGGGCGTTTGGCTTTTTTAAACTTCGGGGAACACCTCCAAATTTGGTGTGTTTTTTTTGAACGCACCTGACATGACAATGGCCTATATGTTTTTTTTGGGCCTGTCTTTTTTCCGACCTGAACTTAGATGAATAAGGTGATCCATTGGATCCACTGATTTGGGGTAAAATCCTAGGAATAGCTAGATGGATTTGCATGTGTTGGCCTTACAAGAGGTTGGTGGTGTTGCTTCCGATGACGTGTCTCCGACTGTGAGCTTGTCTTTGCATGAGGGCTACGTGTTGCTTAGGGCGCGCCCTGCCGGCTGTTTCCGCGCCTTGTCCTTGGCTATCGATGAAGACTGTGTCTCCACTTGGTGTTCTGGTGGCGTGGGGCATTCCCTATTTGTGCGCTCATTCAGCTTCCCTTCTTCGGTCAGAAGCTTTGTGCTGTGTCCGAGCACTTGCCACACAGCGGTCGCCCCATGGATGACTTTATGGCTGCTCTGGCCTCCTTGGAAACTGATTTGTCGCCTTTTGCGCGGCGGGGACATCCGCTCATCCTTTTGGGGGATTTCAATGTTGATCTTGCCCTTGAGGCTGGTGAGCGCTGTGTTGCCTTGAAAGCGTTCCTCCGTGCCCTTGGTCTTACCTTCTTCTCCGGCGATCAGTGCCCTACGTGGCGGCATCGCCGCTATATGTGGTGTGCAATCGCTTGGTCGTTGATCGATGCTGTGGAATTGGGGACCCCCTGGTGTGTCCATGGGCTGTTGTCACCATTTGCACTGAGGCTCAGCGGGCACTGGGCGTGGATCATGGACTCTTGCTGCATGAGGTTTTGCTTTCCCATGTGCATGGCGTGCCTGTTGGTCGTGTGGGCCGTGCTGCTCGTCGCGCTGCCTTCCTGGATCGCCCATGTAAAATGCGTGTTTGCAACCCCTTCCTGCTGCAGCAACAAGTTTATGCTTACCTCGATGCTGCTTCTAGCAATAACGGCCCAGATCCTCACTGCTTCCTCTCTCACTGTGCTGCCACCTGTTATGCCCCGGCTTTTGTTTTCCGGTATCAGGATTCTCCCGGCCTCCGTGCCCTTTGTCGGGCCCGGAGCTTGTCCTCTGACCCTGCCGAGCGTTGACGCCTTTCCTTTGAAATCCATGTCTGTCGCAAGGCAGAGAAGAAGCATTGGAAGCTGTCCGTACTTGCTGCTGCTTGTGCTGGGGACTGGCGGGCCCGTCGTTTCTTGCAGCGCAAGGCTCACCAAACTTCCCTCGTCGCCCAGGGGTTGGCCAATCGATTTGGCAGCCGTGAAGCGGCTGTCTCCCATGTCAAGGCCCATTTTGACGAACGCTTTGAGCGTCAACATGGTCCTCCACTTTCTTTCCAGCTTTTACCTGGTACGGAGCCTGACTTCACCTGTGCAGAAGTGGCCAGTGCCCTTGGCACACTGAAGGCTGGAAAGACTACTGGCATGTCTAAGGTTAGTGCTGAGCTGCTCAAACATCTTGTTGGACTTCCTTTTGGCCTTTACCTTTTAACTGAGTTGCTCAATGCTTTTCTTCGTG
>Ga0126342_10007609_pt1 | contig 19382 bp, 11 predicted proteins | sample Cyp1metagenome_FD_92528 | JGI IMG/M metagenome (GOLD analysis project Ga0126342, IMG submission 92528) | Coral microbial communities from Lord Howe Island, Old Settlement Bay, Australia - Cyphastrea 1 metagenome | ecosystem: Host-associated > Invertebrates > Cnidaria > Coral ... | reverse complement strand
TTCCAGGGTTCCAGGGTTCCAGGGTTCCAGGGTTCCATTCCGGATTTTGAAGGCTGCAAGTCCCCGCGAGCCAGCCCCAGCCCTAGAGATTGAAACCCAACAGGCCCTGCTGTTGGGAATATGCTCAATTGACTACTAACTAACCTAAGAAGAGGTCACTATTTTTAGATGACCATTTGCATTGGATCATGTCAAGCTTTTCACATCTAATCTATTCTGAATGACAATTGCACACTTTTTCAATAAATCTGACGAACTGATGGACATGATTTACCAATTGAACGACGTGGAACTTGACGTTTTTCCAGTTGCCTTTTATCAGGATTGGGTTCAGGGAGATACACCGCCACCACAACCCTGCGGCCTCTTCTGCATGTATTGCTGCAAAACAGAGGGACCTGAGGGCATTTTTTGGGGTCAGGCCAAAACTCATTTTGGTTGACTCGTGCAATATCATGCTGAGAATCTGCAAAAGAAACAATTTTAGCCAGGTATGACATTTGAAGCAAAAAGACACGAAAATCCACCTAAGCAAAGTTTACCCTTGACCCCAAAATATTCGCTAGATCTCTGTATTGTTATATTAGGTGCGTTCCAATCCTATCTATACCATTGTTGGACACACCATTGCTCATGGTTTTGCCGGGAAATCACAATCCAACGTCTCAGTGAGGTCGTGATCAAATCGATCGATTGATTATTCCATGGAGGTTTCCTCAAATGGAAGATACGTATCATTCAAAATTAGACACCTATTCGGTATTGAAACCATTTGATTTTCGGGGATCCCCCATTTTAAGAAACACCATTTTTCATGGATTTCACCACCAAAAAACATCCGTTTTTATGGTTAGTCGTCATGTAAACACCATTTAACCGATGGTTGGCTCGTCTCCATTGGATGAGTCGCGTCTCGGCTTGGCTCGTTGGATGAAGGATGTTGCACACCGTCCGGTGGGGATAAAACTGTGACGTCAGATTGAGCACTTGGTGAGTTAACCACGGTATTCTTTAAGTGAGTCTCCATTCAGAAACCGGATTGCTAGAGTTTTTAACATCCATCTTATCTCAACCATGAAATGGTATCATCCCAGATAGGTTGGACCTTTGAAAAACAACTTTTGGAAACCAGTATTGTATACCCTCTGGTAAACGTTTACATAACTGTGATACATTGTGATACTATCACCATGCCACCATGCCAAATGAAGTTGGGAATTTCCAACGGACTAAATGGGCCATTTTCAATCGTTGTTTGTCCATCCTGCCTTGAATCTAGGGGCAACATGGACGATGTTTCATAGCTAAACCATCTACGAAAAAACGGCTTGTCCATGGCTATGCTAAATGACCGGTACCCAAACGTGGCTTCATCGAAACTCCGATATTATACATATATATATATATATATATCGAAGCTTATATCATATATGCCTTATCATAGCCAATGTTTTGACCTTTTGACCCATTTCACGTATTTCGCATGTCGTTTCGCGACATGCTCTCTGCGCTTTTTTGGGCCCGCGCCAATGTGCTTCACCGCATTGCAGATTGCGAGCAAAGAGATTGCAGCCACCTGGCTGCAGCAGGATGGTATCTGCCATGGAGAACCCAGCGGGAAACATGGCATGAAAACAACGCCCCTTGGCGGCGGTTCAATTGGATAACCAGCCAGATGGAGATAGAATGAAATTATAGTAATATGATATATATATATATAGTAATTATAGATTATAAAAACTTAAACCAAATTATAATGAGATTCCCATCAGTACAACTTTTTTGGTTGAAACATGTTGAAACATCTATTTTTTTGATCCAGGTAGAGGGAGCTATTGCTCATCCTTGCTGTTCCATGCTGGTGAATCAGTACCTCATTAGATGGCCATTTATTGGATGATAATAATAAATATATATATATATACTGGTTGGTGGTATACCTACCCCTCTGAAAAATACTCTATGAGTTCGTCAGTTGGGATTATGACATTCCCAACTGAATGGGAAAAATCAAATTCATGTTCCAAAGCACCAACCAGATATATTGTTATTCTAATGATTAACCATTATTAACCATAGATTAACCATAGATTAACCAGGAAAATTCCATGGTTCCAAAGCACCAACCAGTTTCGTATTTTTTGGTGTCCATCTCTCGTGGCCACACTCGACCTTGACCGGGCATCACAACCTTCATCTTTCCTGGTTCTGCTTTTCTACAAGTGGAGGTTTCCTAAAGTGGAGGTTTCCTAAGTCATGGGGGTACCCCTAAATCATCCACTTTAGTGGGATTTCCCCTTAAAAAACATCTATTTGGGGTACGCCCATTTTCAGGAAACCTCCAAGTAATTCGATAGGTAAACGTCATCTGCAGGCCTCCGACGCAACTTGTCGAATATAGTAAAAACAACTGCACCATCATCAGCTATGCCATCATTTTCCTTGGTCAACTTAAACCCCAAAACGATGGTCATTCAACATAGTTGATACCCCATGTAACCCTGTTTAGCATTGGTTGATTCACCTACAGAACACACAATTTGTATATTAACGAACCTTGATCATAACGATTCCTTCCCCTAAAAATAAACACCCCGGAAGCGATGGTTTAGTAGGGGACTTACACATATGTGGTACGGTTTGGGAGTTGTTCAATATTAGACTCTTTCCCAGTCTATTTAACCATGCAAACGTTTGGTGAGGCCCCGAAGGATAGCTAAGTTGGTGCACATAATTTGGATGACTGGGGTTGATTCAACATGAACAGTAACCAACTTCTATAACTATAGTTATAACATGTTATAAGCATTTGGGAATATACATATACCCTCTGGTTATGACTAACATAGCCATGGAAGCCATGGCCCTAATCGAAACAGATGGTTTACCGTTCCTAATAGCATGGTGGATTTTCCCATGGCGAACTGTTAGTCATAACCAGGGGGTAACTATAGTTAATAACCATTTGGTAACTATTGCTATGTTATATAATTATTTATAACCATTTGGGAATATAATATAACTATAGTTAATTAATGCGTTTTATAACATGTTATAACCAACTTATAACTGGAAGGCCCACCTTGTTGAATCAATCATGCAAAATAATGGTGACTAATAAACTATAACATATTACAACTGTTAGGAACCATTAAGTAGAACCATAGTTTTAATCACCATATTTCATGGTTTTCGCCATTTTTTCCTATGGTTTTCACCATTTTTCGCCATATTTTCATGGGTTTTCTATGGTTTTTCTATGGTTTTCTAGGTTTAATGACCATATTCCGATGGTTTTCGCTATTTCTTTGGTCATTTTTTACCATGTCTTTGTCTTTTTGGCGCACCAAATCGCTGCACCTCTCGTCGGCCAGAAAGTGTGCGGGCCCGAGACCTGGGTTTGTCAAGAAGGGTGGTGACAACAAACATCACTTTGATTAGGAAGGATATATGGGATATTAATATATGGCATAAATATGGTATAAAATGGGATATTAATAATGGTATAATTAATATCGGTATATGGGATATGAATAATGGGATAAATGCACATCATTAGGATATACCCTCTGGTTATGTCAAAATAGCTATTGAAAATGGCCATAGACATAGTGGATTTTCCCATTGATAGCATGGTGATTTTCCATAGCTACGTTAAATTACCAGAGGGTAACATATGGGATATGAATAATGGTATAAATGGGATATGAATGATATATGAATGGTATTTGTTCATGGGATAATGGGATATTACTGGGATAATATTCGTGATAATATGGGGTTTCCATAAATGGGGGTACCCCAAACATGGTTTATGTACAATGGAAAACCCCAATCTAAACTGGATGATTTGGGGGTACCCCTATTCTCTGAAACCTCCATATAATTTGATATGCATAGAAAAGAACTAGGCTTCTTTTATAATGGTCAATGTTTGCGATGAAGAATATAATCTAGGTGCAATAATCTAGATGCATTTCATCCCCGGGGATGGTTTTTTGTTCGGTTTACCTCATTAACAAAATGGGTTACTATAAATTGATTATTAAAGAAACAACCAAAAGGATATAAGTAAAACAATATTGTATAAAACAATGGTGAATTACTTGGCTCAATCTTTTGGGAAGCTACTCTTTGTAGGTAGTAGTGTTTTAAGTTTTCTTTAATCTTCAGAAGTTGGGTCAATGAAGAAACTAGATGAGATAAAACAAAGGATCGAAATGACATCACGTCTATAGATGAAAGGGGAAAGACAAATAATGGGTATGAGTTGCAAGGATGTACGCGTATATATATATATATATAATCTCATACATATAATATCACACATATATATATATTAAATTATATGCATATATTATATACATATATTATATACATATATTATGCATATATTATGCATATACACGTGCTGCATAGATGAACGTGCGACCTTCTATGATTTTGAGTAACGATGACCTTGACCTGTTGGCACATTGATTGAAGAAAACACATCAAGGACGGTTATTGGTATGTTTCCATTCTTGCTCTAAAGGTATATGTCAAAACCCTGCTATTCTGTAGTCAAGCAACACTCATGGTGGGTAGCAATGGATGTCCATGATTCAAATCGTACTATAGGCATTGGTCCATGATGCCTATGCCTACATATCAGTCCGTATCCACATGTGCCATGGTCAAAACATTGTATATGGTTTCTGGTCTTCCCAGCATTATTACCGTTATTGGGAATACTATATGGTGCTGTGCATATTAAAACTTATTAATGCGGGGAATGACCAGCCCTAAACTATCGTGTGACTACGGCACACACACACATCGACGTACATATATATATATATACACATGATATATATATATATATATATATATGATATATATATATATATATACCATATCCATGTTTATGCCTGTTCGACATCCTCGTTTGTTGCGCTGTCCCTGAGTTATCACATGCTATCACCATTGCTTCTGGCAAGGCGGCCACTGTAGTCTCTTTGTTTTCCCATGTGCATTTATGGGTTGACGCATGGATTCTTTTTTCCCATCCCAAATTTGTTGGTTACATGCACTGTTCTCTCATCATATCCCCATAGTGTTGGCGATAGACCCATTTTGGTCCGTTGAATCCAGTTATCCACATAAACTTCCCCCAGAAATCGAAAGGCCACCGCACCATAGTCGCAGCTGCAACATAAAGGCCTCGGCATTTGGCAGGGACCGTGGCACCACAGCACACGACCCCCAAAAGAAGGACCGAGAATTACCCCCCAAAACGGGACCAAATGTAGGAAGAAAAGTCACGTGCCTTAACATGGGATACGAAACAACAAAAGTGGGTCCTTCCAAAATAGAGATAAAGTATCTATCAACGAAAATATGGCGTTGAGTACCCCAAAGGGGCCAAAGAGGATATGAATAAACATATCTAAACATGGTGAAAGTGATGCGATTCAGTTGTTTTGATGTGTGTATTGCATGATTAGGATGGTTTGTCTTTCAAACAAAACTTGCAGTTCTGAAACCTGACATGATACCTTGATTCAGGATGCACGTTTACAAATTTAAAATCATGATAATTCATGAGATACAAGTATTTACGTATCATCATTCACTGATATTTCAGCAGCAGCACACACACATATTTATCATTATCTATGCACATATTGATTAATTACATATGCACACACCAAAATCATCCAAAATCAATTTAAGCACCCTTTCAGCAACATCACCAAAGCGAAGACTCTTTGTCAAGGTGCAGGACGAGCAGAGTCCGGAATTTCAGAGGCCTCTGCTGCCGAAAATCTACAAAAAAAACACAATTTTCCGGGTAAACATTGGCAGTCATGGGGATTTCATTGGCATCTACTAGAATCTAATGGTTTAATAGGAAACAATGAAAAAAATAAAAACCTCCTGGTAATCAAACATTGTCGAAATGTATGTCAATTCGTATGTCACCCCCAGAAAGGTACTACTTCGACCGTTTCAATTTTGTTGCACCCTCCTTAGGACAATGATCCTATTTGACAAATGTTTCCGGAAAGGATTGATATCAGTGAGGCATGCTGCATGATGTTCGCTCATTTCGAGGGTAACTGTGGTGAAACATGGAATCCAGGGGGGTGGGAACCTGATGGAAACTGCACCCGAAAGTGCCAACCATGATTCGTTCGTCATGGATATGTTGTTTCATGATGTTAATATTTCATTGTATTCTTCCTTTATCCAAAGGTGCAAACTCTATACATAGGTATACATATATATATATATTATTTATTTATTATAATTATTCAATTCTATTTATCTATATATCAACAATTACATGAATCTATGAAGATCGAACTATGTTCACTTTGTCTTGGTCCATGTTCAATCCGAAACCTGGTTTAACGTTTTCTATTCGTTTGAACTGTTTACCAACTACATAATATACGTTATATACTATGTGTCAAGTATACCAATGAATCCGTCCTACTTAGCCTAAAGCTGGGGGCTCCGTAGCAAAGTTGCTTCATAACATGGTGAATTCAGGTGCGAAATCTATAGTTTATGGATGTCTACTGATGTCTAGCTATAGTTGATGGGGGAATTCTATGGTTTATGGATGTCTAGCTCTTAGTTGATGGGGTTTATATACCATTATCGAAGGGAGTTTAGAAGTCAAACTTCCGACAATATGGACAGATGGAAAAGCAGAGGTGGGAAGAGTCAGATAAGAGAAGAGAAGAGAAGAGAAGAGAAGAGAAGAAGAAAGAAGATCACAGAAGAGAAAGAGTCAGAGGAAAGAAGAATCAGGTGCGCGAAAAGGTAGGAAAGTGTGTGTTTCCCAATGGTTTGTGGCTCCGGAGGGTCGTAAAGTAGGCTCGCTGAAGCGGCGGGTGCGGAGCCATGTGGTCAGATGAGAAATGAAAAATTGCACGCCGTTGCGGCGCGAAGCACATTTCGAAGTCAAAATGTACAAAGCACGCCAATGTCAGACCACTTTTGGAAGTTGAGATGTCGAAAATGTGTACGCCGATGTGGCGAGAAGCACATTTTGAAGTCAAAATGTACAAGGCACATCATTCTCGGACCACTTTTGGAAGTTGAGCTGTCGAAAAAGTGCACGCCGTTGTGGCGCGAAGCACATTTCAAAGCCAAAAGTGTTAAAAACTGATGGTCTCGGTGCGCTTTTGGAAATTGACATGTCGAAAAAGTGCATGCCGTTGTGGCGCGAAGCACGTTTCGAAGTCAAAATGTTAAAAACACCGCATGGACCACTTTTGGACGTTCAGATGTCGTTCTGCGTGGCAGGCACAAGGGGGTGTGCACCTTGTCAAAATTTACCAAAACGTGAAGGTTTTGTAGCAGTTTCAAACCGTTGGCAGGCGTGGGGCATTTGAAGAGGATCTGCAAAGATGCATTTCGCGTGGCAGGCGCAGTACAAGAGGCATGTTCATCGGAGATGTTAGGAGGTCAGGGCGCTGATTTCTGGAGAAGGGTTGCATTTTGGAGCATGTGATCTTTAGGTTTGCTAAGATGGTTTTGCGTGACAGGCGCAGCACTTCGTATGATCTGGCCTCACTTTTTCGTGGCAGGCGCCATACTTTAGACAGATGGAATGGAAAAATCACAAAATGCATTGGCACGAGGCCGTCAGCTCTGCACACAACTTACCTTTTGAAGGAAGTCTCGCAGAATTGCTTCGTTTTTGATGTTGTCAACTTCGAAAATTGAGGAGGTCTCGCAGAATTGTTTCGTTTTTGACGCTGTCAAGTTCAAAACTTGAGGACGTCTCGCAGAATTGCTGCGTTTTCGATGTTGTCAAGTTCAAACACTGAGGAAATCTCGCAGACTAGCTTCGTTTTCAAGCTTGCAGGTAGGCAAATAGATAGGTAGATAACTACTACTAATACTACTACTACTACTACCACTACTACCACTACTACCACTACTACCACTACTACCACTACTACCACTACTACTACTACTACTACTACTACTACAACTACAATTACAACTACGCTACACTACACTACACGAATTAAACTGCACCACGCTACAACTACAACTACATATACATATGCAACTAAAACTACACTACATTACACAACACTATGCTACACTAACTACATTACATTACACTACAACTACAGCTGCAACTACAACTGCATCTACAAATACACTTACAACTGCATTAAATTACACAACACTACGCTACACTACTCAAACACTACAACTACACTACACTACAAATACAACTGCAACTACACTACTTTACACTACACTAGGCTACACTACACTATAGACTATACCACACTAAAGTACACAACACGACAGTACCCTACACTACACTACAGTTACAATAATTACACCACACCACAGCTACAACTGCAACTACACTACGCTAACTTTAGTATACCACAACTACAACTCCACTACACTACACCTACAACTATAACTGCACTACACAACACTACATCCAGAAGTTGTGGTGAGGTGATCACTGCAACCATTGCAACCACTCCAAAAACACAACTCCAACCACCTTTCGGTCAGTGGATTCGCTCTGCCATCCATGCATCACAACCAAGAACCTCTCCTATAGGTTTCCTCTTTTTGAAACTTCCGCCACCGCCTTGTGCGGTACTATTATTGGTGAACCAATTCTAGACCACTTTCGCTCATCACCGCGCCTCAAACTGTGCACGGAGAGCCTCAAAAGTCTCTGGAGCCTTGGCTTTTCGGCAGCAGGATGTGGTGCGATCTGAGGGGAAAAAGAACATGGAATACCACCAAAAGGTCCCCCAAATGAGCAAGGCCCCCACTAAATCCGTGGGTTTTTGGGGGATGTTTGATATTAGAGGGAAGGGATTTCCGCAGCCAATGTTTGGGAGCTACCACGCCGTTGCCAGGTTCGGCTTTAAAACAATCCGGACGAGATCACAGGAGATGTAGCCTGCTATTACCAGCACTAACTAAGCATTATATATATATATATATATATTTACTAAACCGATAGCAAAACTTGGATCCTTTGTCTAGGACCAAAACTGACCAACAAGCAACCTGTGGTGCAAGGAACCTATGCAAGAAAGGCCCCCCAAGTTGGTCAGGGATTGTGGGGGTTTAAAAACCACCTTATAACTGGCCAACCACCCATCTTGTCAGTCAGCCAAAAACTCATGCAAATTAGCTTGCAGGTTCCTGTTTTGCTCGGCCGTGCGCCTAGATGTCCATGGACAGATCTTGGACTCCGGAACCGTCACCACCACTGTCTGCATGACCCCAGGTGATCACGCTTCCATCTGCCAAAGTGGCAGCAAAAGCACGGCCTGTGGCAGATATCTGCTGAACATGCCTTAGCTGATCTTGGACTCTGGAGCTGTCACCACCACTGTCTGCATGACCCCACGTCACCACGCTTCCATCTGCCAAAATGGCAGTGAAAGCAGCATCTGTGCCTCGAATCTGCTGGACATTCCTTAGCTGGTCTTGGACCGTGGAGCTGTCACCGCCAAAGGCTGGATTGCCCCAGGTGACCACGCTTCCATCTGCCAAAATGGCAGCAAAAGAAAGGCTTGTGGCAGATATCTGCTGAACATTCCTTAGCTGATCTTGGACTCCGGAACCGTCACCACCACTGCCTGCTAGACCCCAGGTGACCACATTTCCATCTGCCAAAATGGCAGCGAAAGCAGAGTATGTGCCACAAATCTGCTGAACATTCCTCAGCTGATCTTGGACAGTGGAGCTGTCACCACCAAAGTCTGGATTGCCCCAGGTGACCACGCTTCCATCTGCCAAAATTGCAGCAAAAGCAGAGCCTATGCCACAAATTTGCTGAACATTCCTTAGCTGCTCTTGGACCGTGGAGCTGTCACCACCAAAGGCTGGATTGCCCCAGGTGACCACGCTTCCATCTGCCAAAATGGCAGCAAAAGAAAGGCCTGTGGCAGATATCTGCTGAACATTCCTTAGCTGATCTTGTACTCCGGAACCGTCACCACCACTGTCTGCATGACCCCAGGTGACCACGCTTCCATCTGCCAAAATGGCAGCGAAAGCAGAGTATGTGCAGCAAATCTGCTCAACGTTCTTGAGCTGCTGTTGGACTCTGGAGCTGTCACCGCCATGGTTTGGATAGCCCCACGTCACAACGCTTCCATCTGCCAAAATGGCAGCAAAAGCAGAGTCTGTTCCACAAATCTGCTGCACAGCACTGAGCTGATATTGGACTTTGGAGCGGTCACCACCCCACGCGTTATTGCCCCATGTGGCAACCCTGCTGCCTCCAACAAACCACACAGCAAACGCTCTCCGGGTTGCAGCAATCTTTGGCTGCTGTGCAACAGCAATGAGGCTGTCTCCATCTTGAAGCCGAGAAAGTCCCAGAGAGTTCCTTGGATCTAAAAGGCGCCCTTCAGGCGCAGCAAGCCTCAGGAAAGGCTGCCCCAAAGACTGTTGCGCAGCTCTTTTCAAGTCAGCAATGGTGCCAGACCCCGAGACCGTCACAGTTTCACGCCGTCCACTTGGCAAAGAGACCTCAAACTTGATGGATCGGTCAGCCACCTCATCGCTCACGGGTCTATTCTCCATGGCGCTGCAAAGTTGTAGCAGTGCAGCATTTCACAAGGCTAACTGGGAACAACAAGGCATTATATAATATGATATATCCAAAATTTGGCGATGCAAAATCTGGCACTGGGATGGTTGCATATGACCGATATGACCTGTATGTATGACCTGTCTGCCAATGGACTGAACTCTTCCCTGGAACAACCGGCAAAATGCTGAAGTCAACCGGACACTCCCTGCTGGATGCAAAATCCCTCTTGTAGTGGGTAATTACAGCATAGGATATTCGCTATATGCAAACGGCACATGCATTTGGCATACACTGTCTAAGGCCCTTGGCATTCGCCCCAGAGTGCAAGTCACACCTTCAAACTACCAGTTGACAAATGGCACCACAAAACATCCAACAAGATGCAGCCCACGAACCGGAATGCTCACACGAATGTTAATGATGTTAATGATAGTGTAGAGTGTGGAGTGTAAAATGTAGAGTGTGGGGTGTGGGGTGTCACGCGTAAAGTGTAGTGTGGAGTGTAAAGTGTAGAGTGTAAAGTGTAGAGTGTGGAGTGTAAAGTGTAGAGTGTGGAGTGTCAAGCGCAAAGTGTGAAGTGTAAAGTGTGAAGTGTAAAGTGTAAAGTGTCAAGAGTGAAGTGTAAAGTGTAAAGTGCACAGCCTGAAGTGTAGCGTAAAGTGTAGAGTGTCGAGTCTGGGCCGTCAAGTGTAAAGTAAAGTGTGAAGTATAGTGTAAAGTGTAAAGTGCCATGTGTAGAGTGTACGGTGGAACGTGTGGAGTGTAAAGTGTAGAGTGTGGAGTGTCAAGTGCAAAGTGTAAAGTGTGGAGTCTAAAGTGTAAAGTGTAGAGTGTCAAGTGTAAAGTGTAGTGTGTGGAGTTTCCATTGCAAAGTGTGAAATGTAAAGTGTAAAGTGTGGAGTGTAAAGTGTGGAGTGTCAAGCGCAAAGTGCGAAGTGAGAAGTGTAAAGTGTAAAGTGTAGACACTCTCTACACTTATAAGTGTTAAAAAGTGTAGAGTGTGGAGTGTAAAGTGTGAAGTGAGAAGTGTAGAGTTTAAAAGAGTGTAAAGTGCAGAATTAGGAGTGTCAAGTGCAAAGTGTGAAGTGCAAAGTGTGGAGTGTAAAGTGTAGACACTCTCTACACTTTTAAGTGTAAATTGTAGTGTGGACTATAAAGTGTCAAGTGTCAAGTGTGAAGTATAAACTGTAGAGTGTGGAGTGTACAGTGTAAAGTGTGAAGTGTAAAGTCTAAAGTGTAGAGTGTACAGTGTAAAGTGTAGAGTGTGGAGTGTCACGTGTCAAGTGTGAAGTGTAAAGTGCAAAGCCTGGAGTGTAAGTTTAAAGTGTAGAGTGTCGTGTGACAAACAAATGAAGTCCCCATTGATCGAATATGTGGGTTTCCTAAGTCATAGGGCTACCCCTGTTCATCATCCATTTTAGACTGGGATTTTCCATGAAATAAACCATCCAGTAATAGGGGTGCCCCCATATCTATGCCATGATATCCGTCCATCGCCATCCCGATATATCTCTTGGGTTTCCCGGCTGAGGCAGCTGGAACCTGCCCATCGTTTCGCGATGCTGGAAAAACCCTCTATTTTTTATGGTGTAGTAATGGCGAATTAATGGTGATTTATAGGTGATTAATAGGTGATTAATAGGCGATTAACAGGTGATTAATTAATAGGTCATCATTGATTGAGTTTCTAAGCTATACTTATAGTTTGGTTGAATGGTGTTGCAATAATCTTGAATTAATGTTTTTAATGATGATCAATCAACGGTGATTAATGGTGTGCATCTCTTTTCATCAGGTCATTGGCCTTGATGAATGGAACAGGTGGCTCATCCCGCGAATCCTACGTGACTGATAACCCCAGTGGGCTAAGTGGATTAAGTCTACCTATCACGGGAACTATAAGCCACTTACGATTCGTGGGATAAGCCATCAAGGTCCATCAAGGTAAAGCAGACATGTTTGTGGTCGGGTTGTTGAAACCCCGACATCATCAAGGTACCTTTTTTGCGCTTCACATGTTCTGGTTGAAATATTTTGGGTGTCTGGGTTTGGCTTGGTGCAAGTAAAAACCAGTTGTAGTTGTAGTTGTTGTTGTTGTTGTGGTTGTGGTTGTCGTTGTCGTTGTTGTTGTTGTTGGTGGTGGTGGTGGTGCGCATAAAACGCGTTTTCTAGTCACTCATTGCGGGTGATCATGAAATCCTCAACTCCCATGAGATCTCTGCAATGCGCTGCTTGGGTGGCTTCAAAGGGACGCCAGATCGCGCCTTCAACACTGAAGGCTCTGACGGATTGGTGCCCTCAGTTTTGGGCGCTCAGAAACTGCAGGTGTTTCCCAACAGAAATTGGAAGATTTCACCAACGAAAATGGTGCCTCAATGACTTAATGGTGATGTAGTGGGATACACATGGGTAAACATAAATAACATATATATATACATACCCTTTGATAATTTGTTACAGGTTACGATGTGCAATTACGACATATATCCGTCATTGCACTAAATAGGCTATCTATACCAGAACTTATTGTCAAATTACCAGCGGGCAATGGAAAGTAAATATAGCTTAACCATCAACAAAAATACCATATCGACAAATTGATACCCTCTGGTAAACATACAAAAAACTATAGAACATCACCATTTTCAATGGGTAAACCCACTATAAATGGCAATTTTCAATAGCTTTTTTGTATGTTTACCAGACGGTAAATAGAGATTCAATCATTAACCATTGGGAGACCCAAGCTTGTGCCCTTCGGAATCGCTGAGCTGGTGAACACTGTTGGGTTTATGGCAGATATATCGAACTCGTGGGTGCTTTTTACATTTCTAAACCAACTAAGAACTGCGGGGCACCATCTTGTACTAGACTGTTACATTATGTTACATTCTGGGGTAACCAATGGGTACAACTGAAATCCCATGCAATCCCCAGTTCATTGCACGAGAAATCATCACATGTATCTTTGGTTGCTTCTTGCCCCCTGTGTTTATTGCTTCAAAAACAATTTACCCTCTGGTTATTTAACATAGCCATGGAAAATCCCTAATAAATAGAGGTTTATAGCTGGGAAAATCATCTATAAATGGGCCATTTTCCATGGCTATGTTAAATAACCAGAGGGTAATGCTTGGAAAACAATACATACATTTTTGCATCCCAATCCTATGGATCCGAACATTTCTTGAGGTACAGGGGCACCCTGAAAATCGTACCCCAATTATATTTCGCAAGAAGCTAGGACTGCATCCAGCAAGTCTCTCTCTCTCTCTCTATATTAACCCCCAAAATATAGAAAAATCAAATACCACCCAAAATTGCAGAGACTTAGTGTTCTATTTGTTTCTTTGTGGAGGTGCTTTATCTAGACATCTATCTATCTATATATATATATAAATATATATATATATATGTATACCAGAAAGCCGAGGGACGGCGCTGGAAGTCGGAACTTCAAATTGGAAGTCCCCGACCTCAAAGTCCTGGCCGTGGCGATCCATCACGGAATCCACCAATGAACCCAGAACTGGTTGGTGGTTTATATCCTGTTAATAATGGTTAATCTATGGTTAATATTTCTACTATATTTCTACTATAGTCATCATGTTGGTCAATATTTCTACTATAGTCAACATGTTGTAATCATTTTGAACCCAGAACTGGTTGAACAGGCACTGCTCAGATCGCTGAGCAGCCGACCGCGACACTGCATGCATCGCGGAAGCACATGTTGCCAAGCACACCTCGACGAGCCCGGCAAGTGTAAAAACGCAGGATGCCAAAGGAGTCTTGGTCTGGGGTACATTCCACGTGTCACAACATTTCCATACATGTCCCACATATGTTTTTCATATTCATCATAATATCCCAAGCTTGAGGATGAATTTCTCATGGGTTTACCAAGACTGAAGCGTATCCAGCAATGAAATCATCAAAGTCGGATTCATTTGTCTGTTTTCCCACATTTCACGGGGCCAGTATACCTCCATAAACATAAGGAAGCAAAGCGGCAGTTGATGGTCAGTTGGTGCTGATGCCTTCCTTGCTTCCTGTTCATCCTTCTCCCTCTGAGCACGGTTAGCATCACGACCTGACGTCTGAATTTTACTGGCTTTCTTCAACTCATCACGCTTCTCCGTAGGCACGAAGCTTCATCTGGGTCATCAACTTATCCTTGTTGGCAATCACTTCATCTGGTTTTCCAAGTCCTTGTCTCAGTAGGTCAGGTTGCCACAGCACCAGATGAAGCCGATGCATCTGGGTCTGTGGGACGCGCTGCCAGAAGACAAATCCTCTGGGATCGAAAACAACACCGGTCAAGGTCTCTTCCTCTGATAGAAAGCATGCGAAGTGTACGTAAGGTCTTGCACATGTTGTTTGGAGTATTTTTTGAAGATCTTGGAACATCTTGTTGTAAGATCTGGGTCTATATAAAAAATACTTGGGCATTAGCCATCGCTTCAACTGACAACCCTGTGCTCACCGCCCACCTATGCTCCCTGATATATTTGTCAACTGTGTACATCAGCAGCCGCAGTCCCCCTAGTAGGATCTGTTGTATTGTGTGCCATGCTGAAGGATCTGCACATGCTTGAGTGCGGTACATACATATACCGGTCAACATTCAGTACCCTGGGAACCATCATGTTTCGCATTGTAGATTTAGACCTAGTTTGTGTGAAATCATGGTTTGTAGGCATCATGCTATCAACCTGTTAGCTAACCAATCATTTCACATCAGGAATCAACTGCTGTCACCATCATGCTCTGATCATCATACCTAAAGCAAATTTGAGTTAGTCATTTCACTAGCTAGTCCCATGTTCCTTGTAATTTTACTTTGGCCTGTTAGTTAGGTTTCATGGCTTAGTGTCACATGTTCGTATCAATTCTAACCAATCACATTACATGGGGGGTTCCATAAATAGAGGTACCCCGAAACCATGGGGCGTCAGTCCAATGTGTCGGATGGCGGGTACCCCTATTTATGGAAACATCCATATAGTTAGCCTCTGGTTATGACTAATATAGCCATGGGAAATGGTCCATGTGTAGAGGTTTACCTATTAAAAATGGAGATGTTCCATGGCTATGTTCAATAACCAGATGGTAACCAGTTAACCTGGTTGGTGGTATACCTACCCCTCTGAAAAACATTAGTCAGTTGGGATTACTATTCCCAATATATGGACAAATAAAAAATGTTCCAAACCACCAACCAGTAACCCATGATGTTTTGTTTGGGCATCAATGATTGTCACCATGCTGTGATCACAAAGTCCCCTTGGCGTCCGAACTTGGAGAGCCAGCACATGCAAGCACCTGAACACACAGGAGTATGTAAAAAAAAACAGCACTCCAGCTAACTTCATTTACAGTGTTTTATGCTGGTTTAATGGCTTTTGCGGTTACAGTGAATAGGCATATAAAAAATCTAAAGGGATTTACCAATCAATCCATAACTGGGCGGCCCCGCATGGCAAATATAACTAATTACAGTTCTATAATTGTGTATATAGAGTTGATCAACCAACTTACAACTGGGGAGGTCACCTGGAGTTTCATCCAAACTATAGCTGAAACCATCAGATCTTTGCCACACCTGGAAGGATCCCAGGTTTACCACATGTTTTCCAACATAAAAACCCAAACGGTCCAGGAAAAAGGAAAGTCACCATTTTTTTCGGAACTGGTTTCCACTTTTTTGGCATTGTTTTCGGAACTGTTTTAGATTTCGCGTGTGATTGCATGGTGGTTTACCACATTTTACCAGCCAAATTGCCAGTTTAAATAAGGAAACGTAGACCGGCCAGTCAATTAGCATAGACCCTGCCAAAAGGCGGAAACTTAGTTTCCACTAAAACTATGCTATGTTCAGGGTATATGGTCATGGGGGGACGTTCATGGATAATCCATTTGTTGTTGTTTCCCGAAATACCTCCCTGATATTCCAACAATATACATCTTACATCATCTTATATTAGATGAAGGACGCAATCGACACCGGAAAACCCTACCCTCTGGTAAACTAACATAACTATGGAAAATCATCATGCTATTAATGGGTAAATCAACTACGTCTATGGCAATTTTCAATAGCTATGTTTGTTTACCAGAGGGTATGTTTGGGGACAAACACAATGATTTCCTGTACATTTTCCCTATCCATTGACACACCTCCAAGCGTCGCTCGATGGGAGCGCCATTGGTCTGGCGACCTGAAACAACGAAGCTTGGAGATGTTTTTTCTCCAACAAGAATGGACTCCTATATATATATATATATATATACATATGATCTATGTATGTATATATATATGTATATATATATGTATGTATGTATGTACGTACGTACGTATGTATGTATGTATGTATATGATTATATATGTATAGATCTAAAAGACGCAGAACGTTATATAGATATATATAGATATTTAAATTTTCGGAATTGGGTTTCACTTTTTAAACGTCAACTAACTGGATACAATTGAATACAGAAGTAAAATAATTCACCAACCTACTAAACATCATTATATTGAAATCGCAACGTGAGGGCGCTATAATTCATCCAGGATTTGGCATCAGGATTTGGCAGTTAATAGTTACCCATCTAAATGTTGGATAGTTAAACCAGTGAAAAAACTGGTATTTGACCATACCAAAAGTGCCAAACAAAAACATCGATGTTGATATTCCCATGTGTGGTGGGTGAATCTCCCCGTTTTGGGGGATGATAAATCCATGCCCATCCCCTTGTTTCTCGCAAAACCTTCGTAGTTGTTGGTTCATTTGGATCCACTCTACTTGTCCAACCCTTCCAACTGCCCACCTTGGTTGCAAACTCCGCGTTTTTGGCTACATCCATGGTTCTACTAAATGTCGACTTCTTAGATTCCCATGATGTACTTTGGAAATCATCATGGCAATGAAAAACACATACCGTTATTCAGTTGTAGACACTGTTCCCATGGACAACCTGGTTGTCCTCAACCATGTGTGGCTACCAAAGGGTGAATCCAGATTATCTAGTGGTGAAATCAGCGCTCCTCATGTCTGCTGTTTTGGCCACAAATTTCTACCTGGCAAAACCAATATATTGATTAAAATCCAAGTATGCTAGGTTATATTAATCCCTTCATGGATTTGTCTGAAAATACGATACCCCAGAACAAAAATCCGTAAGTGAATCATAATTTCCCAATTGAAACTGCCATGTTTGGGGTGTACGCGATTAAACAATAAATATACGTCCCCAGTATTTTTGCTATATGTCCACAGATATCGCCATATTTTGGTTGGAAATCACGATGTAGACAGCGACATGTCTCTCCACTTCATCCCCAATCCTAAACTTCAAAATCCAAAAAATCTCAACCCAAATCCCCAAAACTTAAAAAAAAAAAAACTCTACCCAGCTGTGGCCAGCAGCCACAACTGCACCAGCAAAAACTCGAGATCCGGGCTGTGAGGACACGCCGTGAGGCACTTCAACGCCTTAGAGATTTCACCAGAGAAACTCGGCTGAAACAGTAATTAGAACCTAGGATAACCATCCCATATGCTCCATGTATATATATAAGTATATATATATATATAAATCTACATATATATATATATGTACAGAGATGTACAGAGTATATACACCACCATTTAAAGCAAACGATAAACTGCTTGGTGGTTTCAACCCACTGAAGAAAAGTAGTTTAGTAGTGAAGATCCTCATCCCCAGTAATCCAGTGAGTTTTTTTCGGTTTTACCAATAGAAAAATGTTTGGTGAACCGTTACACCTGATGCTCAGCCGATGGCCAACTCCCGTAACTTTTTTGTTGGTGAAACATCGGAAAACACCGGACGGCCCGGGGCCCGGCACCCCAAGAAGCACCGGCAGCTCAGAACCTTAGAGATGGGTCAAAACCCTGCAAGGTGCAGATTTATCTGGATTGACTATGGATTGTGGTGGATATATCAATGTTGGCATCATTGATGAGTGGAGGGCTCTTTACTCCGGGGTGGTTTTTGGCTCTTAAAAATGTTGTTGACCAACAGTTGACGTTTAGGGGGTACTCATTTGTCATGTTGCCCAACAAACAGGAGGGCTGTGCGACCCACACGCACATACTTTGCAAGTTGCGAGGCTGGCTATGATCAATGCACTGGTTTAGTGTGTTTAGTTAAAGGAACAGTTGCCGAGAAAAAAAACGTTTTTCCTTACCCTCTGGTAAACTAACATAGCTATTGAAAATTGCCATTTATAGTTGATTTTCTCATTGAAAATGGTGATTGTCTATAGTTATGTTAGTTTACCAGAGGGTAACTGTTATAGCGGCTTCCTGCAAAAGTTCCCTTGGAAATCTCAGATATGATCCTGAGATAACCCAGGTGTGTCACTCCGTCGCATCATCCACCACGATCAGGCTCAGGCTCAATACTAATGTGTCCATATGTTTCCCAGCTTTGAAGGGTTCTTACCTTGTTGTATATCCTTATCAATGTCTAGTATATTATATATACATATATATTGTATATATAAATATTATAATAAATATTATATATTATATATTATATATGATATATTATATATAATATATATATTGTATATATTAAATATATAATATATTTTCTATATTAAATAATATATATATATATATTATATATAATTTTATATATATTATGTATTATATTTTGAATATAAACATTTTAAATATAATATTATATTATATATTAAATTTTATATATTATATAAAATATATATATATATAAATAAATAAATTTTATATATCATATA
>Ga0126342_10007608_pt1 | contig 19382 bp, 18 predicted proteins | sample Cyp1metagenome_FD_92528 | JGI IMG/M metagenome (GOLD analysis project Ga0126342, IMG submission 92528) | Coral microbial communities from Lord Howe Island, Old Settlement Bay, Australia - Cyphastrea 1 metagenome | ecosystem: Host-associated > Invertebrates > Cnidaria > Coral ... | reverse complement strand
GACCTGGCTCTGGAATTGCGGAAGTGGATGACGCGATCTGAGCTGCCCAAAGGGAAAGCAATCGGGTTGGACCAAGACGGTCACTGGAGGACTGGCTTCCTCAAGGAGTATCCACCCGCATTTTGCGGTGCATTAGCTGCTGCAATCCGCAGCGGCATTGATGGCTTTGAGGTGGTGGAACATGAACCCCCTTCGCAGGAAAACCTTCATAGGTGGCGGGCTATGAACATGGCCCAGTACAGTGACCACCTTGGCACAGACTTCGCGAAATAGGGGGACACCACCTAGAATTCATTTTTGGTTCGCACCGGTCGCAGCTTCTTGCAACAATGGACCGTGGGGAAAAAAAAAATATTATATATATAGACATATATATATATATATCATTAGATGTTGATTTCTGGCCCATCATATTGTTTTTGTCATTTCAAGTTGGCCAAAGAATGCCCAGCAAATCAAGGGATGCATCAAGATGGTCCCATCCAACCTTGAAGTCGCTATTCGAAGCAATGATATTATGTTACCTTTTGCATCCGACCTTGCATATGTCACCCAGTCGCCAGAAATCTCAACAATTTGAAGCAAAACTAAGAACAGTCCACTAAGCCACGATCACGATCAACTAAACCTCAAACATCACTGAGGACATATTCAGTAAACCACTGAAACAGACGAAATCAGCATGTGAAACCTGAGTTCCTCTCCATTTCTTTGCCGCCATGCTATCCCTTGGCGTCGTCGCCGTCGTCGCCTTAGCCCGCACAGTGTTGGCATGCGACCTGTGGGACAGCAGCAGTTTGCGAATTTCAGGAGCGGAGCGGTCGCTGATTTAGCGTCATGAAAAATGAGGGATGTGGATTTGATCAGGGAACAATTTGAGGCTGGCTGGTGGTTTGGAACATGTTTTATTTTTCCATATATTGGGAATGTCATCATCCCAACTGACTGATATTTTTTTCAGGGAACATACGGGAAACGATTGGATGAATTTTGTGGGGAACATGGTGATTGAAAACTGTGACCAATTTTGGGTGATTTTTGGGGAAGAAAATTGGGATTTCACTGGTTTGAGGACATGGTGGCTTTCAATCATCAAACAAGTGAGAAAAAAACAGTCGGATCTTATGACTTATGACAAGTGTGGTTTTTATATGGAAACATATGGGGAACTAATATAAATTATGGGAAACTGGTGATTTAAAATGATTTAACAATGAACAAATGAAAGTGATGAACAAGAGGATTTTTATTACCAAACAGGGGGAATGTATCTGATGTATCTGATTAATGTTGGATGTTTGTTGATTCATTTTCCTGATATAATTGCAGTGTATGGTGATGAAACACCATGAAGTAACTATGGTTGGATGGCGCTACAAACCAAGTTATAACTCGGGAACACCACCTTGAATTCGATTTTGCATGGGGACTTTGCATAGGTTTGCGATGTTTTGTAACGTATGGTTTTCCCATTAAAGCCTCCATTTATGGGAATTTCCCATTGCTACAATGTGAGGTCCCCAAGATAGCTAAGTTGGTTTATAACTCCAATAACTATGGTTTATGGACTCATAACTATATTTACTGGGGCTTATAAACCAACTTATAACTGGGGGATTTCCCATTGCTACCTTTGGTTACCGGAGTTCCCGAGCATCATCCACCCACTTCAGTCAGGACTCCGACAGCATCCGGAGTACAACGGTGAGTACCTGCGTGACAGAGACGTGCCATGGTGGCGCGTTGTGTTTTGGGAAGATCGGAGATCTTTAAGGAATCCGTGTCCAGTTATTGCCCTAAAAACATCTAAAAACATGTTTTTTATCAGCTTATAATGATATTACATAACCTTAGTTATAGTTATAGGAGTTACAAATACATTTATGACTGTTAGGGGCCATAACTGTATGGATCCTAGTTCACCTCCTTTAGGTCGGTGTTTAACCCCCCAAATCATTCCTAAGAAAGTACTTGGATCCATAGGGAATATTAAACATGAACAGGAAATACACACTAAATTCCTTATTCGGGCTTGAACATGTGTCCAGTAGATGGTTGAAATATAAGGAGAAGAGTTTATGAAATTGAAAACTCTTGGTTCACAGGCTTTCTTTGTAATCCTATACTATACATGTTTGTGAGTATGATTAGGATAATTACCTTGCACATATACTCTGGGTGGGTGAATTAGTGTTGTTTATGAAGGATGGAAATGAACATGATTCTCGTCAGTTCTCATATTACTGTAATCAGTGATGAATGAATCCTCCATATCTTCCTGTTTCCATTCTACATCTGCGTTTGACATGTGTATGTAGTGTCCACATGCCTTTTCACGAGCCAAGTTGCATTTCTTTCTGTGGGGGTTCAGATGTACGGGTAAAAGGACAATCAGAACGTCCTTTGCTTCTCACATTTGGTTCCCGGGAAAATTGACTCGACCCCAAACAAGTGTGTATTCTCATTTTTCCCATCAATTCTGGGGCGTTTCAACCAGGTATGTTCCCTCAAACTTAAAGAAGTCCCATGGTCCTTGAGTGGAACATGAACTTTCTGTGACAGACTTCCGGACCTGCTTTAGCTGTCAAGGATTTCAAAACCCATGTGTTGCTAGTTGAACCCTAAAGGTTCTCGCTGTCTACTTGATCAATGGACAAGAATAGGCATGTGGTTTTCTTGTTTGTAAGGCAAGTCCAGAACACAAAAATAGTGAGACAATATGTTCTGGATCATCATGCCATTTTGCGGTTCATCACTTTCATCCAACTGAACTCGCTTGTTTTGGACATATATACCCATAGAACAAAACTGTTAGTTGACATCATCCCATGGTTGACTTTTACAGGTACCCGGCCTGGTAAACATACAAAAAACTATGGGAAAACTGACATTCTAAAAGGTGATTTTCCATAGTTTTTTGTATGTTTACCAGAGGGTAAACAAACGCAAAAAAAAAAACATGTTCCCTGTCACAGGTGCATCAATACCCCAGTTTCTGGCAACGCGATCCTGAGAACTCCTGCGGAACAGCCATGAGGCCAGGTCCAGTTGATTGGTGGACCCGGTAAATTTGCAAGATACGGTACCATCTGGTTATGGCTGACATAGCCACGGAAAATCACAATTTTTAATAGGTAAACCATCTATAAATGGGCCATTTTCCATGGCTATGTTCAATAACCAGAGGGTAAATCAAGAATAAATCGTACTAATTCCAAGCAAAATGGGGATTTCATCGGGATTTGGTATATTGAATTAGCTTGGTTTATCGGTCAAACTGAAGTAATATGATGATGGATATATTATATATAACATGATTTAACCATCAAGTACACAGTGATCAAGGATCTCATTGAGAAATGATGGTTGATGATTTAGTCTATGGTTTTTGGAGGATCATGAACCGGTCAATGAACTGGCAGCCCCAACACCCCGAACTGCTGGTATTCCTTCAGCCTTGACGACCTCTAGAAGACTCCCCCAAAAATCTGTAGAAACCTGCAGAATTCGGTCTACAAAATGTTGACTTTCTATGTTGAAGCTGAAGATATTTTTTGCTGGTGAATGTGAACCGGAAAATTGGCCCATATATCTCTTGAGCAGCGTCTCCAGCCAGTTTTTTTCTGAAACCCGTGGTCGGTCCCAGCATTCTCTTCGGGTTTATCATCCCAGGGACTTCCATCGTAACATTAATTTGTGTCGACCTGGTCATTCGAACAAATATCTGGGAATCGATACACTTATCTATTATATAAGATCATTCTGGGGTCTCGAGCACTTTTCCTGCATTCGAGCATTTATGGGATTATGTAGCTATTGTGGCTCCAATGTCCTCCAATTGCTTGCTGGTTGTTTCCTGAAGTGCGCCTCCACCCAAGGATTTGTATAGTGTATGTCCAGTGATGTGTACGCGGTTCTTTGTCTCCAGGGTGAAGGGTTCATACCTTGGCCGCACAGGTACATGCATGATTGAGAGGCACCAATAGAAGCCTCCGGGTGCACCACCTGCCACCTCCCCTTTTTTGCAAGTTTGTGACTGGGGTGAGCTGCCTACATATCACCCACATGTTTTGGGATAACTCTGCAAATTTCCGCAGGTTAGTGTTTTGCTCAGTGGTTGCCACGGGTGCCGGGTGTGGCTTAAGTTTGAGAAGCCATGTGCTCACCGGTTTGTGAGGAATGGGCCAAGAGTGACGCTCTTATAGCTAGAGCAGGAGCTGGACGTTTGGTACTGTGTCCCAATGAACATTTGGCACGTGAGGACTTAGTGACCAACGAACAAGTCATCACCCCAATCTTGAAGCATTTGGGATTGCGGACAACCATCGACCAGATCAATGAACATGTGGAGTTGTTCTTTGAGTACTCACGGCCCAGAGGGAAACCTGCCTTCCGCCGTTCCCTGTCCAAAATTAGATGATTTGAAACACTTCAAAGCACCAAACATGTCCACATACTTCTTGAGAAATTTCATTGTCAACAATTTCAATGAAAGTCCCTTGTGATCGCTGATGGTTCATTTTTTTTACCGAAACTGACCAGGTCAACAAAATTATGGATGTTAGAATGGAAGTTCCTAAGATTAGCCACTGCATGTGGTTAGCCCAGGTGAACATGTTCGAACCCAGTCTTGGATCATCAAGCGCTTGGTTAGTATCTTCTCCCGGTGCTGCAAGCGTGGCCACTATCCACGTGAGCTTGCCATCAGGAGGATTTTCAAAGAGGCTGACATTCCCTTGCCTTCCGACCCCCGCTACTTGATATGCACTTTTTATTGTTTGTGGGGGCATGCCCAAATCTTAAGAACACCTTGCAAGCAACACCATTTGACATGCACTTCTTATTTTGCGGTGGCATGCCCAAATCTTAAGAACACATTGCAAGCAACATTTTTCGAATTTCCCTAGGTGCTGGGAGCGCTGTTGCAGACTCGTCTTCAGAGATGGAGGATGGGGAGAGCAGTGAGGATGCCTCTGTTTCATGGCCAAACCTTCCTTTTCTTCCCAACTTCAACAAATTACTTATGACATCTTATGCCTTTTTTATAACATGGCCAATGCAGGGTCAAATCACTTGGTGGCTTAGGATCCCGAAGTCGAGCCAGAGGATATCGAGCCAAGGGATGACTTCTCCAAGCATGAAGGCTGGTTGTCCCTTCATTGACAAAACTGGCGCAATTCCCACAAATCCCGTAGACCACCAGAGCCCAATAGACAAGATGCAAAAAGCTTGCAGGTGGTCTTCCTGCGCCAGTGGTGGAGGCGGCCATGCGGCTTCCAGCAGCAGCACCTGTCGACACAGTGTCGGTGAAGAGTGGCGGGGATTCTGTGAGCGTGGCTTCACCTGTGTTGGCTACCCCACCTTATAGAAGAACCTTCTCTGCAAAAAACAAAAAGAGGATATATATGTTCATCTTGGGGTGATCCATGCACTAAAGATCTATGCAGTATGACCTTTTGAAAGCCCCATACATTTTGTTGATGTTTTTACAAATGAATCGTATATAATTAGTCATATAGCTTCACATGACCGCTCAGGAGATGGACTGCCTATGGATCAGCCAAGCACAGAGAAGCAGCCTGTGAAACGTCAGCTGTCATTTTCACCCAAATGGATTGATGAATTGCATGGCATCTTTAAAGGATCCCCCAAGAAATTGTGGGCGATCGAAACCTCCACTGGCAAATCTTTTCGGGTGGCTCATGGTGCCGAAGACCTCCCAGAAATCCCTGATGCTCAAGACTTTCCCTTGACCGTTGAACCGGTATCTGAAGAAGTCTTGTTAGTAGAAGAGCTTCAACGACTCCAGCTAGAAGAGATGATTTTGGAGGAAGAACTCAATTTATTTGAATTGCAGGCTGCCCAGGAAAAGGAATCTCAGGAAAGGGCTTCGTTCCTGAATTCGACCATCCCTGCTTCAAGCAAACTTGCTCCCTCTGTTTGTTTCTTGGTTGCTCTCAGTGTTGCCTGGTCAACATATCAAATGTTAACAGTTGCATAGCTATATGGATGATCACAAGTAGTAGTTGGCACTATTTATGGTAGTGGCTTCCCATTCCCATTGCTCCAATTTAGGGTATGTCCCATCCAGAAAAACATAAACAGAACCTTTCCGGCATTCCCCCAAGCCAACCCAGGTCATGACCTTGTCGACACGTTGCCCTACGAAGCGACCTTGGCGATGGAAGCTTCAGACTTCAAAGATCCGGACTGGATCACATATGTGTACGCAAATGATTTTTTCCCATCCATGTTGCAAAGGCCTTCAACAAATTAGCCACCATCGTACTGTGACTGTCAGTCCAATAAGTTGTTTAAGAACTATGCGCCCATAACCCACATATGTATAGAAATATATCCATTTGCATACCGCATGCTTGCAGGAGCCTTTGCCTACCGAGACTCCAAAGAGGTTTGCAAGCGTGTGTGCCAAGCTTGAGCCAACTCTGGTGTTGGGAGAGGAGTCCAGGGAAGCTGACCAGGCATCAGCACCACCCACATCCCACCAGGCATCAGCAGCACCAACATCTCCAAAACTAGATCTGGATCCCAAAGACTTGAACCCTGCTCTGATCCGGATGGTCATGGACACAGGTGTTAGCAAAGACAAAGCAGTTGCAGCACTTTTGGCATATGACGGTGATACCAACAAAGCGTTAGCATCACTTGAAAGTTCCATGCCCAAGACCGATGACAGACCCCCAGTCCCGGACACTGTGACACCTTCGTCAGCAGTAGAGCAAAGCATGCCCAAGACCGATGACAGACCCCCTGTCCTGGACACTGTGACACCTTTGTCAGCAGCAGAGCAGAGCAAGGTGATCAACAAAGCAGCAGGCAAAGGGAAAGGTAAGGGGCGGGGCCGGGGCCGGGGCAAAGGGAGCAAAAAAGAAAGTGCGTGCGCACTCAGACTCAGACTCAGAAGATGAGAGCACTGATGGGGAAGAGGTAGATGAGGAGAAGGAGGAGGATGAAGAAGATGAGGAGAAGGAGGATGAAGAAGATGAGGAGAAGGAGGATGAAGAAGATACAAAGTCAAAGAACACCAGGCAGACCAGAAAGAGACGTGCAGGGAAAGGTAGCAAGAAAGGCGAAGCAAAGAAGGGAAAGAAGACAACAGTTGAAAAGACTGCCAAGGTTGCCAAGAGAAAGACAACAGAGAAGGTTCCAAAAGGGAAGGACACGATGAAGGAGAAGAAGGATGAGGAGACAGTTGCAGGAGAGACAGAGAAGCCAGTGGTTGAGAAGACGACTACTGGGGCCAAGAGGAGACGGGCAAAGAAGGGAGAAGGTGAGAAAGGTGCAGAAACTGAGGAGCCAGAAACTAAGGAGCTTGGAAAGGCCAGAAAGAGGAAAGCAGCAACCCCCCCCGAAGAGAAGGCTGAGGAGAAGACATGCAAGGCAGAGACTGAGACTTTGAAGACCAGGAAACCCCGTGCTGCAAAGGCCACAGGCAGCAAGAAGGCAGAGACGGCAGATTCGCCACCCCCAGAAGGAAAGAGGAGGAAGGCAAAGGCCAAGAAGGATGAGGCATCAGGATCAAGATCTAAGAAGGCCCCAAAGAAGAAGACAAAGGAGACAGAGGAAAAGGATCTTGAAGAGACCCCAGAAGAGAAGGCACTCAGAGAGAAGAAAGCCAAGTACTCGCGCAAGTCTGCAGCCTACCACAGGGCCAGAAAGTCGGCTTTGCAGGCTGGCAGCACACCAGAAGAAGCAGTGGAGAAGGGAAAAGCCGCACTTGTGGCTGCACTAGATACATATGCCATATATGCTTGCACATTTTCCGATGCGCACTTATGTGATCTATCCCCCATATATATGTACGTTAATATATTTTTTAGAAAGAACCCTGGCCACATACATCCCATGGTTTATATTTTGAAAACCCAATATGGCATAGAATATGGTTCCTTTGTCCATCCAAGGCCTACAAAGCCACAGAGTGAACGCTCAGTTTCTTCGTGCGGGCTAGCTGAAATGCTGGTTGGTTGGGTTTTACTCACGTGGGTGTGTCCCAAGGACCACGGATTGCTCAGCTGCATCCATACAGGTCAAATCGATAGTGACACCGGATCACGTGACTAGCTTGGGGAACGATGGGGAAAACAATGCGCAGCTTTTTTTTTCAGACAGGCCAACTATGATCCGTGAATGATAATGGTAATCTCGTGGAAATCATGCAGGGATTTTTTTTGAACAATTTTGGTGCCCTAGATCCAATGGCCATCTCCTGCAAAACATGCCACTGGTACCCTGAGACTCCCGCCCGCAGGTGAACGATGCCCTTGCTGGAGGGCTGGGCAATTCGATTGGCCAGCCTTGGAGGTCGTTTCCCACCATGCTTGCCCAGTGTTGACCACAAATGTATTTGCATGTCATTCAGCTGGGGGAGCTGGTAGGGTTGCAGCTGCATGATTGTTCACCATAGCTTTTGGTGGCTTTCAGAGGGGTTCAAAAAAAACCTGCTGTCCATCATGGAGTCACTTGTGGTAAACCTTCTCCATGTTTGTGCTCCAAAGGTGGGCTACTAAGATTGCAAACAAATCAGGATTTCTATGGAGACATATTGGATATAAACACCTTGAAATTGTCGTGATACATCCAAACCCCGCCTAGGTGCTGATTGGAGTGGTCTTGCTGTTAATTTGGTGCCGGAGTCTACCGGAGATCAAACCCCGGTTTGAGTTCCTGGATCTATTTGCAGGATGTGCTCAAGGATACACTACATGGAGCCTAAGCTTTTGGAATATAATATACCCAAACAAGTTTGCGAGGGGTTTGCCCAAATATGCATCCACTAAAACTGCATCCTATTGATTGTCGATCCTTCCAAGGGTTGCTGCATACATGTGACTACTCCTCTCACAAACACATACAGTGTCCCTCTAAGGACATCCGAGGGATATTCCAGCGCCAAGATCGACGAAATCTTCACACCAGGGGAGCGAACCATGAACTTTTTAAGTTCGGCAGGATTCTTGTTTGCTGGCTCAACATATTATATGCATATGTTTTATATTTGAAGATGGTAGTCCAAACCAGTTGTTTCATTTCCCCACCATAGGTCTAGAAGCTAGGTCCCCTGCTGGCCTCTCAGGCTTGTCCTTCACACGGTACTCTGCGAGATTGAAGAGGCAATGAACCTGATGGGGCCCGATTGCAAGTCATGGGGCCTACCAGCCCGGGGCACCAGCAACAGAAATTTCATCAATGCCTTTGGGGCTATGCATTTTGATTTTGTTTCTCAAGGAAATGCCACAATATCAAGGACTCTTGTTGGATGTTTGATACCTTTTTCGTTGCTGTTTGTTTTGGCAATTGGCTGATGGGGTATTTTTCATTTTTTGGAATGGGAAACAAATGACACTAAGGCTAACACTAGTCTGCCTTTTGATACTCGCAAAACATTGCTACTTTGTGCTGGAACAGCCTGCTTCCACATTGTTGAAACGACATCATCGCTGGGAGTGGTTCTGCAATGAAGTCTGCTATGTCCCTGGACCTTTTCAGCTAGCTCCCAAAAGGGTCCTGGTGTAGTGTATAGTTCAGGGAAACCTCGGGATAAATGAACCCAATTCGTCTGGTACCATTTAATTGGAATCATCATGACCATGGTAGTTCCCTCTGAAATATAGGCTGGTGATTTACTCTCTTGAAATCCACCATGATGGAGGTTGGTCATGGCCCCTACCATCCTCTGGCCCACATCAACCATTTTGGGGTCCCTAATCCTTCTGCCTAGGTTTACAATCAACGATTTTGGATGATGTTGCTTGGATCTCCGACGAGCAAGCCAACAGTTGTGTATTCAAATGCTGCCTTTATTCATGGGCTTGACATGGGGCCTTTGAAAAAGACTGTTCGTGAAGAAAGAACCATGCTTCAGCCAGTCCGTGAGGGCCCAAGCATGCTAATTTTCCACTTGGGTTGGTCTCCACAAAAGCACACCACAAGTAAATAAAAAAGGCAACCAAAAATATGGGGTATATGATATGTTGACTTGTGGTGGCCTTTTTGGGGAGATCAACCCAAGTGGAAATTTGTCACCGAAGCACAAACACATGCTGTTGCAGCTTGATAATTTAGCTAATCTGGAATGATTTCAAATGATTTGTTAAGGTAAGTACCACAACAAGGCTGGCGAAAAAAAGTTTGTGGGGACTTCCGATTTGAAAAAAACTGCGTCGAGCCCTTAGGTATGTTCATCATTGTTCAATCATTGTCCAACAGTTTTTCCCTGATCCATCCTGGCTCCATTCCTGGGCAAGCCTTGCCAGGTGCTATCCTGATGGCTTCGTTCGTCGGCTTATGACCTTATGGCAAGGCCGCAGGGAACTCCCCATGCAGCATTTGCGACACCGGCCCAAAGTTGACCTGACCCAAACAGATAAAGAACTGTTTGAGAATATCCCACTTGGAGACCCATGGGTGGAAAGTGGTATTCACCATGTCTTCAAGTACTTGTGGGACTGCAAGCATGTGGAGATCCCAGACTCGTGGCTCCATACAATGAAGCAGTTCAATGCAGAGCTTAGCCAAGTTGTTCCTAGACGTTTAAATTGGATATCTTTGTACCCCCCAAAAAAACCATGGTTTGAAGATCTGGATCATAGTTCGATTTGGAGTTCATACAGGTTCCCATATATATGCCTGTACTTCAGCCCAGGTATGTGTCTCTGAGCAGGAACGGTTCGAGTACAACCAGAATGTGCAATAGGCACTTCGTAGAGCACCACTTTGGCTACAATTGGGTCTGAATGCCCGAAAGTGCAAATTTACGAATTATATCGGATTTCTTGAAATCTGTTCGGATGAAAATTCGTGCAAAAAAGCCGAAAATTTCCGCAAAAAAGCGCAAAAAGCCGAAAATTCAGAAAGTGTATCAAATGGTTTTTGCTGTTCTGACATGTGTCACTTGAAACAGTCTGAATTGCTCAGAAATTGACCCTCTATGCATAGGTTCGGGTCAAGCCAATGTCGAGGTCAGGCATCTTAGGATCTTGTGATACTTTAGCAAAGGGGTGCGCTATGACTTGCCCACCGGAAACCATGGAGAAGCCAATCAGCACCTCACTTGTCTTGCAAATTGACGATTCTTGACTAGGTTTAGAAGTGTATAGAATGCCACCTTGTGTGATTTGACCTATCCATACCCCAAACATTCCCAAACACCTTTAGCCACAAACCACCTGCTCAGGAATCCAGGGCTAAGATTGCTGCCATGCAAGCTCGCTTGGCGCGTTTGTCTCCTCGGCCTGCTCCAGGTCCAACCTTGGCGGTACCAGGCTCATATGTGCACATCCCATGTAGGGTTGATATATACTTTTGATAGTCTTTTTCAGCAACATATGTCCCATACACCGTGCAGCCCCACATATATAGCACTTTTATTTTGGGAGGTGCTCCAACTATGGCATCGGCATCAGGGGCCTTTGTGGCTGGAAATCTGGTGAAATCGTTGGCTGAGACGGGAGGATCACTACCCAGGGAGATGCAGGTTGAAAGCTATTGGAGAATTGACCCCACACTGAACCCGCCAAACAAAGGGTCACCTGCCATGACTAAGAAAGATTCTGCTGAGTCTTTGGTTGTGGGTGGGGAGCCTGACGCCAAAGGTGGGGTTTCTGGCAAACCTGCTTGCGAAGCTGTTGAGAGCCCAAGGGCTGGAGATGGGTTTGTTAGCGCACCCAAAGAGGTTGAAAGCCAAGGGGAAGAAGATGGGGATCATGCTGAAAAATCGGTATCACCATCTCGGGCTACTTCAATGGCACGATCAGCCGCACCTTCCAGCTCTACTTCCACCCGAACAGCAAAATTTGATAAGTACTATCACAAGAAACTAGCTGGCACTTGCAATACACATCCAATTCGTTTGTGAGCCCCATGCAGGTTGATACTTATTAAATTAATGTTGGGAATCACAACTCTTAGGATGAAGCGCTACTGTGACCCCAAGTACAAGAACAAGGTGACAGCATCCAAGGAGGTTCTACAGCTTTATGCCACAGAGAAGGGTCGCAACTTGTTTGGGGTTTGGTTTTGTAAATCAGATCTAATTACTGACTAAGCTTGTTCACCCAATATGTACCCTATAGAAATTGTTAATGCTTGGTGTCTGAGGTGAGAAGCTACGAGCTCTTTTGGAACAACACGGGTGTTTCAAGGAAGTGGAGGTTCAGATTTCCCGTTGGAACAAGGTCACGAACCACCATGGCCAAAGGGGAAGATGGGTTACAAAGGCTTACCTGATGGATGTGGAAAAATATACAAGGACTGATTTTTATATGATCATATATCATATGTGTTCTGTTTGTTTCAACACACATATATATATATATATTGGTCTCCCAGTTGATGATTCTTCTTGCAGGACTATGGCTGACAAGTCATTTGCTTGGGCAAAGGCACGTGGTTTAGTTCGTGACAACACCGTGCACGGTGAAGAAGAGGCAAAACTAGTGCTAGAAGACTCCTTTGCGAATAACAATGAGAAAGGGGAGATGACGGGCCTAAGAGCTGATGGTCTGGTGGAGGACCCTGCATTCAGCATATTTACAGCTAGATGAAATACCCAATAATCATTCGGTTATGCCAATGGATATAGTCAAATCATTGCCCCGGAAATGCAGGATGCTGATGGTGTCATGGTGGAGTCCACAGGCCTGCTGAACCCAGAGGAGGGATCCACTGTCGGTGGTGCTGAGTCGTTTGACGCCACGATGGAGCAAGCTGCTGCAGCTGCTGCGGCCTCCGGGAACAGCAAGTTTCAAGATAGCATTTAACACATGCTTCCCATGTTTGAGAAACATGACCACTATTCAACCGCTGTTGTTCCTCATAATTACTAAGGCATGTTTTCCCTGCTCTTCAGAAGAATGATTCCCCTTTTACGATCATTCCTACGTTCATCCAAGTGCTTGGGAAGAAGGTGGATGCGGCCACAGCCCATCAGGACATTGCAAAAACAAATGTACAGAGATGATGCTATATAAATTCCTACCTAGGTATAAGCTAAAGAGCCTAGCTACGTGTGTGGTTGCCACCAGGAAAAGCTGTCGGCAATGAAGAATCCACGTGCAGACCAGCCCCTTTCTTGGCATACATGTTTGAAACTTGTATGTGAATTGGATTCCCCTCCAGTTAAATCAATCTGCCAAGCAGTCATGTTAGGATGGCCAATGAGATCGGGAAGCTGATCAAGTCCATGAATGGCAAATACGACGAACTCAACCAGAAGCAAGCTGACTTCCTTTCAATGGATACTTCACAAACAGTGTAAGGGTCCCAGTATGTTGTGCATATAATATATGTTTAATTCCAGAATCCCAAACTTGCATCAAGCTCACATATGCCCATGCAGGACCCTGGAGGACAGCAAGAAGGCAGTGATGCAGCTCTTTGCATCGATCACTAAGGATGATGTGACCTTGAACAATTATTTCAGTCGCAGCAAGATTCTTGTCATGATCATATGAGCCAATAGGGATGGGTTCCGATAAAAAATCACAACTTAATGCATATTCATTGGGCGCTGTCCTCACCTTTACTGATCCATGGTTTATAAATTGAGCTCAATCAAAATCACTTTCATTGGGCCTACCTTAAAAGACTTGCCTCATGCTGGGGCACTCTTGATCCCACTCCGTAGCTTGCCTCAGGAACATCAAGCCGGAGAAGACCACCACGTCCACACCTGCTGGCTCCAGCCGCAAGGGCAAGGACAAGAAAGACAAAGACAAGAAAGACAAGAAAGACAAGAGTGTTGGTAAGAAGACCGCTAAGGGTAAGAAAACCAAAGAATATTCAGATGTTGCTGAGACAGATTCTAGCAAGGCACCTGCTCGAAAGAGTAAGAAGGCCAAACGTTCCAAGTAGACTACAACAGTCGAAACGGATTGTGACCACAGTGGCGGCCCAACAAGAGCCTAGTTTTCAATTTTCTAAAACAAGTCTGAATTAGATCAATTCATACAAGTCTGAATTAGATCATATGATTTTGTCAAAAGGGTCAGCTGCGTGCTGCACACCCATAGAGAGCCTACTGCCGTGTGCCTTCCACACGTGAGCTGCAGTTGATTTGCGGGGTTTCTCACTTTTGCTGAAATGCAGAAGCTTTCTCAAGACATGCTGAGTTTGATCTGGGGAACAATTTGCTGGGAGTTATGTATTCTATAGGTTTTGCCACTTGTTTCAGGACACCTTAGCCACTTGGCACATTGCCCGTTTCCCCACGCAGGCCTTGATGGCCTTGATGGTCCAGCGGCACGTGACGAAACAGGCCTGGTGCTGCACTGGTGGTCAAGATTGCTTGTCCCATCTTATCCCATAGGGAACCAACCCTCAAGAAATAAACAGTATGTCACATGGTAATCTTCAAATTCCAGACGCCTTCAAACAATATGCATTTCCAATTTCCATTTGTTGGGACTGTGGACCAGGAGCTTCAACCAGTTCTGATGACAGCGATGATTCTGATCTAGCTGATGCCTTCCTACGAGATGCTGAGGAAGGCGCTACTTGGCTAGATGGAATTACAATCAAGAGATTTAAAAGTATCCCATTGTATCCCTCTTAAATGGGTGCTAGATGGAATTACACATGGAATGCTATAAACAATATACCAGGGGGGTCACAATAATCTCGTCAACTGCATGGTTTTCGGAAATTGAGGTGTCATCTGCCCGAGGAGTGCTCCGACTGGCATCTGTGGCTTCAAAGAGGATGAAGCGATTGGGTCCCCAGTCTGAACTTAATCAGCTACTAAATTAAGTAAGGGTTCCTGCACATATCATACAGTTGCATCCCCATATGTTTGGACGCCCCATAAATTAAAAATTGTTTGGGGAATTCCTCATGTTTAAACTTTTATCACCCATATAAATTGCCAAAAGGTTTGGGGCATTCCTGATTACTGGTTTGCTCAGGTGTTCATGACCCGAAGATTGAGAAGCTGGCTCGCTACCGCAGATCCAAATCTGGCCGCGCAGGGAGGAATGCTGCCAGGGATTTTCACCGGTACGTCCACCGAGATGGGAAAACATTTGGGGTGGATGTCTCCTCATACAAGATACCAGTCAGATTGAAGATACGAACAGAACACGGAAAACGTCGCCGTAGGGAGATTGAAATTGAGCATCCGATCATTCTACTATCTCATTGGATGGCTTCGCTTTTGGTGACCTTTCCCAAATTCTTTTTGGCAGGGATCTGCCCAGAACGTGATGGACCAGATGCATATATGGACATTTTCTCCCGTTTTTGGGAACGATTTGAATGGAGCCAGCCAGACCATCCAGTTTACCAAAAAACTCAGAAGGAGCGTAGCTGCACTATCCCGATTGCAATTCATGGGGATGAAGGACGAGGATTGGCTAAAGTTCCACTACTGGTAATTGCCTATCAGGTTATTATTCCATATTCTGGGGAGAACCACCTGAGCTCATCAAAGTACCCTGATTTGACCATATATAAACTTTTTGAAATTTGGTTTCCCATTTTCCCCAAAATACCCCATATAGCATGTGTGCCTGCCATGTCTCAATTTGGGACGTGTCGACATAAGGCACTCCTACACCACCCGGCTTCTATCGACTGTCTTGCCTTCGAACTGGTACGCCAAGAAGGATGCCAGCGTCAATGCCATTCTTCGGGCCTTGGCTGATGATTTGACACAGCTGCTGGAAAGCGGTGTCACGGTGGAGGCTTGTGGTTGGGTCAAACTCGTCAAAAAAAACACCCACTGGTTATTTCTAAGGGAAACCCTTCCAATTATTTTTAGGGTTGATAGTTTGGACCCATGGCCATTTCAAATCAAATGGGGCGGTGAACTTGGTTGTCCCCCAGGGGTACCCAGTTATCAAAATCCCTTTGGTTATGACCCGAAATGGTTTCTGTTGGGGAACCCCTCTTCATGACACCCCTGAAGATCAATGGGCGCCGTCAAACCTTCTTTGCTGCCTATATCGCCTGTAAGGGGGACTGGCCATGGTTGAGAAAGGCATATTCCCTTCAGACTGGCTTCACAAGTAAAAGAATATGTCACCTTTGTGACGGAGTGGAACCTAAGATGTGTAATGTCAACCTTGGATTAATAAACCCCTAGGCTGCTTAATTAGGGGGGGTACCATTTATAAAGGGACATATCACTACTTGGGGAGTACCCCTAATTGATAAACCATGGCAATGGGGTTTATTAATCCGGGGTTTTAAGTTTTATAGGTAAATTTTAGAAGTTTGAATCTTTGATGCTTCTTTCCTCCTTTATAACTTTATACACACATTGTGGGACCACTACTGATCAGGAATGGTGGAATGTCAGCTCAACTGGACGGGTTCGAACTGTACATCCAAATCCTTCCCCATTCAAAAGAGGTCGCCCTTCCCCTCTTCGCTCAATACCTGGTGGTGATTCACCTTATGTCATCAAACCTGACCTGATGCATGTGTTCCACATCGGGATTGGAGGGGATCTAGCAGCAAGCTGTCTGTACGCGCTCTGCCGCATGCATGTGTTTGGGGATGATGGGTTTCCAAAGCGCTTGGACCAAGCATTTGAGAGATTTGATCGATGGTGTTCAGATCATCATTACACTTCTTCTGTGAGAGGGTTTGAAAACGCGACATTCAAAGTCAAAGTGTTCCGTGGACAAACTTGAAAAAGTTTATTTGTTTTTTTTAAACCCTTGGGGAATTGTCTTAAGGTTTCTGCCTATTGTCCACCTGCTATCCCTGCTGTGCCCAGGCTGAAGCGAACGTTCCCCAAGGGGACCGGACGGGCACATGACACGGCGCTGCTTTGCAAGTGGCTGGGTGCAGAGCCTGATCTCCTAGGACCTGAGCATGTTGAACTTGGGCTGGGGAATCCAGCAAGATTTTTACCATCTTTCTGGGAATATATGTCAGGTCGCCTATAGTTCCATAGCTATATCATGCTAGCTATATCCTAGGGCTATATATCCCCTAAGACCAAGACCTACTTAGGGGGCACCCCACATGAGCATGTCAGGAAGCTGGGGATCGGGACTACCTACAAGTTCTGAAGTGGACAATGTCCAACACCAACCAGTTCTTCCACATTATCCACACTGAAGGCATTTGGATTTTGGCGAACACTGCGCGAATCATTGTGCAGCATGGGTACAATTCAGCTGATCCTTGCAGAAAGAATGGTTAATATATTTCCTTTTTACTCCCTCTAAGGGCTTGAGCTTATACAAAATACTTCAAATGTCTGGTGTTGTCAAACCTAGGAAGGCTACACGGCCCTGGCACGATTGAGTTCTGATCGCAAGTGGCCATTGTTCCGAATGAGGCCAAAGGTGCATATATATCCCCATGTGCCGACACTTTGATGGTTTGGCAAGGTTTTCAATTTTACCCTTATGTTTTTCCCCTGCAGTGTTTCTGCCACATCTCAGTCAATCAGCAAGGAAATCCATGGAAGACCAGCTGAACACTGGCGCCCCAATGATCCTCAATCCCCACTGTGCTTTGATCCAAATTAGAAAACAAACTTTTGGTGAGCACTTACCACAAAATTTGAGCACCATATATCATGGGTATTCTCCCAACTTAAGTCTTGATCATCTATTGTTTGCCTATGACCTTTTGCTACCTATAGGTTACAGCTGTTGGAGTGACGAAGATTTCATTGGCCGAGTTTGCAGAGTAGCGCGGAGGCTAAATTCCCGAAATATGGTGGCACACAGAGTTGTGACCCGAAGTTTGATGAAATATGCCCGTTACTTTGAGCAGAAAATTGGCAACAGCTGAGAGCCTGGCCATTCCTCCGCTGCAGCGCAAAGTTGCTGATGCGGTTTGGCAGGGGTCTGTGTGTGAAGGAAAGCAAAGCCTGAAAGGGAAAAATGTGGCTGGCTATTGGGATGTATTGGGCCTATTGGGTGATTAGGAAAACCCCTCGAGCACTTTCTGTTGAAACGAGCGAAAATCATAACATATAAAATAACATGTTCTCTCGAGCATTTTTTTCTCGTAGCAGAAATTTATGTATCATTGGATGCTCTTGGTCTTTATTCAGAGAATGGCCATAAATTCCGATCGATCAGATCGATCAGATCGATCCCTAATTTTTGAACTTTAGCCTCCAACTGTGAACTGACAGTTCGATGTGGAAGACCCACGATGAAAGTAGATCAGTTTCGGAACCCATTGGTTTTCTACATCGAAGTGTTAGTTCTCCCTATAGGGTCTCTACAGTCATGGCCACAGTTATAAGTGGCAAACTGACCGCATTGAAGTGATATATTTCACCAACTAGTTGTAGGACCTATTTCATCCCATGGCCGTAACTGGCTTTCAGGGCTACAACTGCCTTGAAATTGTAAATATATACGATGCTATCATCTATATATATATACACATCTAATTATAGATAGCCACTGTATATTGCCAACATAGCTATTAAAATGATTTTTTACATGGCCATTTAGTTCGTTGATTCAGCCATTAAAATTAGGTGTTTTTCCATCGGTGTCCCAGCCTCAAAGCAGCACCAGGAAGGGTGACTGCGGCGCGCTGGAATGGCAGATGCTTCCAGCAGGCGGCACCTGGCTTTTTTTCTGAAAATGTCAGGTGGTTAGAAGTTGGTTTATAGTCCCCATGGTATATATATATATATACATATCTGGGTAAATTATAATAATAATGATCTCACTCACTACGACCTCACTGGAAATCATGGTTTATAAGGGAAATCATCCCCAAATGGCCTTAATTCAGGTTAGTGAAATATTATAATTTACCCAGATATATACATATGAATATATATATATAGGGGCTAGATAGCCAGGTTATAAACTAATTTAGCTATCTAGTAGACCCCACCTTGCAGGGGCAGAGTCCCAAAGATGTTTTTGACACACTTGAAAAAATACCTATAGAACAAGGGGCATTTTGCTATTCTAGCGGTATAGAGAATCGACACACACATATTCATATCATATTTGTATATGATTTTGAACTAGGGGGCTTATAGCAACCACTCAATAATTTTTGTAACATCCAATCCAAAATTGTGGTCAATGAGATATAGTTAGTTGTTTTCTTAGAGGTTACAATGTATGTATATATATACACATATAATAAGCTGTATATATATATATATATTCTCATATATATATATTCATATGCCGATGAAGCTGAAGTTAGCATTTCTAATGAGTGAATTGGTTTCAGCCGTGTAAATCACTACACATGACTTGTACAACAGTCCAGCTCTGTAGAGCATTTGGATTTGGACATGCTCACCGTTCCCCCGTTATAATGATTTGTTGGCAAATAGACCCCACTAAGACACCATATATATATAAATAAATATATTATTATATTATGTTAAATTATATTATATTGTATTGTATTGTATT
>Ga0126342_10007607_pt1 | contig 19385 bp, 11 predicted proteins | sample Cyp1metagenome_FD_92528 | JGI IMG/M metagenome (GOLD analysis project Ga0126342, IMG submission 92528) | Coral microbial communities from Lord Howe Island, Old Settlement Bay, Australia - Cyphastrea 1 metagenome | ecosystem: Host-associated > Invertebrates > Cnidaria > Coral ... | reverse complement strand
TAACTCTTTCTTTGACTAACTCTTTCCCTCACTAACTCTTTCTTTGACTAACTCTTTCCCTGACGAACTCTTTCTTTGCTAACTCTTTCTTTGACTAACTCTTTCCCTGACATTCTAAAAGTCTGTAACACGGAAGTTTCTCCCCCTAAACTTCCTTTGATTATATGATATTATATAATGTTACATATACGTGATACTATAATATACATGATATTTATGATATAACATATAATTATGAATATATATATATATACATATATAACTATATGTTTCAGACATACATGTACACAAGATGGTGTGTATATATATATATGTATATATATATAGATAGGTATGGATATGTTTCTTTATAACGAGGTCACTGGCCAATGTCACTAGACATGATGCTTTACGTCTGGGGAAGTCTCCCAAAATGGACCAATGATTTCCGGGCATGACCTGGCTGCAATCGTCGGACAAAATATATCACTGTGAAACAATTTTTGATTGGAGATGAGGGATAGTTCTAGGCATATCAGACTTTATCTGTATCAGAATCTGTAAAGAACCAGCAATATTGATCATATGTTCATATATTTTCTGATTCCAGTCGCTTTAGGTTTTTCTGGGGAAACCACTTGAGCTCACGCTGGTGGTGAGGCCCTTGCATTCGAGGATCTGCACTACAAGGCCTTCAAAAAACCGGCTTCCAAGCTGGATTTCACTGAGTAAAATATACGACATATGGAGGTTTCCTAAAATGAGGGTACCCAAAAATCATGGCTATCAATACTAAAAATGATCTAATTTTGGATGATTTTGGGTACCACTATTTTAGGAAACCACCATATACGTATACCTGTGTATGTTTTTCTATTTACATCTATTTACTGCATGTACATGTACACATATCTATAGGTTATATATGCAGCGTCAAAGAAGGCTCTCTCTCTCTCTCACGGATCACCCACAGAGCTTGTCTGCTGATGCTGGAAGAAGAAATATATGGTGTTCAATCCTTTCGGTTGGAATGCTATAGGGATGCTATAACATATTTGCATGTACATAGCTATATAATATAGTATGGTATGCCATTAATAGAACATTATACAATATACATTGCCACAATAATACCACATATGGTTCTTGGTAGTAGCAGTTGGTGTATGCTTCGTATTGCAGCGATGCCCAGGGGCTGTCTCTGGCAGACTATCTGGACACTCTGAGGGATGTGCAGGAAGAGAAACCACATGAGGCGAGGTCACTTTTCGGTTGCGACGGGTTGCGACGTGATTTGTGTGTTTCCGTCAGGATGAACATATAACGAGTTACTGTAACTAACAAACACCATCAAATTAACCATCGTGGGACTATCATCACATTAACCATCAGTAAATGGGACTATCATGGGAATATACCCTCTGGTAAACTAACATAACCATGGAACACCACAATTTTTAACGGGTTCATGATCTATAAATCTGGCATGTTCCGGTCTCGCCAGCAGGCCACACTGGAAACCCAAGCGGTTTCGATATCCCATCGGTTTGGTTTTTGAATTCTCCGTGAGTTTGATGATTTGATGAGGATTTGTTGATGATTTGTTGATGATGGTTGATGATTTGTTGATGATTTGTTGATGATTTGTTGATGATGGTTTGATGACTCTTGCCGACTCTTGGGTGCGGTGTTACACAGTGATACGCCCTGATGGTTCACTGTGCCGCCCAGGGCCTGTCTCTGTCAGACTATCTGCCGCAGCAAGATGAACCATACCAGGCCAGCCATTCCATAGCAGTCATATGCCATCCTGAAATCAATCAGATATGTGGGCATGTTTAAATACTTACATATAAGATATATCACTATATACATCTTATGCACTATTATCATTATATATATATTACATGTTATATATATATAACTTTTATAACTATATGGCTTATGCATATTATATATACGTGCTATTATACATACATATTGTGTGTATATATATATATATATTTAAATAGATTACACATAACACACACACAAACACACACACACATATATATACATACATACATACATACATACATACATACATACAAAACATGTACTCTGCAACCCTGAGGTTGCCGCGTCTGACTTCAGGTGGCTATGAAGATAAAGTTGATGTTATTACCCCAATCAACATATTGTTCATAGGGGGTGGCGAATTTTGATCCCTCATGGAGATAAAGTTGATGTGATTACCCCAACCAACATATTGTTCAGAGGGGGTGGCGAATTTTAATGTGATGATGATCATGATGTGACGATGTGAGTATGTGACTGTGTGATGATGATGATGATGACGATGATGATGGTGATGATGGGGATGATGGGGATTATGATGATGACGATGATGATGGTGATGATGGGGATGATGGGGATGATGATGATGATGATGATGGTGTTGTTGATGATGATGATCATGACCATGATGATTGTAAGTGTGACAGCAACGTCCGGGTTGGCGCGAACATGTATCGTCGTTCCAAGTTCCTGCGAACTTGGGACAATTGTTTTTTGCCACGACGGCTGGCCAGGTGAGCGAGTGCTCCTTTATTTTGGTGGACGATGATGTCCAGTCCTGCCACAGTTGGACCATGATTTGATCGAAGGGAATTTTGAAAAAGACCGCTGGAAGGGTTGAGGCCAAAGAACATTCATATGACCATTATGACCACTTGAAGTTGGAACTCAAATCATTCCTTGGTTAAGTCGACTTGTTTTTTTGTTGGCAGAAAATCTCATATTTGATGGTTCGCAATGCCGATAGCAGTGGCATGTCGGACCGACTTGTACAGAACTTTTAGTACCAAGCCCGCGCTTGGAAAGCATCGCTTCATAGATGCAACATGGCTCCTGGGAAAAGGTGGTGTGAAACTAGAGATCTCCCAGCTGGGACTCTTTCCCCATCTTTCCCCGCCGATGTACAGCGCTCAACAAAGACGACTTCGCCTGATGAAAAAAGGTGGCGAAAACCGCTGAAGCCGCCTGGACATGATGAGTTTCATCCCCAATGTGAGCCTCGTGGTTTTTCCCAACTGGTTGGTGGTTTGAAACATTCCATATATTGGGAATAATCATCCCAACTGACTTTCATATTTTTCAGAGGGGTTGAAACCACCAACCAGTGGAGCTTGTCCATTTGCTTCAAATTCTGACAATGTCAATAATATTCATTAACCATCGCCCCAGTGCACAAATGTGTGTCTTGAACCTACCTGGTATTGTGGGGATGATGACGCAACCCATAACGAGATCTGAGATACCTAGGAAGAAACCAGTATTTCGCGGGATGGTTATAGATAATTAATTCTTAATCGGCATCCATCGCGTGTTTGGTTTAAGCATCACTAATCATATCTTATCTTATCCACCGATGTACCTACCTACCTAGCTATCCATCTACACGGCAAGACCCCATGGTTTGCCCGCAAGGTTAGAATGGAGTTCAAATATTATCCTTCGACATGCTCAAAAACCTGCGCAGGGCCAGTGTTTTGGTATTTAGCAGACGACGAATCCTAAACCCTAAAACCCTGAAAACTCTGAATCAGAAAGCAGAAAACACTGTGTATACGCAGTATTTTCTGCAATTTCTCTTCTCATGTTCGAAGACAGGGAATCCTTAATGTTGCAGTCCGGGCAAACCACGTGTTCTGTGCGTACCTACAGTATCTGTCTAACTAACCAAAGTTAATTAGTAGATATGTATCTAGATCGAACCAGCCAAAGTTAATCAACTACATATATAATCATCCTGAAGTAGATATTCCCATTTTAGCGACTTTTTTGAAGTTTCCATATTCCATCCAGGATGACTATATAGAATGGTTGGTACATAATGGTTGATACATGATATTATGGTTGATAATCATTGATATAATTAAGGACAATTAACGTTACGTATATATATATATACTTAAATCTATTATGATATACATTAAACAATTAGATGTATCTAGATCCAAAATGTATCGCAGTTTAGATCAACCAATGATATTTCTCTCTAGTTCTGCTGTAAATATTTGTATCTAGATCTAAGTAATTAAAAATTCGTCAAACACATAACCACACTAGATGTATATATATATATATGTATAAACATTATTCCATACAGACTATATGATATATATATATATAAATTAATATTTATCAATAATCATATTTATAAAATAATCGACATATAACCATATAACCATATTAAACATATTAATAGAACACTAAATGATAGTTAATTCAATATAATTATATACATATAGAGGCAGTCCATTCCCCACTTATAGCAGATAAGCCACTAGTCTATAATAATAATGGACAGTGGTTCATAGTTAATATACAAATATTAGTTATATGATATCCCCTAGTTATTTATTAATAATGCTAACTAACCTGGTTGGTGGTTTGGAACATGAATTTTATTTTTCCATATATTCGGAATCATAATCCCAACTGACGAACTCATATTTTTCAGAGGGGTAGGTCAACCACCAACCAGATAATTTATTATGAAAAACAACGCCCAAGTGTTAAGCCAACCTATAGACACAACGGGTTGATCCATCCCAGTTCTTTACTAATGATACGACAACCCCTGGTAAATTAACAGAGACCCTGAACATCCCCAATTGATAGTGGAAACTCACTAGTCTTCCAACCCCGATGACTGCCAGGGTCGAACTGTTAATTTACTGGAGGGTAACTAACATACAGAATATTCATGTATCAAATTGATCCACTAACATTAATAACTAACATACTATCACTATCATTGATCCACTAGCTAACATACATTCCAACCGCTGGGCGACCAAGGCCTCCATGGCCCTTTCGGCCCTGAAGCGCTGGCCCGTGGCGCGGTCCATCAAAAAGCCCAAGCGGCCAACGCGGCTGGATCCACCATACCTGGATGCCTGGGGTGCTCAGTGGAGTGGGGGACTTCTTGGTGAATAGAATTGGGGGATTCCAAAAATGGAGTTTTCCATTTATAGTGGATTTTCCCATTAAAATCCTCCATTTATAGTGGATTTTCCCATTAAAATCCTCCATTTATAGTGGATTTTCCCATTAAAATCCTCCATTTATAGTACATTTCCCCATTAAAATCCTCCATTTATAGTTCATGGAGTTTTGATCGAGTTTGGATTTTTAGTGGATCTTTCTGAAGTTTCTTTGATGGATTTGGATTTCCAGTAAACATCCATGAAAAATCCATGAAAATCCATTGGGACCTAGGCGTTTTTAATGGATTTAATATGATTTAATGGAAATTTAATGGATTTTTAGGTGGTTTTAATCATGATGAAGGATGGCTTGGCTTTTTAAGCAACTAATAACCATTATATAAATGAGATTTCAGCCACTAGTAATTAGGACTTAGGATTTATTGACATGTTTTTTCCAATGGAATTGAATTGGATTTACTTCGGAATTGGATTTACCCTTTTAATGGTTTTTCTATGTTTTTCTTATATCTTATTTTTTCCTGGGGTTGGACTTTGGGTTTGTGCTTTATAGGTTCTTTGGCGTTGGGTTGGACTCTTTTTCCCAGTGTCTTATCTGTTTTATGTTTTTCTTTTTTTTAATGGATTGATAAGATATGTATTTATAGTGATCTATGGGGTTTGGAACCACCGAAGCATGTCAGACTTGGTGAACTTTTCATGAAAAGAAAAGTGGGGATGTTATGAACAAAACAAAAATGGTGAACCGGCAAGAACAATCTACTTGGTAACGGAAGGAGAGGTAGCGAAAATACTGATTTGTGGGATCTTGGGAGACTGAGATTTCACTCAGTGATTGCAGCTGCCAAAGTCAAATTGGATGATACCAGATGAGATCCCCCAACTCCCCGTTTTTCCATGGTTTCCCTTTCGGTTGTTAAATTCGGTTAAATAGCATTTAAACCACCATTTCTCAACCACCATCTCTTGTGGGATCTCAAGCTTCGAACTGCGACCGGCATCCGGTGCATCCGGTGCATCGCTTTGGCTCCCAGGATCCCACCTTTGTCCATCCGGACAAGCAGAACCAGGGCGAACGCGAGTGGCTCATGAAGCACAACGGTGGCAACGCCAAGGCGGGGATCCAGGTCACCGCTTTTGCGGTGCTTTTAGCCTCAGAAACGACATCAATTTTTATGGCACTTTGTTGGGAAAACATGGAAAAACCCTATCATATATGTATACGTATATGTATATATATATACACACATATAATCACATATACATACTGTATATATATATATATATACATATACCGGAACTGATCCCCAAAACTTAGCTGATGCTACTGTACGCTATCCGATACGCTCAAACGTAGCACCAAACTTGGGCATCAGAGTTTATCAAGTTAGTGGAACTGCTCCCTACCATGATGGGTTGCTAATTACTCGTACCAGCTGATAACCCTGGTGAGATAGCCGCATGTATTCCTCGATTTTTGTGTCTTGTTGTTGGAAAGTCTCGTTGTTTCACTTTCCTTAGAAACGCTTTTGATTAAAAAAAAAACATGGGCTTTCTTAAGTCATCAGGGATCCCCAAGCCACCATGGCTGTTTCGTGTTGTTTCCATACCAAGTTGGTCATCACGACTGACCGGGCTCCAGCTCCGGGCTTGATCCTGGCAGGAGCTTCCAGGGCTGCCGGATGAGTATGAATGGATCAAGGTGCGACCATCGATTTTCCTGGAAAGTCAAACATCCCAAAATGGAACTGTCATCTTTTGCCAAGAACCATAATGGATCTTTTGATCACTATCTGTGGATCAAGAACCATGCCATTTTCCGGGTTCTCACATGAAAAGACATGAATGTTCGTTCCCAAAAAAATTGGCGTAGGTATTGAACCATCCCCACATAGTCAACGGAACCCACATTTAGAGATTTGGAATGAATCATTTTGCCAACAAAAAATCCTTTGGAATGTGGAGACTTTGGGTACCAAAATGGGATTCCGAGTTGACTGAGTGGACTTCAAAGTCCCAGAAGGTTGAAATTTGGGGTACCCCCAAGATGAAGATATGGCAGTGTGTCAAAACCTTGTACCCCTGGTGAACATCAAAATAGCTGGTAAATGGATGTTCATCCCACTAAAAATGGTATTAATAGGTATTGATCCATAGCCATATGACGAGGAACGCTCCCCAGAAACAGTGGTGTGTTCTTCTTCGGAAACATGTGCTGAACGAAAACGACCTGAAGCTTGAGAAATTCATCCAGCATATCTCCGATTTTCTTTATGCTTTGAGAATTGAGAAAGTTATCCTGGGGTAAACTAACAATAACTTACATAGATGTGGAAAACCAACGGTTTCCATAGGAAACTGGTCTAGAAATGGTGTATCTAGTGATGGGTTCTCCAGGGAGAAGAGCTTGGTATGGCCGCCAATCCATGGGCACTTTCATCGGCTGATGCAATGACTCATTTGGTTTACAACTCCAAGTCCCCTATGGTTTATGATACTTATAGACTTATAGACTTATCGTAGTACTGTAGTTCATGGGGCTTATAACTCAACCTAGCGATTTCGTTTGGGGATCCACATTGTAAAATCCACTGTTCAATTTGTTGTCACATTTTTCACACCATGATGATGGACAATTTACAGTACCCCCCCCTGTGTGTTTACTGGCAAAACCTACTGATTTTAGATTTTCCCTTGAACCAAGCCATTGATCCATGAAATCCTAGAACTTTTCATGGTTTTTTTTCAGTGTTTTCAACTCTGTTAGACCATCATGGTATCCATACAATGTTGAACCAGTGGTGTTTTCCAGGTGTTTTCCCACATTTTTCCCAGCATTTCCACATCTTTGTTGGATTTCCCACACCGAGATTCGTGCCGTTTTTTTCAACCTTACCGCAGGACGTGGCGGAGAAGAACGAGAACGCCTGGATCGCCGTGAAGAAACGGATGTCCAAGGCGCCCCGGTAGCATTTTCGGATCTAGGGAGTTTCCATTGCAAGATGAGATTTTCCATCCTGCTTGGATGTATGTATGTATATATATATATACATATGTGTATGTATACATATAGATAGATACATATTATACATATATATATATATATATACATATACATATCATATACATATATATATATACATACATGTTTCTATATATTTCAACCAAAACCTTCTGGATTTCACCCATTTTTTGTGGCGGTCATCCCTGTCATCCCCAGAAATCCATCCAGGTCACCTTTGACGCCATCAAACGCGCCACGGCAGAGTTGCAAGATGTCGCCTGGCGGGTCATTTCGGCGGATTTCGGACACGGAAACGCCGCGACCAAAAAAAAGGGCAAGATATAGACTTAAGTCATTTACTATTTGTTTTAGATGCTATATGATGTTACTTTTTTTGGGATGTCATTTTCTATGTTTATTTTTTGGATCTTATGTTTTGTTTGAATATTGTTTATTTATGATCTCTTCAAACATTTTTTTTGGGAGTGTGTTATATGTTTCTTTCCCAACTTGGGGGTTAGCAAGAAAAACATCAACCATTTGGTTGGGTATAGCCACGTCCCAGAAAGATGTCTGCCAGCCGTTCTGCTGAAACGTTTCGACGTATCTTTTGGGGGTTATGGATGTCACTGGCAAAGGGATGCCAGGCTGCGTTGCGCTCGGGGGTGCAGTACTGGCGTCTTCGCCCTATTTTCGGGTACGAAAAACTCAGCAGGGCCTTTTTTGCCGAATTCAAGGGACCAAATTTTTCATCAAAAAAGCGACATGACCACGACGGCTTTTCTGAATCAAAGGGGGTGAATCCAACCTGGCCTGCGGGCCTGTAGACTTTGACCTGGCGCCCATGGTGGCTTTATGTGACGTTTCTTGGTGTTTTTTTTAAAGGAAACCTTTTAACGTATTTTATTGTTTCATTGAATGGGAAACCCTTTTAACGAACTGTTCTAATCTGTTCTAGTGTGAAATCATTTGAGCAATAGATTCGCCATGGTCATGTTCATGGTTTCTGTTTACAAAGATTCATTTGGGAATGGATCAAAACCCACTGTTATAACTCCTATATGCCTGGGGGGTGATTCACGCACACACACACAAGAACCAACTATTTTGCATGGGTTGGTAAATGTCCCGTTTTTTTTTTTCAACATCACTTTTTGAAAGACGTATCTGTTCGAGAGATATAGCTCAATACCCCCAATGTTTTTCGTTGGGCGATGTAAACAATTAGGCTAAGGACACTTACAAAAATGGATAACCCCCCCCTAAGCACTGTTTTGGTGTGGTGAAAACCTCGGGAATTTCAACGACCGAGGCTTTATACACCCGGCAACCTGAAGTGATCCGACAGCAGATGGAAGTGGCTAAAGATCAGAACAAGGCTCCGGGCTCACCCCGAGAACATGCGGTTTTCAATACTTGGGCTTTATTTGGCATTATCAACTAGTTTCTATAGATTATTCATGATTATTCCAAAAAACACCTGGTTGATTGGTGAGAAAACATGGGAATAGGGGTTTTTAATCACTCAAAGGGGTGATAAATCATGGTTGCTTAGTTACTTAATGAGGATTCCACCATGAAACATATGGATACAATCTTGAAATTATGATTCGGTGATGATTAAGATACTGTATAATCCTAGCTACTAGATGCTACTAGTATTATACCTACATAAAGGGCATTGCACGATTGTTACTGTTGGCTATGGCGGTTGGGTGTTATGAGCAACTGAAGCTCGCTTCGACATGTTCCTTCAGATTCCATGTTTTTGCAAGACCTGAGTCACGGACAGCGGAGGTTTGCACAGAAGTTGATGGTTGAATCCAAGGGCGATTTATTAATAGGTATAGCTATGTTAGTGAAGCGCATAAGCAGGAATATAAGCCCTATAACTATGGTTATAATATATGGCTATATCTATCCAGCCATAGCCCAGTATTTTATGGGACATAACATATAAAGCCCTACAACTATGGTTATAAATGGTTATAATATATAATTATATGGCGCACATAGCCCTAAAACTATGGATATGGTTACAATATACACTGACAATTGGGACTTTATGTGCATCATTTCTTGCCAGCCTTCATTGGATTCGGCCGGCCTGTTAGCCAGTGGCCTAGTTTCCGTTTCCCACAACTGAGACGATGATCCTCAACGAACCCCAAGATATATATATATAGATAATATTATGTATATATATATACACAATAGTAATATAGTTATTTGTACATATAGGCTTGGGTAAAGCCCTGGGGTACCACAGATGGCTTAGTCTTTTCTTATAGTATTAACCATCCAGTCGGAGTACCCAATCTTGATCCATACCCAGCAACGACAATCGCGCCCGGCACCAGGTGGGTGAAGGTCCAAGTAGCAAGGCCATTTTGCAAGCAGAGGTTGGATGCCGCGCTTTTAGGCTATGGGGATGGGATGGATCAACTGGCCAGGACTATGCCAAAAAGCTGGAAGACTATGCGAAGGCCGGAGATTTTTTTTCGCTGTTCTCGTTAATGGCAATATATTCCAATGAACCACCCACACACCCCAGTTGCATCATTGTTTTATATGTGTAACTATTCTCAGTATTGCCATGACTCTTCTTATTATTGTTTATTCGTATTATCACTATGATTATTTCATTTCTATATTTTTTTTAGCATGATTGCTCATTATAACGGTAATCTCCCAGAGGCAGTCCCTTGCTTTCTCGGTCTCCCTGGTTTTGTCTGGGTCGAGGAGCAAGAGGCACAACGTGAGCACGAGGAGGCGGTGACGAAGATCGGGGTGCCATTCCAACTGGCCTTTCCAATGCATGGTACCCTGGTACCCCAATAGCTGGATGGTTTATATATGTTTAAAATTCAAAACCCTACAAATATGGATGATTTATGATGATTTGGGGGTAGCCCTATGACTTAGGAAACCACCAAAATACTTGGTTTTGTAACAGTCGTAGGGAGTCCCAACTTAGCTTCAGATCTATAGCCAGAAAGATCACCCCAGGCACACCCAGTTTGTATCAACCGACCAATTTGGGTGTGACATTCGAGATGATGTGCTCATGTCAAAAATGATGTGAAATCATACGATTTTATGATGCTTGTATATGCTTGTCATATGGTAGCATTTAGCTTTATGATATGAGAAATTATAGTATATTCCTTTTTAGCATGATCGTTATTGTCATCGTGTCATTATCATGATCGTTCTTGTGATTGACCAAGAGCCACCAATACGACCAGTAGAAGCATAGTGGTATCTTTATTCTTGCCAATGTTCATACAATTGTTTTCAATTAGTATTAATACATTTTCTATAGGTACTATTGTACACTACTATATATACTATGAGTAGATAATTACTACTATTTGAGCACAAGTAGTGATAATGAGTATGGTTATTAGTAGTCAAATCAGTAGCAAATTACAATATTAGTAGTATTGCAGAAAATATGATAATCATTATACCTATATAATCTATATACTATTGGTAATCCCGTTATCAATTATGATTATTACTATTATGGACTTACTATTGGAATAGCGTAGTATCATCATCGTTTCTAATTGGTGATACTAATTAGTACTACGTATATTATAATCAATGTTAGTATAGTCTACACTATTGATGCCAATAGTGTTACAACCATTTACTAGTATCAGTAATATTATTGATATATTACTATATTATAGCATTAGCTTATACCATTATCATTATCTCATCATTCTCATAATCATCATTTTACCATGACATACATGATATGGTTGTATTAGTATCATTAGACGCAACAACCACTATTACAATTGTTGTTTGTTATTTGAACATCGTTATCATAACTACTATAATAACATCATCAATATCAATTTTGGTTATTGATATATCATTTTTTAACACTGCTCTAATATATATATATATAGAATACATTCATGGCATCAGTTGTATTATTACAAGGTGGCCCCCCATTTATAAGTTGGTTTATAGACTTATGAACTATAGTTAGTTTTACCACCATAAAACCAAACGTTAATCAAGCTATGTTCGTCAAGTGAGCTATTTATTATTTTTAGGGGGCATACTATATATACTCATACGATAGTGTTAATATTTTACTATCTACTATACACTACTATGTTACTATTACTCCCATGACTATATTGTAGTGATATCAATCGTCAACCATTAATAATGTTAATGCTCCCATACTATGTAACATTACTGTAACCATTACCATTTATTTACTATTTCTATTTTTCCTGGTTTAATGACTACTATCAATTATTATTGTAATTACCGTATTATATATCAATACGTTACATTACTACTATTCAAATTATTACTACTATCACTATACTACTATCACTATTCATATTATTCCTGTTAAACTTAGTTTTATTCCGATAAACTCAAATGCTATTAGTATCATTATTTTCGTTTTTGTATACTACAATACTCTTACCACTTACCACTATCATATTGCTATCTATTTGATTACTTTTGATATGATATCGCATATACTAATAGTGGGAATATGATACCATATTATTACTAACTATTATTACTATTATATTAGTACTATTACCATTATATTAATAGTGTCACCATTATACGACCATATCATCATCATCAAATCACCCCCATGTCCAGTCACTCCCTCAGGAGGAGCTTCGACAGGAAGCGGCCGAATTGGACTTGACGGAGGTGCCTGGAACTGGAAAATGTGGGGTTTAATGGGGTTCAATGGGATTTCATGGAGATGTTCATGAGAACCGGGAATTGAATGGGATTTTGTTGGGGAAAACTCATGGTGATCTTCAGAATTCGATGGACATGGGAAATTTAATGAGAATTAGATGGGATTTAGTGGGAAGGAAATTGGCATTTCACGGAATTTCATGGGGATATTAATGGTGATAAAATTCACCAACTTAATGATTTGATATTATATTGGCTCTGGGAATGGGGGACACATTTGTGGCTATCAATAATAGGAGATAATAGGAGACACTATAATGAATTATATATAATAAGCATCACACGTTTTCTTTCCTAAGTTTCCACGGGCACCGAATTGGTTGAAGGGGTTTACAAAAAATATTCAGTGCTGGTTTCAAACACTTTTACTGTATATTCAAGGTTTTTTAACCATAGAAATATGATGATGGTTCCAATTGACGATCATATTTTGCAGATGGGTCAAGCACTTCATGTGTGGGTCGGTATTAAAAAACATTCAATCACCATGGTTTCGTTTCCCCTAAGCCTTAAACTGCGGAAAATTAGCACGTGAACAAAAATGGAATGGATCAAATTCCTGGTGAAACTGGGACAGTGCTACATTTTCCCAGGATAGAGGCAACACGGGATGGCAGATCTTCGTAGATAAAGTATGGTCAATCATGGTACGTCTCGGTATATGAATAGTTTCAACAGTCAACATTGAATGGCACACCCACATACTGAACAAAAACAAAAATAATACAAAATAGCAAACTCATTTACAAAACACATTCAAAACCTGGCAAAACTAGTCATCATATACTTAAATGGGTTTGTCTAAAATTTGGTACCCAAGAATCCCAAAGGATCATATCGTTTTCCCCATTTTTTAACATGGTTTGTCTTATTGGGGGTCAATCCCCATTTTCAGAGGAACGGAAATTCATGGATATTTGCATATATTGGTGGTTAACATATCACATCAATGATATCCCCATTCTACTTTCATTCTACTGCCATTCTACTCCCATTCTATTCCCATTCTACTGCTATTATCCCACGATATTCGACTATATACATCCCATGATCTTTCTACAAAACTGATAATCTTTCAGGTGCTCTGACCAGGTTTTCGTTAAATCCTGAGCTAAACGATGACTTAAGTGCAACGATGGTATAAATGACTTATATTTCGCTGCACTGAAAAATCTGGGGAGTCACTAAATACAAATCTACTTTGAGATATCTTGAGGACCAAATCGTTTTGTTTTGGAATAACTGTACTTTATCCAAGCAGTTACTGTAAACAATCGAACATTGCCAAGCTGATCCTGCAAAAATACTCCTGAAAAAACAACAAGACAAAGCCGTTAGGACTAGCAATATGACTTGACCAAGAATCCCCCAGGGAATCGGTGTGGCTGACGGTTTCTGTAGGTAGCACGGGTAGTTTGACCATATTTGACCGATGAGGCTTTAGTTCCCTCACGAGCTGGAAGGAGCCAAGTGCTACACTCAGAGTGGGCCATAGGTTGCCCTTTGGGAGCCAGGGATGGGAACCATATCTGTAGACAATTGGGAACTTGGAAGCCCAGTTGGCCCTAGAAGAAAATAAATCAACCAGTGACCTTGGATCTAAATTGAACAGCCAAGATGCCCAAAATACCTTGGGCAGATGTTTGAAGTCCAAGCATTAAAGACCTCGCCTGGTGGATTTTGATGTGCTTTAAACTGGAATTTCCGGGAACGGATCTGCTTGGCAACCAGGGCTGCTGGGCAACATAATGTTAAGCTGACAGTTTTTGTTGGTGTTCACCACCAGGGCACTGCCAAACCTGTAATAGCTTATATACTGCAACTCCCCAAAAAGATGCGGAGTCGTGTTTCCAGGATGGTATAGAACTTACTTCTTATTTCAACGTTTGCAACTTTTGTATTTTGGGTTTGCTATACGTTATCCTATTTCTCTGGTACTTAGATTGCCGTCTCAACAGGTAGTTGTTTAGTCACCATGATTGGCAAGTTCACACTTTTTTTTGATTCAAGAGGTTATCCAAGTGAGAAGACGGTCTAGCACCATGATTACCGATGAGTTTTTCTCGTTCTCATCAAAAAACATCTATAATAGCAGTACAATTTCTGTTGGTCATCTACAGACACATACTGTCACATACATTAATAAAACAATGGATAATAACACATCAGAATAAAATAACTAGCAGATAGCCAAGTTGGCTCATAACATTCTACAACATCCATTACCCTCTGGTTATTTAACATAGCCATGGGAAATGGCCCATTGAAATAGATGGTTTATCTATTAAAAATGGTGGATCTTTTCATGGCTATGTTAGTTTACCAGAGGGTAAATCTCCATTAATCACAACTGATAATTATTGATCATCATTATTAACCACGATTATTAACCCATTTATAGTTGATTTTCCCATTAAAAATGGTCATTTTCAGTAGCTATGTGAGTTTACCAAAGGGTAATATGCTTTATGATACGCTTAAATAACGTCTCGTCTTCGAGGCTGGCTTCGCCTCAAGTCATCCCCTGCAGCGCTCACGAAAACGGCTCTTTGTGAAGGTGGGACGTCACCGTTCGGATGGTTCGGAACGGACGTCCTAGCCGTTGGGACCGTTTGGGGACCCTGTGGTCATTTAAGATAGCTATATATATATATTATATACTATATACAGTATATACAGTATATTATATTATATATAATATATATATATATATATTATATTATATATATATATATGGTATAGATATTTGTATAGATAGCCCATTTACTTTGAGGATTTACCTTGCTGCTTATGAAATGTGCTGATGTATCAGTGTTTTGTCCTAGCATGGCCATGGAAATCCTTGGTTGCTTCCCGTTCGGAAATGATCTTCGTGGATTTTCCATGGGGTTTTTCCATAGCTTACTGGAGAGAAATGGGTTGCTGCAGGATGTTAACCCGCCAACATGTGGATTCTACTGGGTTCCATGGATCTTTTTGAGACTGGCATCCTGGCATGATTGGTTTCCCGAATGCGTAGCGAAGGCGAAGGGTTCTGGTTTATCACTGGGGGTTGGGGGTTGGGGGTCTGGGTGTGTTCGTGTGTGTTCGCTCGGGGTTACTTTGCCGGCCGCAGCTGGCCGCAACCGTCCGCCGCCATTCGCAATGAGGGACCTTGGTGGGTGCTGCAAAAGTTGTCGTCTCTGGAAGCCTTGAGAGACGTGTAACGTCGTTTTGCGATGCCCCTTTGTGACATTTCGACGAGTTTGAGAAAGCGTCAAAAGTCGTTTTGTGTGACAGACGCAATACTTTTAAAATGCTCTTCTTAAGATGATTGGCATTTTTTGTGGCAGGCGCAGCACATTGAGATATCCATGTGTTTCTTTGTGGCCGGCGCAGCACGTTAGACGTGCGGTGCTGCGCGTTGTTTGCAAATCGCATTGGAGCTGCTGTGTCAAGTGGTGAGAAAGTGCAAATATCGTGGCAGGCGTGGTACATTGTGACGTGTCATGAGAATTAATGGTAGCCTCGAACGAAACATCGATTTTGGAGTATCTTGGGATTCTTGTTGAGCTACAACATGTTCTTAAAATCTGCGGAAGTCCCGTACGAAATGAATTTTTGAGCCTCCTGAGCCCTGACCCCCGGCAGATCCTCCTGCGGCGCGCGCGTGCGTACGAACTGCTGGGGCAACGCGACGCGAGTCTGGAGGATCTGAGAGCCGTCAGGGTGCCCTAGGCATTGAGAGCCATGTTTTCGTTTTTTGTTTTTTTTAAAGCCACAGAAAGGTGGATTTAGTCAAACGTAGTCAAACCGTATTTTTGTTCAAAGCAACAATAATGGGGATTTAATCAACGGATACTAACGGTATATGGGCACAGTATACATGTTTTAAATGATTTTTAATGAGACAATGATGATAAACTGATGAAACATTGGATTTTGATGGATTTTGGGGTCTCCCTTTCTTGGACCAAAACATGGCTTTCAAGACACATCTTTGTGCGGTCCATTCTCCGTTGAATCCAGTTGAGGAGTTTCGGATGATGGCTTTAAATGGCTTTGGCTCGAAAGGGACATTTTAGGGGAACTCCCAGTTTGACCAGAGGCCAGACACACCTTTTAGATCCTTTTGGTAGGTTTCTTCATCTGCGCAGATGTCGGCTTCAGCATACCAGTACAGCAAATTGGGTGCACTGCCAGCTTTTCAGGTGGTTTGGCCCAGCAAGACCTGTCACACCCTGACACGGCAAACATGGCTACTAAAAAACAAAACCAAGGGGGAATCTATATACAGGAAACCATATGAAACCATACTATTTGATGGTAAAATCGATTTTCTCCAAATAAGATTATATATACTTTTATCATGGTCTCTATAACTGATTTTGTTTAATTTACATGAATTCTCCATATTTCTCGGGAAACTCCATGTTCATGTCCGAAATCTCCCTTAAACAAATTCATTGAATTGCGGCCCCCAGGCATCCAGTCAGGCTGTTTGCCTCTCCAGGGAGTCGACTTCAACCCTCATTTCATGGTCTCTATGGAAGCCAGTTGCTGGTTTCATATAACATCATATAACTATATATTATATATTATATATATATTATATATAATATATTATATTATATTATATATATTATATTATAATATATATATGTACACATATATTCCCCTTTTTGGGATGATTTTACCACAGCATTGATACTTTTCAAGGGGGACACAAGCGACCAATCATTTCCCACTTGTGACTGGGATCTCCTCCATATTTCGACGCCATTGGCCGGCAGCGGGTGTGCAGATGGACAAACTTCATTCTGCATCTTGGAATCTCAAGACTTGGGTTCAAAATGTCAGGGGATAAAGATGGAATCCAGGAAAGGATATACAATCACCAAGCAAGCTAGAGATTGTAGCAATCAACGGATTACATATTGATGATCGAAGCAATATTTTCTTTTGATCACCGTAGTTGATCAGCCCTGGAGTTCCATGTGTCAGCTATTGGGAGCGATAGAACACCTTCCGAAAACGGGCTGGGAGACAACCAACTTTGAGGATGAAGTTGTTGGTGGATGCTTTGTTGGGTCGCAGCGAACTCCCATAGTGACATCCCCCATTTTCATTGCTGACCTCTTTGTTTTGGGTGTTTTTTTCATCCCAATCCCTTTCCCATTTTCTTGGATCATTTTCATTAAATCCACATCGATCCACCATTTTCATTGCTGAGTTGTTGGTTTTTCTTTTTTTGACGTGGGTCAGACCACCATTTTTTGCTGCCCCAAAAAAACGAACCGCACGAGCCGCAGCTGCCAGTAAGGCCTTGCAGAGCTACGATGCAGCTGCCACTGGGACATCGTGAAATCCTGGCCAAGAACCTGCCAAGCCAATTAGCCTTCGGTAGGATGTGAAAACTGAGCATTTAAATATATTTAAATAGATTTAATGGGATTATCTAAGGATTTTATAGGGATTTTATAGTTTTTTTTTTTGAAGGGAGTTATATCATGGGATTTCAATGGTGATCTAATGGGATTCACCATCCATTTGGTTCGGGGATTTTCAATTGCCACGTTTGATGATCGGAGGGTAGAAAAGAAAACATGATCCGGGCAAGAGACCCCGAAAAAGTGTTGCAAGGAGCATAACGAAGAGATACCAGGCTAGATTCTGCAAGTGCCCTTTGTGAAGATCTCTGTAGAAGATCGTTTGCAAGACTCCTTGACAGGTTCTCTGTAGAAGCTGCTGTGCAAGATCCCTTTGTAAGGCTATTTGTACAAGGTCTCCGTAAGATCTATAAGAGATCTCCACGCAAGATCTCTGCAAGAGATCTCAAAGTGAGATCTCTGTTCTCTTGACAAGGTCCAAGATCTTCACAACAAGGTCTCTTGGCAAGATCTCTGCACAAGCTCTCTGAAACACATCTCCCGGCAAGATCTCTGTAAGAGATCTCTGAATAGGATCTTTGTTCCAGCTATCTGTACAAGCTCTCTATATTCTATACAAGATCTACTGGCAAGATCTCTGTAGAAGACCTTTTGGCAAGGTCTCTGTCCAAGATCTCTATAAAAGGTCTCTTGTCACGATCTGACAGGGCCAGGAGGAACTTTTGTGCCGTAAGGGTCACCAAATTTGCCGGACATGGATGAGACCACCTTGAACGAACACCAGGCCTTAACAACTACCATAAGAACCCTAAGAGTGGCCACACTGTTTGGGGAATGACCAAATGACCTGAATCTTTTGAAAAAACTTGTAGTTAAAGAAGAAACACAATGCTTTATCATTATTTTCACACAGAATTTCGAAAATCATGTAGAAGGCCAATGAAAACAGATATGCAATTATACATTTACTACATTAACAGCTGGATCTTTGACTGCGACCTCGCGGCGGACTAGGGTTGTTCTAGGTGAAGCGGGCACTACTCAAATGACCCCAAAATTGTTTTTTTTTTTTCCGCCTTTGACTTTAATGCCGTGTGACAGCGGTAGAGACAACCAGCTACGCGTGAAGTCCCCACCAATGATTGTGATCATTAATTTAAAAAAACAAACAAAACCAACAAAAAACAACAAATTCAGGGGTGACGACGAGACACACCATGGGACAGTCGAATGCACGGATGCAAAATGACAGATGCCGGATCGAATGCAAATGAATGCATC
>Ga0126342_10007606_pt1 | contig 19385 bp, 13 predicted proteins | sample Cyp1metagenome_FD_92528 | JGI IMG/M metagenome (GOLD analysis project Ga0126342, IMG submission 92528) | Coral microbial communities from Lord Howe Island, Old Settlement Bay, Australia - Cyphastrea 1 metagenome | ecosystem: Host-associated > Invertebrates > Cnidaria > Coral ... | reverse complement strand
GTTTGTGATGTATTGGTACATTATGTATTGTTACAGGATCTACCACCCTTCATCATAGTCAATTGCACCAAGTAAAAAGTCATTCGTAACTCGGAAATTGCTTCCCAACTTCCTTTGATTATTCCATAGGTCATATTCCATTATTATCCATTCTTATCCAGCGATTATTATTCCATCATTTTTCCATTATCCATAGATCACTTATATCCCACTTTCATAACCATGATCAATGGATAATGTTCCATTCATTGACCATTCACCACGACTTTCATTGATCAGTTGGCTTCATATTCCCTTCATCTCACCCATCCACCCCCAACCGTCACCGTCCCCAACCGGAAACCACCGGTGTTTCCACCGTCGTCCCGTCCTGCGGTAGACCTGCGCATCCGCCAGGCGCCTGCGAAAGAGCGCCATGGCCTCCAGCGTGCCGCGACGCAGCTCCGAGAGCTCCGTTTGCCTGAGCAGCCAGGAGGGTTCACAACGGTTCACCAATGGATAATAACCAAGCAGATTAATGGTGGATAATGGTGAATAATGGTTCACAATGGTTTTTAACCAACCAGATTAATGGTGGATAATGGTTGGAAAAAGTTGAATAAGCAGCCATATTAATGGTAAATAATGGTAAATAATGGTTTAAAATGGTGAATAACTAACCATATTATTGGTAAATAATGGTTAAAAATGGTGAATAACTAACCATATTATTGGTAAATAATGGTTAAAAATGGTGAATAACTAACCATATTAATGGTAAATAATTGTTAAAAATGGCTAATAATGGTTAATAACCAACCATATTAATGGTGAATAATGGTGAATAATGGTTAATAACTAACCATATTCATGGTGAATAATTGTTAATAACTAACCATATTCATGGTGAATAATGATGAATAACGGTTAATAACTAACCATATCCATGGTGAATAATGGTGAATAATGGTTAACAATAGTTAATAACTAACCATGTTAATGGTGAACACTGGTTTAAATATGGTAAATAAATAACCATATTAATGGTGAATAATGGTGAATAATGGTGAATAATGGTTAACAATGGTTAATAACTAACCGTATTAATGGTGAATAATGGTTAATCATGTTTGGTAAGTAAACAATGGTTAATAATGTTCAATAACCTAATAATGATGGTGAATAATGGTTGATAACTTAATGGTGGTCAAGTTCCATGGTGAATAACTCAAGTTCCATGGCTATAATGTGAAACATATGGAGGTTTCCTAAGTCATGGTACCCCCCAAATCATCTCATGGATGACTTAGCATTGAGACCGTGACTTGGGGATCCCATATTTCAAGAGACCTCCATATAGCAGCCTAAACAAGATAGAAAAAACAATTTACCCAATATGTTTCACTACGTTAGTATGATTTTAAACCATTTGCATCTTATTTTTTGGGAGATACTATAACTAAATATATTGGGTAAAACCAATGCCATTGGTTTTCTCACCCATTTATTTCAAATCATTCTCTTCGGGACAAATCCTGGCAAATAGTTGTCTTAACTCAACCCATATTCATGGTGAAACTATATCTTTCCAATCAAAGCGATTTTATACGATTTTTGCTGGGACAAAATAGCGGCTGTTGAGGCATAGAATCGGGGGTTGAAGGCATAAAAAGATAGGATGGGTGAGGATTTCAAAATTATATAATCGATGAAGATGGGATGGTGATAGGTGGTGATGGAAGCAACCAGCAAAAAGCCATCAATAAGTGGGAAGGAACCCAAAATAGTGACTGGTCTGAACAACAACAGCAACAACAACAACAACAGCAACAACAACAACAGCAACAACAACAACAAAAAAAAAACAACAACAACAACAACAACCACAACCACAACAACCACAACCACAACCACAACAACCACAACCACAACCACAACAACCACAACCACAACCACCACAACCACAACCACAACCACAACAACAACAACAACCAACCACCAACAACCAACAACCAACAACCAACAACCAACAACCAACAACCAACAACCAACAACCAACAACCAACAACAACAACAACAACAACCAACCACCAACAACCAACAACCACAAACCACAACAACATCACCTGGGTCTAAGAGTGAGCATCAATCAAGTGGGGTCGTAGTAGATGGACATGGATTTGCCAGCAACAAAAGGGATTTACAGTAACCCACGAAGAATGTGGATGTTGGTGAACAGAATGGGTTTCAGTCGGTTTCAGCAATAAGATGGGATGGCTTGTACAGAAAAACAAAGACCTACAATGTCTACAACCAATGAGAAGGATAATAAAACAAATAAGTTGGCATCCAATACTTCGGAATTGGAAGCACCAAAATCCACCAAAAACCTGCAGGATGGTGCCCCCCAGTTATAAGTTGGTTTAAAAACCCCATTAACTATAGTTCTATCTACTATAAACCATAGTTGATCCACTTTCAGTATATCTCAACTTAGCTGTCTTGGTGACCCCATCCTGTGGGGAAGCCAGTAGTCACGAGCATGTCATGGGTGCAACCAGCTGCAGCCACGAAACTTTGCTGGGTCGGCCTTGGGACTGGTGGCCGGAACAGACCTGGTCGCCAAGTCATAGTCTGTCTTGGCCAATTCCTCGGGGCTGCGCCACCAATGGAAAGTCTTTGATTTATCCTCAAGTACACTGACATAGCAATGGATTTTTTTTTGACTTTCTGTAAGACATGATCTGCAAATGGTAAAAATATTCCATATCTAGAAACCATATCTAGAAACCAAATGATGGTTTCTGTTCCAACAAAATTTTCAGGAATTTCAGATTTTGGACATCCCAGTTTTGAATCAGTTAGGGGAACTCATCGGAATCTCATCTGGCCATATACAGAATGCAATCATCAAACATTAGATGCATTGGGTTTCAACAGCTTCAACCATGAGCTACATTCATATCATGTATACATATATTATCATATATTATATACGTATCCATCTAGTTCGGATTGCGAGGAACTATTAATAAGGAGGAGCAGGGTCCATAAGTCCATAATTGTACTGAACAGGAAATGGTGTCCACTTAGGCACTTGAGATGGAGACGTGGATACCGAAGGAAATGGGCATGCAATACAACCAATACTGGTCAGTGGTTTTAACCATCTTGAAAAATATTAGTCAATGGGAAGGATTATCCCACATATTATGAAAAATAAAACATGTTCCAAACCACCAACCAGAATATCTAGAGATTCTGAAACCAGAACCCCAATGAACCACATTGTCAAACCTGTCGGTTGGAGATCATCATTCCAAACCTTCACGGACAGGGACGTGGAAATACAGCAACATTACCAACGAAATCAAACAAAGCAGGTGCTAGCTCTGGAAGTGCTCTGCTCAGGTTCAGATGTGTTCATCTGCATTTCTTGATTAAAAAAACTGATTTCTTGTTGGCCAGATTCACATCTTGCTCAGTAAAATCACCACTTCGGCTGCGGTTCAGCAAATGATCCATCCATCCCCAGGAGCCCAAAATCCCCAAATCGAGCTATCGAGCTGTTTCAATCCACAAGGGATATGTTATTGCTGCTATTCCCGGAATTAAAACTCATCCAAATAATCAGGAGCACAACAAACTCGACTCAAATCCAAAGGGTCGAGTTCACGGACCAATTGGTTCAGTTTCGCTTCTGCACTGAGATCTTCTCGGCTCTGTGCAGCGTGGATCTCATTCAACGCCTGCACGCATTCCTCGGGCCACGTTTTGGACTGGTCATGGGGTGAAATTTCAACGCCATCACAGCTACCCATGGGAAAAAGACATCTATATCATCTATTGTGTGGAGTAATGTCAGCATTACCAAGAATTCCTTGATCCGGAAGCCATTTTTGAATCTTCCCTGAGATGATGGAAAAGTCTGTGGACCTGTCAATGTCGGTCACCATCCATTTGGATAACCCAATGACTTGACTACAATGGGCGGAGTCCGGAGTCCTTTCACCAGCGAAGCTTGTCATCAAGCTACATAGAGGGCTAGTAAACATCAGGTCATTCCAATAAGCTCTTCTCATCGCTGGACGAGTTACACCAGGTATATTGACTAGATTTGGTGGGATCTTAAAATGGAGAATCTGCAGGATCCCCAAACCCATAGCTTTTCAATACCAAAATGGTCTTACTGTGATTGTGGATGATTTGGGTGGTATCCCCATTTGGGGAATAAACCTCCGTTTATATACACCAAAAAGTAAATCATCCATTCATCATTCATATCAGGTGGGTAAACATCCCAGCACCATGGAAGCTATGAAACAGGATACAGTTTTGAATCATCCCAAAATCATCAATTTAAACATTGACACCCGCGAAAACCCCGTCCAATCGAATTGAACTCTCTTTGTTGTAAATATGTTGAAACCAGAATCTTTAGAATCATTGAACATACATCAAATATATGTGTATCTGTGTAAATAGATTCATATACATTTACAAGTAAATATATTCATTTATATCATATAATCATATATACTTATATATATATGAAAAAAAATATATATATATATATGTGATATATATATATATGTAATATATATATATATATCAATATCAGATATATCTATACTGGACATGTCGCAGCATTTCGCCTGACATCCACTTCGCACCCAGACTCCCTGGCCACAGCTTGTTCGGTCATTTCCACCCTACGTGTCCCTTCGGTAGCCGCGACCAAATGATTGACGTAGGTTTCGGCCTCCGTGGCTGGAAATCCCTCAACGGAAATTGTAGTTAGCTGGGAAAATCAAACTGGGACTATTTGAGATACCGACTTAACAAAGATCGGTGAATCAACATAGTTGAACCGTGGTGGATCAAGTTCGAATCAAACAATGACACATGTTGTTGAATAGTTTTGGCGGTTCAAAATTGCGCTAAAACGCACCCAATTACCATTTGAGGGTTTTTGGGTCACAAACAGCCTCGATCCTCAAACATGTTCAATGGTGGAATTTGTCTGTTGGTCTACCAGCTACCAAAGAACCATACTAACACAAAAGCAGTCCCTGTAAGTTGTTTTTACTTCGTATCAAACAGTCATTGAATCATCCAGTGCTTTGAGGCAAAAACATGTTTAGCCATTTCTAGGTCGTCAAATGGTGGTATCCCACACCATGATTCACAGAATAAAACCACTCAGTGATGATTCTGACGGTTTATCATGAATGTGAAGGTAGCACCATTTGCATTTTCCCCATGTCTTCGACGCGCTATCGGCGCGCTACGGAACAGCCGTAATTGAGGGGGGGAGGGCTGCATGGCAATAGCTGATGGTCTCAGAATTCCGTGAATTTCAGAGAAGTATGGGCTACAAATTTCAACACACTACTACTTATAATTTTACTACCAATTAAACAATACAGTAATAGAAAATATTCAGAGATATCTAATTTAATTAAAACAATATCCAATCATGACTATTAAAAACACTATTTACCCTCCGAACTAAGAGTTCAATATTTTCCGGGGGGGTTCCCCATGATTTTTCCACAGGGTGAAAGCTCACCCGCCTGGCCAAGGGAGACACCAACCCGATTCTGCTCCTGTTCGAAAGCTTCTCGGAGCCTCAGCGTCGGGATGCGTCCAACTCAGTGCGGATATCGATGGGATACGTATACATAATCTAGAATATACATATATATATATATATATACAATACATATATATGTGGTGATTGATGGATAAATAATTTCTGATACAGTGGAAACATGGAAAAACATCAACACAATAGGGTTTCAATGTTATAGTTGGTTGGTGATGGAAAAACATTTACGTACAAAAATGAGGTATGCCCCAAAAACGAAAATAATGAAAAAAACTTGTAATCCGTCAGAATTGAGGGTACCCTATTTTCAGACAAACCTATATACACTGCAACAAATATGGGCATTTGATATATATATATATATATCTCTCTCTCTATATATATATATAACCAACCAAGGTTTTGACAACACAAATCCCTAATTCAAAGAAATCTATGGACATGAACACAAACAACTATTTCTCAAAAACCAGCCACCACCAAGCTAATGCGTCTCAAATCAATTCATCATGGCTTACCTGGGATTTCTGAGTGTAAGCCCCCATTTGCAGCTTTGAAGAACAAATTACCTACCAGACCTTCCAGTACCATTCACCAAATCTGTTAACCCCTGTATTCTGATTTTGTTATTTTTGTTGGTAATGTTTCTATATCTATATATAATATATCGCTTTAATATTCACCCTAACTACTCTAACTGCTTAAAATAAAAAACAAAAAAACCCACGACCATTCACTCCCCGGTGGCCACTGCTGCCAGGTCACATGGTGGCCCGGAGCTCTTCGGTCTTGTGCTGCCGCTGCAGCTCGGCATTCTCTTGCCTGGACCCGGAAGCACTGGGGAGCTGAGGGTTATGGGAACCTGATGGGTATATCATGCCGAAAATCATCGGAAAATAATGGGTACAGCGTATAGTGGCAAATCATGGGTATAGAATGGGTATAAAAAATGACTATATCATGGGAAAATCATCTATAAATCAGGATAATGAGCAAACACTCATAGCGATGCCAGATTACCAAACACTGGTTAAAGCACTGCCGTAATTGGATGAACACTCACTTTAAAACATGCCAAATCACAGGTCCTTTGCTGTTGGCTGGTATACCCATCAAATATGTGGTTCCCCACCTGCCAGGTGAAGGTCTCGAGATTTTATCAGAGTTGTTTCCTCCTCCTCTTCCTCCTGCCCCTCGTCCTGCGAGCTCCAGATCTCAGCGAGCACAGCCGGACCTCAGCCAGACGCCAAAGGGAATGTCAGATAGAATGCCAGAAAGAAAGGATGTCAAAATAGATGCCAGATAGGATGCCAGAAAAAAAGTCAGAGAGAATGTCAGAAAGATGCCAGAGAGTATGCTGGAAAGAATGTCAGAATATATGCCAGAAAACATTTCAATATATAGATGCCAGATCGAATGTCAGATAGAATGTCAATGTATATGCAAGAAAGAATGTCAGATGGAATGGCAACATGAATATGCCATATATTGATATATACACTTCCAGATGGTATGTCAGAAATTTCGAAACTATGTCAGAATAGTGTTCCAAGGTGGGAATCACTCGAAGAAAAGTGATGTTCATTTACTGTAAACCCCATTGCTGCTGGTTATAGTGGCAACAATTCCCGCAATGTAATTTGTTGATATACCCTTCACTTTGGGGTCAACCATTGCATCTTTTGCTTGGCAAAACCGTCTTATGATTTTTCACTGTATCGTATTCTTGCTCTCAAGGTTTCCAATAATTGTCAACTGATCTGTGGCGAACATACGTTTTGTTGCCAACCACCACAAACAACATAGCGGTATGTCACCATCTACCATATTGGGTAAGTGGGATGTCAGCAAAGCCATCAACCAGCTGCCAAAGCCAACTGCTCAATATGTACATACATATGTACATAAATATATATATATATATATTCTGGTTGGTGGTTTCAACCCGTCTGAAAAATATCAGTCAGTTGGGATGATGACATTCCCAATATATGGAAAAGCATAAAAATCATGTTCCAAACCACCAACCAGACATATATACATATATTAATATCAGTTGCAATGGGTTGCAACCCACTAGCTAACCACCTTGCTGGTTTTGGTAACATGTAAGGACCACCAGTGATATCTAGATCCCAGTACTTCACCTGCATTTCCAATGAATAGCACTCAACATCAAACAACCTTTACTTGGCAGTTCACCACCAAACACGAACATAAATCTATACACATCCCATTCACATCTGTCAATGTCCATTCTGGTTACCCATTCTGGTAGGGTCAAGATCGAAAACTATGCTCGTAAAATTTGGATCATCCCAAACTTGGCGCCTTACTAAATGGGATGAACTATTGTTGCATCGGCAATGATTGCACCAATACTTCACCAGTTATACCAATCAACCACATACTTTGTCATACTTTACCACCAACCACATATGTATATATATAATATGCAATACCCTATGAATATCGCATTCTATCCCCCCTCTATCCCCATGATAACACCATTATATCCCCGCAAAATCAATACAACATGATATAAATCCAGCTATCACACACATATACATGACATCCCATTAATGCCCGATTTGTTTCTATTATATGCCCAGTACATATCACCTGGTTGTGAATGCAATATCTGAATGAACATCCATCACTCTCAGATCCAAGTTACAGTAATCTGAGACATGGTAAAAAAAAAACACATATGTCATTAAATCCTTTTAAACCCTATTAACTCCTGCTAATGCCAAAATACCAAAATCATACACACTAGTTTCCACTGTATATCCATTGCCGTAGACCCACCGGCATCCCATTGATATCCCATTAAATCCGTTTAGACAATTTCCGTCCAACCCGGTTGTTGCTCCACACTTACAATCATCATCATCGTCATCATCATTATGATATCACCATCATGATCTCATCATTATCATCATCATGATGATGATGATCATCATCATCACCACCATGGCCTCGAACAATTTTATTCCTGTCATCATCATCATGGTCTCTTACAATCATCATCATCATCATCGTTGCACCGAAAAAGTTTATTCCTATCAACCCCCATTACGTCTGATTAAATCCTATAACATCCATTAGTACCCATCAATATCCCAACAAACCTGACTAAAGGCAAACAAAATCCTATTAATAATCCATTCACATCTACTAATACGCGTTAATATCCCAACAAATCTAATTGAATCCAATGAAATTCCATGATTTTTACCATTCACATCCCATGAAATCTGATTAAACACCATTATAGTTGGTTAAATCCGCCTCAAAACACGTTAAATATAGTTCAATCCACCAATTTCCCATGAATACCCTATTTATATATCCCATTCACCTCCCACACACATAGACTATAGTTGGTTAAATCCTATTCTCCCATGAAGAAAATGTAAAATCCCATTAGCATCCCACTGACATACGATTAAATATGATTCAACCCCATTAAACTTCCACTAAGTCCAATTACATCTGATTAAATCCCATGGAAATCCCTTTAATATCTATTACTATCCCAGTAACATTTATTATTACCCCATTATAGTTGACATCCTGTTTAAAAACAATGGATAACCACCATTTGATTGGTAAATCAACCACAAATGGTTATTTTCAATAATATGGGAGAAACAATGTCATAAACCACCTATTTGGGAATGGTAACCATACCACCACTTGATGGTGAAATCCGGGTTGGTTTATTGTTATTTTATCAACATTAACCATCATTAGAATCATTTATTAACCAACATTAAGCATCATAAATCATCAGAAACCACCAATGTCAACCCTGGATTAATAAACCATGGTTTATTAATTAGGGTGGTATTCCCCCAATGTCATGTTTTGATACTTAAATGGTACCTTCCCAATGAAACAGCCTAGGGGTTTATTAATCCAGGGTTGACATTATAAACAATCATAAACCATTCTCCACCATAATTAACCATCAGAAACCATTAAAAACCAGCATTTACCATATTTAACCAACATTAAGCATCATTAACCATCCGAAACCAGTATAAACCATCATAAACCATTATTAACCAAGACTAACCATCTTTAACCACCAGAAGCCATTATAAACCATGATAAACCATTATTAACCGACGTTAACCACCATTAACCATCAGAAACCATTATTAACCAACATTCACCATCATTATCCATCAGACACAATTGTAAACCATCAAAAACCATTATTAGCCAACATTAACCATCATTAACCATCATTAAACATCATTAACCACCATTAGCCATCAGAAACCATTATACACCATTATTAACCAACATTAACCATCACTAACCATCAGGAGCCGTTATAAACCATCATGAACCACCATACCATTATTAACCAACATTAAACATCATTAACCATCAGAAACCATTACTAACCAACATTAACATTCATTATCCATCAGAAACTGTTATAAACCATCATAAACCATCATACCATAAACCATTGTTGACCAACATTAACCATCATTAACCATCAGAAAGCACTATAAATCATCAAAAACCATTATTCACCAACATTAACCAGCATTAACCATCAGAAACCGTTATAAACCATCAAAAACCATTATTAACCAACATCAACAATCATTAACGATCCGAACCGTAAACCATCATAAACCATTGTAAACCATCATAAACCATTTTAAACCAACATTAACCATCAGAAACCGTTAAAAAACATCATAAACCATCATTAAGCATCATTAACCATCGGAAACCATTGAAAACCATCATAAACCATTATTAACCATCAGAAACCATCACTAACCATCAGAAGCAATTGTAAACCATCATAAACCATTACTGACCAACATTAACCATCACTAACCATCAGAAACCGTTATAAACCATCATAAACCATTATTAACCAACATTAACCATCCCTAACCATCAGAAACCATTCGAAATCATCAAAAACCATTATTAACCAACATTAACCATCATTAACCATCAGAATTAATTGTAAACCATCGTACACCATTATTAACCAACAGCAACAATCATTAACCATCAGAAGCCATCATAAACCATTATTAACCAACATTAACCATCAATAAACTGTTATAAACCATCATAAACCATGATAAACCATTTTTAACCAACATCAACCATCAGAAACCATTACAAACCATCATAAACCATTAATAATAAACATTAACCATCATTAACCATCAGAAACCATCATGAACCATTACTGACCAACATTAACCATCACTAACCATCAGAAACCATTGTAAACCATCATAAACCATCACAAACCATTATTAACCAACATTAACCATCATTAACCATCAGAAACCATCAAAAACCATTACTGACCAACATTAACCATCACTAATCATCAGAAACCATTGTAAACCATCATAAACCATCACAAACCATTATTAACCAACATTAACCATCATTAACCATCAGAAACCATCATAAACCATTATCAACAAAAATTAACCATCCCTAACCATCAGAAACCATTCGAAATCATCAAAAACCATTATTAACCAACATTAACCATCACTAACCATCAGAATTCATTGTAAACCATCGTACACCATTGTTAACCAACATCAACAATCATTAACCATCAGAAACCATCATAAACCATCATTAACCAACATTAACCATCACTAACCATCAGAAACCATTGTAAACCATCATAAACCATTATTAACCAACATTAACCATCACTAACCGTCATTACAGACGTAGACTATCTGCATCCAATGCACTGCGCTTCCTCCAACTTCTCCTCCGCCTCCGCCAGGCGCGTGGAGGCGGCTGCGTGGCGCTGCATCTGCAGTTCCAGGCCGTCGCGTAACGTCGTGAGCTCCAAGGACTGCTGTTGGATCAGCTGGGCCTGGGATGGGGCAACTTGGGGATAGGGGATACATGATATATATATATATATATATATATGTATACATATATTATATATATTTATGTATATATATATGTATGTATGTATATATATATATATGTGATATATATGTAGTGTGTTCTATGTAATGTATGATTAAAATGGGATAAATAAAGTGTAGCAAATATATAATCAGTGTATATATATATATGTATATATATATATAATTAAGTAATCTATCTTGTTGTAAGTATAGATTGCTGTATGAATAAAATAGTATATAAAATGTACTGTAGTATTTGTACTGTTTTACACTTTCAACATATACATATATATATATATATTAAATATATATACACATTCGTATATATATATATGTATATGTGAGTGTTGTATGCGTATATTGATGTATTGCTATGTCTGTATGTATATATATATATATAATATGTTCTTAAAATGAGATTAAAAAAAATGTGTAAATGTAGACAAAGTCATGAAATTGAAATGGTAGTGAATCATGGATGAGTATGACTGAAAACCCTGCAGATGGGACGGGTGGTAGATGGGGGAGAGGTTGTGCGACATAAATGTTTTTTTAGGGCATGGATGGATGGGAGGATGCTTGGCGCATTAAAAAAATGTAGATGTTAGATGGTGGTGATATGAACATATGCCGAAGGTTGTGGAGAAAATAAGATGCATGCATGCAAGGAAGGAAGGCAGGAAGGATGCAAGGATGGATGAGGTGACATGTTTATATATATATGTATATATACTCATACACATACATACCAATATAAATTTATGCGACCTAAATGTAGGTGGATGTGTTAGAGTTTTTTTCACCCAAACAAAACTGGTCGATGTTTTCTTGATGAACTGACCCACACCTGGTCGTGCAGCTTTGCCATCTCCATATCAACCTGAGGATTTTTGGCCGCAACGTGGGCACAAATCAAGTGGCCAACCGGCAATTATGAAAAACGTGGGTCAAGATAAGTCAAGATCATTGGTTCGTAATGACAGAAACATGGGGTATTTCTTCAGAATGGGCCAGCCATCATGGTTAGAGAATGGGATATAACATGACATAACCAACAATAATGATGTAATGGGATATCATTTATAACTTAACCAATAATAATAAGCCAAGATAGACAGATAGACTGGGAAAGAATGGGATACTTGCCATGAGTTGCGGGTTTTGGGTCGATCCAAAAGGATTTGGGGCTGTGGAATTCGGTGCAACTTACAGTGACCTGGGCATCATGTAACCGCCACACGTCGTAAGATCGCTTTAGGCCATTGTCAATTGCTCAAATCATGCAATACCATATCACTGCATTACATCACATCACATGAAATAATCTCCATACATCTACCTATCTAAATAACTTCTATTCTATTACAACTATTCCCATCTCCATTGACCCATTTTCATCCATTTTCCCGGTTTCCCATCGGCACCTTCTGCGCCGGGTCCATGGCCCGGCTCCGAAGCCGCCGCACAGCGGTGCCGCTGAGCGCGTCGCGATGGGCGTCCGCCTGGGAGAGGAGGTCTTCGTAGGTCCCCTGCGAGCGCATGACGGCGGCGCGAAGACCTGGCGGAACGGGGTTCCGAAGGGTCAACGACAGGTGTTGAAGATGAGTCAAAGGGTATTCTAGGTAGCTACAATTAGCTACATATATATATATATATATGTGTGTCATGTGTATTATAATGTATTACAGTATATATAATATATAAAGTAATATATAGAGTAATATATAGTATTATATAGTATACACATGCAGTTTACCGTTGTATATACATATGATCTCTATGTCTATGTCTATGTATGATGTATACCGGGAAGCCCAAGGCGCTCTAAAAAAGTGTCATCCAACGAAAGTCGATGGTTTTTACTTGTTTAGCCCAAAAAGTCGATTTTCGCTGTTCCCGCACATACCCTATACAATTCCATAATGCTGGGTGTTGTGCGCCATTTCAGAGTCGCGAGTTGCTTTTCAGCCACTAATCGGCTGCCGCCTATTGCTTTGACTCAAAACTGAACATTGAAAAAATGTGAAAAATAAACGAAACAATGCCGTATTTTCTGTATGCGGCGCGCGTATCCGCGTTCACCCGATGCTCAGTGCGCCGCAAGCAGTGGGACTTTGGGATGTTGGCAATTTTCAAAATTTCACCATCAATTGGGTTGATCACCAAAGTCGATAGTTTTTGTTTCAGGCGACAATTTTTGCCCCCAAAAGCCGAAAGTCGATAGTTTTCGCAAAGGCGACAAACAATTAGAACAACTTTGGGGTTCCAGGTGATTGATATGTATATGGGTGGTAGATCACGAACCAGGGGATAATCAGTAAGCTGAAGAGGACAAGCACTTCAAATCAACTGGAATGCCAGCTGTGAGTGACTCCTTGGCAAAACTTAGGGCGTTTCTTGGCAGGCTGGGGTTCCCTAAACAGCAAATCCCCTAGGGAGCGGGGATCTCCCAGGTTTCACACAGCCACTGGATGTCTTAGTTGCAATCTCAGACACTGGCCGAAGTTGACTCTTGCGCAGCGCGTGTGGACCCCACGAGATCCTATGGCAAAACGAGAAAAAACGGGAACTTCACAACTTCACCTTAAATGGGGGATGCATGTTATGATGATCATGATGGGGAGTCGATCCAGCAAAAGTGGGTATAATATGGTATAATAGCCATAGGATCCATGGTGCTTCTTTTTTTAGGGTAACATGGATCCCATCAATATACCCCAGTCATGTTAGCATTAATATACCAGCACCAGCCGGATCCGTCATGGGATATATACCGTGGGCTTTCAACGTGTACATAGTAGATGTGGGGCTTTCCCAAGGGAATCCCGGGAACCCATCCGGAAAATGATTTACTTAAATCCATGGCAATGTGGTGAGCAATGCTGGTACATGTGGATGTTCATGACCCCCCAGGTATGGTATTTTAGGTGTTGCCTCCCCCCCATACCAGGTTCGGGTATGTAATGTATGGTATTCCTTGCCTGCCGGGTGTGGGTCTCTAGGTTTTATCAAAGTTACTTCCTCCTCTTCCTTCCTTCATTTCCTTCCTTCCTTCCTTCCCTTTCCTTTCCTTTCCTTTCCTTCCCTTTCCTTTCCTTTCCTTTCCTTTGCTTTCCTTCCTTCCTCCACCCAACAGCGAACTCCAGATCTCAGTCCCTCAACCGCGAGCGCCGGCACTGCAGGACCTCAACTGTAGAAAGAATATGAGATAGAATGCCAGAAAGAATGTCAGAATAGATACCATATACTTCCAGATGGTACGTCAGAAGCTATGTCAGAATAGTCTTGCAGGGTGGGGATCACTCGAAGAAAGCAATTTGTTCATCTTTTTAGTGTTGCGCTGGAGACCAAAGACATGTCCAGTCATGCACCATCAGCTCGGTGTAGGAGGGGAGCTGGTTGGGTTAACGTCAACTGGTTGATCCGGCCAACATATCCCAAAAATATTTCATAGGGAGTGAGAATCCCACAGGATTGAACATAAACAGTCTTTAGACCGTAGAAAACAGATTGTCGGTGTCTATTCTCATTACAAGGTCAAAAAAAACGTAAGCGATGGTCAAATCCCCCATGACATAATTCCATCGGCAGGGGTATCCCAGCATCGGTACTTAAAAAAACAACATAACTTATCAACGTATCCCTGCATTTTTGCTGGTTCAAACCCCATACATGTTTATTGCAGAACCAGTTTGATCAAATTAATGTCAATCGTATCCCGTTATGTACATGGTTTCATCACAGGTCAGCTATCCCCAATAGACCGGGTAGGCTAATAGCACCCCCCTAACCCATCAATTCCACGTTTACCTCCATGATACCCCCACGATACTCCCAGTATATCCCACTATACCATCATTCTGGCTGGGAAATCCCCAAATTTGGGTTGGTTTTAATGACAATGTTTGTTGGCTAAACCACTGTTTTGTTGTTTAAGCTGGGGTTAAACCACCATTTTGTTTTTTTTTTAAAGTCACCATTTTGTTGGTCAAATCCCCAAGTATGTTAGTTAGCTAAGTCGCCATTAATTATGCTTAGTTAAGTTGGTGAAACCCTCCAATTTTGGTTGGTTAGACCACGTTTTTTGCTGGTTTTTGTTAGCCCAGGTTCAGCCACCCTTTTGGTTGCTTTACCTGGTAATTTAACATAGCTATGGAAAATCATCCTAATTCTAGGTAAATGATCGACCATTTTTCATAGCTATGTTAAATTGCCAGATGGCAAATCCGGATGTTTGTTGGTGGCTCATCCCACTTAGTAAGTGGCTTATAACCCCAGTTATAAGTGGATTAACCCTACTTATCCCATTTATAACTGGGGTTATAACCCACTTACTAAGTGGGTAGTTCGCCACCAAGTTGTTGGTTAACCCCACCGTTTCCAGCGTGTTCGGCCGCCTCGTGTCTAGGAGGGGTCTTCTGCGACTGCCCCGCCAGTGGCCACTCACTGGAGAGGCGCCGGAGCGGTGCGGGGTCCACGGTCCTGGCGATGCGCCCCACGAGTTGGTAGGGATCCATGGTGGAAGACCAGAAAATTCGCAAAGTTAGGGCTGAAATACCTGAAAAACATGAGGTTTAAGCTTAATAAGTTTACTTAAGATGTGAATTTGTAGGGATGGTTTCTGATTCTGTCGTGGAAAACCCGTGTGAGATTTAAACCTGATGTAAATTTCTCACGGTCTTCCGCAGGTATCTACTGAGAAATTACATCATATTTGAACATGGTTGCAGGCCAAGCAAGACATACTCTCGAGCATTTGGGATGCAGGGGCACCTGGCAGAAACAGGGACGGGCTGACCTCTCAAAGCTGGTGGTTTCAATCCATCTATCTAAATCAGTTGGGATCCTCATTCTAACCACAGGAACGTCCAAGAAGTGTGCTGAAACCATAGATAAAACATGATTCGCAGTTCAACCAACAGTGAGACGGATTATGCCTGGTCAACCACCGCCTACCATCCAGAAACATATTGTTGGCTACATCCCAATAGAATGGATCAATGTACACTATTCATATCCCACAAAATATGTCCATCAATATCCCGATGAAGCTAGTCATATATCCGATTACCTTCATTTTTGATTGTTTTTGTTTATCCATAAACCACCCATGTTCATCCATTTTCCATAGCGGAAATCCCACGAACCAACTCTTATCGTGTGCTTACATATATATATATATATATATCCCTTTCTATCCCCCTTATATCCACATATATTGTTAATGGTAATGACAATAATCATCAACCAAACATAAAATCAACCATCCATTTTCCATAGCCATTTTCCATAGCGAAAATATCCAACACCACCAATTTTTCATGCGATATTAATGATATATATATATATATATAACCCATTGACTGGATCATATCCAATTGATAGTTCTATATTTGGGGGTGCAGTTCCAGGTATTTAAAAATAATACGCAATTTTTCAGGATCATATCTCAACTCGTGTAGATTACTGTAGATTATCACCATGGTGATATCTATGAAAATCATCCCTGTGTGTAAAAAAATAGCACCCCTGGTGGTGACGTAACATGAGCCATGTCTCTGAAAGAGCAACCCTTCTGTTGACGTAGCATCATCCCTATGTATAAAAATTGCAACCCTTCTGTTGGCATAACATAATTCGTGCGCATCAAATAAGAAGTGGCTATGCATATTGTCTTTGAACGTTATTGCACTTGAACCTTATTAGTCTCCCCCAACCAACACCCTGCCCCCCCCAACCCCAAAACGGCCCAAAACGGCCCAAAACGCAACGGTCAGTTGGGTATTCTGTTCCCCCTTCCGTTCTCCTCGATCCCTTGGGCATTCTGGCGTAGTTGTTGACCATCGAAGCCACCGGTGCGGCCACCGGCCTTGCGGAGACACCGCTTTGCGGCCGATGCTCAGATGCTGCGACGTGAGCCTGCGGCGCTGGCCAAAATTGGGTTCTATATGTAGATATTAGATATGCCTTATATATATATGTATATGATTGTATATGTATATATGTGTTCAAATATATTTTGGCATGTATCATACCAGTAGTACCCGCACGAGGCGGAGCGGAAGTTGCCTTAGGGTTATACCGTAAGACGTTTTTCATCTATAGAACTTGCATGCGCCATACGCCGTGCGCCAGCCGGGCCCGTGCGTGCTTGCTCTGTGCGAACGTGGCGCACTGTTCCAAATGTCACACTTGAAACTCTACACTTCACACACTGCACTCTTCACACTTCACACTTCGCACTCCACACTTCATCTCATCTCATCTCATCTGAGCTCTTCTCACCTCACCTCATCTCATCTCATCTCATCTCTTCTCATATGTCATCTACAAGTTATTCTCAACCATTTTCATGTCAACTGAGCATTGCTTAACCTGTCTCATCTCACCGAAGCTCTTCTTCACTCAAATCAGCTCTTCTGTGCGTCAGAGAGCTGTAGTCTTCCCATAAATGTCCCATTGAACCATCATTTGCTAATATATTCGCTCGTCACCATATCCCATATCGCCATGAACATCCCCATAACTTGGGGTATCAATTCATCAAACAAACCTAAATATATATTAGTAGAATATATCTCATAAACTATCATATTTGTCATATCCATTCATCACCATATGTACCCATTAATATCCCATGAATCCCATTTCTGGTTGATTTTCAACCCATTTTAGACTCACAGCGGGGAATTCTCTGGTGAGCAGTGTTCCAAGCCCTTTTTTTGGTCCCTAAAAATACTGCTTGGTCCAGAACGGGATTCCCCGAACTAATCATTAACCCACCGAATCGGATAATACCAGTAACATTCAATCAAACCCCTATTGCCGATGGTATTTCATGACTTGGAAGATCTCATGATATAACTCATGACAAAATCACATGACAAATATCTCCATTCAATCCTATCAAATATAAGTTCAATCCCATTAAATCCCATTAAATCCCACACCGAGTTGGTAGAATTGGCCAAGTCGCCGGCTGCAGGTTCTGCATCAAGGCTTGGTAGGTCCCAAAGGCCTCCTCCGCCGAGATCTCCGGACGCAGCGACGCCACAGCGTTGGTCACGAGTTCTTCAGCCCAAGCGCGACCAGTGGGGCTCAACGTCAGCTCACGCACCGCGCGCAAGAGGACCTGGAACCACTGGTGCCCCCCAAGTTATGTGAATGTTGGTTTATAATCCCATGAAAACTGTAGATATATCATCTATAAACAATAGTTATTGGAGTTATTAACCAACTTAGCTATCTAAGGGGCACCACCTTGTGGAAGGGTACCAACAAATGGTGATTTCATGAACGTTTCATGCGATTCGAAAATCAGATTTATATTGGATTTAAATGGTGTTTAAGAAGAAATTAGCCTCTGGTACACTAACATAACATAAGCCTGAAATAAGAGAGAGAGAGAGAGAAAGTTGTAGGAAAAAATGAATTTATATGGATTTTTAGCGAATATCACTGGGATATGTTATTGGAATTTAACTCTATCTATATAGGATGAAATGAGTTACCCTCTGGTAAACTAACAGTTTGCTATGGACCATCACCACGTTTACTACGAAAATCACGGAACCACATGGGCAATTTTCAAAAGCTATGTTAGTTTGCCGGGTTGAGAATGTGAATCGCGGCGAATCGGCTGATATGAACTGAAACACACACACACATCTATATATATATATACATACAAAGCATATGTATATATGGGGGTTGATCAAAACATAGTTGCTGGTGTGTTATTAGAAATGACCTTGCGCCCGCCCTTGCGCTTCCTTGCGCTCTTCAGGGTTTTTATTGTGTTCCATTACATAGATTAAAATATGTATTTAAGAAGTGATTGCCGCAAAAAGTTG
>Ga0126342_10007605_pt1 | contig 19388 bp, 17 predicted proteins | sample Cyp1metagenome_FD_92528 | JGI IMG/M metagenome (GOLD analysis project Ga0126342, IMG submission 92528) | Coral microbial communities from Lord Howe Island, Old Settlement Bay, Australia - Cyphastrea 1 metagenome | ecosystem: Host-associated > Invertebrates > Cnidaria > Coral ... | reverse complement strand
GAAAAAGGAAATAGATCTCTGAGTGGGACTGGAAGAACTCTAGCGTGAACATCGTGAACGACTATTCAAACAATATCCTCGACCATCTAAACAACATACTTTATATAACGATCATTTAAACAACATCCTTTTGAACCCGAGGGTATATGCATATCATATATATATATACATTTGTGTGTATATCCCACTATATTCCAAATATATACCCGGGGACCCCCAGGTGTAGCCGAGCGTCGTAGCTGTGCTTCTGCAGTGGGTTCTTGGCAGCGCCATGGATTTCAGGACGGGGGTTATCATGAGATAAATCCATAATCTATACATATTATACATGTATACGATATATATATATATATATGTATGTATACATATGTACATACTTTATATGTACACACACACATATATATATATATACATATAGCCAATATGGTATGGGTTTATCTCAAAATTGGCAGATCAACCACAAGATATCGGCAAGCTCAATGGTGATTCAAACCACTGGACTTTGGAGATAATGTCGCTCATCTCATGGTTTTTTTCAGCCAGAGCGACCGGGTGAGGTTTGCAGACATTGTCTTGGAATTGACGTTTATGTGCTGTAAATATGTCTGAATATCCTGAATCAATTCCAAGACAATGCTGATATTGGAGGTTTACATCCTGATATTGTTCCAATAAAACTAATGTGCTTGTGCTCCATCGACAAAAACCTTGACCACCCGCCCACAAACACACATGGACACACACACACACCGATTGTAAATCAGGTGCCACAAAAAAAAACGGGTGCGCAGGAAGTGCCCGGCATGTTTGCAGAACATGTTTGGTCAATATTCCTTCGTTTGAATGTGTTTTTGTGTGATTCTTAGGTGTTTCCATGGTTTCTCATAGCTTCAGTTGGACAAACCCTACGGCCTCTACAAAATCTTTTTTTTGGGGGGGCATACACCCGTGCCAACATACTGGGGTTGGAAAATATCAGTCAGGATCCGACTCGGTGCAACAAGATAGAGTGCACTGACACAAATGGGGTTAACTAGAGAACCCAGGGCCTGATTTGACTCACGTTTGTGATTTTGTAGAGGGGCCCCCCCCCCGACCGTTTCACTTTGTATCTACAAAATCCCAGCCGCCAACCCCACCACCCTAATTATTATATAGTTGGAGAGAGGTTTTCCCAACGCATTATGTTCAACCATTTTTTCACATGTGTTGACCACCCCCCCATCCGGACAAATTATATCAGATAGAATGTCAGATACGATGTGGAAATATAATTATGTCAGATCGAATGTTAGGATATATGCCAGAATGTCAGACTATTTGCCAAATAAAATGTAATGTCAGAAAATATGCGAGATAAAATGCCAGATAGACTGCCAGAATATTTGTGAGACAAAATGTCAGAATATATGTCAGATAAGATGTCAGATAGAATACATGCTAAACATATATGGCAAGATATATGCCACGGGTGGGGATCACACTAAGTAAAGTAAAGTATGTTTGTGTACTTTCACATCTTTCACCTTGTTTTGATTTTTCAGCCGAAGGTTAAGGCATACTCATCAGATCTAACCATGCATTTGTTCAAATTACCCTCTGGTAAACGTTTACATAGCTATGGAAAATCACCATTTTTAATGGGAAAACTCACTATAAATGGCCATTTTCAATAGCTATGTTAGTTTACCAGAGGGCATCATATGTCCGACTGACTTAGCTCTGCTTGAAGCTTTGGCTCTCAGTGGCAGGAATGGCAGCCGGCCACAACCGATGATCTTTGAAAGAAAAGCGGCGGGCTTCATGCTGTGGATATTCCTTCCCAATCAGAAAATATCAGAAATTCGTTCCCGTTCTGCAGCATAAATTGGGGATTACTGGGTTTTGACATATTTTGACATATTTTGACATTCAATTTTTGGCAATCCAGGGTGAGAATCGTTTTTGCGTACCATCTGGTAATTTAACGTAGCCATGGAAAATGGCCCATTTATAGATGGTTTACCTATTAAAAATGGTGATTTTCCATGGCTATGTTAAATAACCAGAGGGTACATGCAAGAGGTTTTATTGTTATATAACCAAGCACCATCCCGACTCGTGAATATTTGTGTTTGACCAAAACCTAAGACGTCAGGGCTTCGTGAAACTCCACAATGGTATACAAATGCAATATAATGCCAATACTTAAATATACGTATATAATATATATATATATATATCATATATATATCATATATGATATGATATATAGAGACAATGCACAGGAACCCAATCAGGACTTGGTTATCTTGGTTTTACTTCCATTCCACAGATTTGGAGAGCCACCACATAGCGTGCCACCGTTGCCCAACTGTCGCAGTCCAGGTTCTTAAGCTCAGCCGAGGAATCAACTATCACCAGGATTGGTCATTATTATCAATGAAATAATGAATACGATTAATAATTATGAATAGAGAAACCAATAGACTTGTATATCATATCCTCATCATTCAACATTCTTAAGTTTGCGTTCCAGGTGTTCATCCCTAAAAATGGGGATGATGATCTCAACGTTGACATTTTTCTGGCGTTTCTTGGGGGTAGTAGTACTGCCCTGCGTCAGTCGCACCATGGCCAGCCATGCGCCGTGCTGCTGTCGCCCTGGCGCGGCGGGTGCATCTGATCACCTGCGAGGAATCGGCACAGCAGTGGTGCGAGAAATACCTGGAGGCATCAGTTGCTGGGAAGTCAGCGGGGAATTCGAAGTCATGGGGAAACCGTATGGGAAACCCAAGTTATTACAGTTGAGGTCGTTTGGAAAGGGAAGTTCCGGATGGTTTTTTGAGGGGTTCAATCATTGTTCAGAAGCAGTCGAGAATGGCACGTTTTGATAAAGCTGAGGGGATGGCGGTGTAGCCTGCATGATTTTGGCAGGGATTTTGAACAGCATTCAACACACCGGGAAGAATCAGTTGCATTGGGGACTTCACCAAAGACATGTCGCATGGGTTGTGATAGACTGCCTTGAAGGGCTGGATGGTTGCGAAGGGCTGGACCGTTGTGACCATCATGTTCCGAGAGTCCAAACTCACAAGCCCCAGGACCTTTTTATAGTCCCGTGCCGTGTAATTGTGGATTAGCAATCGGTGGTTTCTACCCATCCAAAGAATATGTGTCACTATTCACTATTCACTATTGTCGTTTGTTTCAGTCATACAGAGTGAAAACGAAACAGATTCTAGGCCCTGCGCAAACAACTCTACCAGACCATTTCAAGCTCAAATAAACTGCTGATTATGTCCTACTCTAATTGTCCCATTGTTTCCTCATTTTTTCTTGGTTCAATCACATTCTTGATAAGGCTTGGCTACGTACACCTTGTTGAACCATAGTTAATCACAGTTATCTGGTCGGTGGTTTGGAACATGTTATTATTATTCCATATATTGGGAACAATCATACCAACTGACCAATTAATATTTTTCAGATGGGTGGCTCAACCACCAAGCAGTTGTTTCCTTTTGTAATCCCAAGTGCTTTCCCAAGGACACTGCAGATGTCTCAGCTTCTGGAGCCGCAATCGCTCTGGACTGTGAAGGAGTTCGCCTGGGTCGTTTTGGACGCATTTGTTCCTGGGCCTCGAAGGTCCTAAAGGTCCCAGGTCCACCTCCGTCATGGAACATATGGAACCCACCTCTCCATGCAGACATGTCCCATAAAATAAGAAGGTTCTTGGAAAGTCAAAGCTATTCATGTAAAATGATAATGATTATACATATATGTGAAATTTATATATTCATACACACATATTTATGAATAGATGTATATAACTATAACATATATATATATATACAATACTGTATATAGATGATGGTATTAAATATTATTGCAGATCATAGATTGTTTCTTTAAATCCACGCGGCAAACGTCAGGTTTGATGCAGATGCAGGACCACAACGGCCGCGTGTTGCACGGCTTGGGGCACGGCTTGGGGTATCATCCTACGAGTCTCGTAAGTGGTTGGTATAACCTGCAAGCCATACCTATAACCTACAAGCAATAGCTGCTACATAGACATATTATATATATACATATATGTATATACATATTATATATGTGTGTATATTATATATATACGGAATAACATGTAATAAGCCCATGACATGAAATTGGGACTTACTACCCAAACCAGAAGAGTTGGTAAACAGTTCTTCATTGGTCCTCCAAGTCATTGATATCCAGCCTGGGAGAACTGGAAGATCCAAGAACCATGGGGCAAGATCACTTAGTTTTGATTAAGGGGTTGGAGCGCAATCCTATGTGCAAAACATGTGGTAAATACCACGTGTTTGTGACTGAATTGAGGGTCTAGGTAGAGATTATAAGGGGCCGTCCTTGACATTGGGTACCCTAAAACCAGTGGTTCTCCATTGGATTAGCTGCTCTCAGGTTGCTGTGTGACGCGCTTCGCCCGGGAGTGATCAAAGCCCTTGGTCCGCTGCTGCAGAGCAAGCGAGTGACCAAGGTGATTCATGACTGCCGAGAAGTTACTCGGATTGATTTTCTGCTCCCAAGTACATCCAAGTACCAGATCTACATAGGTCTACCAGCCCGAGAGGAACCTGCGAAGAATAGTTTGGGATAGTTTGGGTATTTTTTATCATGTTGCCACCGAGAAAATCATGTACAGGTTACACGTTGTGAAAACCATCCAAGGCATGGGGATTGAACCCCTAAAAATGATGTCGTGGAGCTTCCAACTATTATTGGCTTGTCTCAAAATGAGGGATACCCCCAAGCTTCGGTTTTATAGTTTGGGTTTTAGCACCACCCACCCTCTAGAGGGGTCGATAAGCCTCTAAGATGGCTTGGTGGTGAATCACACCTTTTTTGGGGATACCGGGGGGTCACCCTTACGCAGCTGTATAGTAACGATGACATTTAAATGTGGAGGGCGAGACCGCGACGCCCGGGAGGTAGTATGAAACACCAGTTCCATCCGTAGATTTAAATGTATGGTGTAAACAAATCGGATTCCGTATGTTTAAATGGCCGGGCAGGCCGAGGAAAACCCTCTCGGAGGTAGTCTAAGATACCAGTTCGTATTTTTAAACATCCGTATATTTAAAACATGTAGTTACCGTATGGAATTGCGACGCTGCGACAGGTGACGATGCCTAAAATATTTCCATTTGGACTGTGATTGGCACTATATTTGATATGCTGCAATGATTCATCCCCAAAGTCAGAATTGATCGCGATGCCATCGGATGTAAAGGCACACTTAAGGAGCCCAATGTTTCATGCCCACCTTCAGTCACCTCTTCGGCTGTATTCCAGGTATGTCAGGGTAAGAAGGATGCAGGTTTCAGGTTGGTGACCCATCAACCGGTTGGCCACATGTTGGACTGACAGGATAGCGCGGCTCTATATCATCAACATGGCATCCAACTACAAGGTGGGGGTGAAACAAATGGGAACAATTGGACGAAACATAACGCAATGATACCTTCCCCCGAATATCAGATCCAATACTAAGGTTTTGGGGCGGGTACCTGTAGGCAGGCACTGAGAGCGGAGAGCTGCTTCATCCACTTTATTCCCTGAAATTTTGGGCCCATCTGCTCTATCAAAAAGGTATAACCTAGGGACTAGTGCGTCATTTTAGGCACTTGTTTTGTTGGTACATATCCTGGTCGGTGGTCTGAAACATGTTGGGTAAACCAGAATGCCCTCACCAGGTTACCTTTGAAACTGAGCACAAGGGTCGATTTATCGTAATTTCCCCCAGCTGTTTTCCCACGATACTAGTGCCTGGGATATCCTTGGATCAGGATTCCACTTAATTTTTGATCCGATTTTTGCGAAGGTGAAGCCACAAACATGATATATGCGGCGCGGATTGGGGGAAGTCAATTGACCCACTGTAATCATTGCGCAATCCCAATATGGGAGTTTCCTAAAATAGGAGTACCCCCAATCCATTTTAGTAGATTTTTCCATTATAAAGCATCCAGCTATTGGGGTACCCCCATGACTATGGAAACCCCAATATCATCCAAATTCATCCATTCAGTTGGATGCCCATCGGTGGTTCACCCCCTGCTTCGAGGTATTTTCGACACGCAAGTGGCACATGCGCAGCTGGAGCTCCTTGCAGGGAGACCTGCGTACCAGGCGTCGGCCACTGAACTTCTGCTGAGACTTGACGTGATTGGAAGATCCCCCAGAAAAAACAGTTTGGTTTTCAGGATTGTTATTATTGATTATTATTGTCAGTTATTATTCCAGATTCTGTTTTTTTTTCTTTCAGGATTGTTATTGTTAATTCTAGATTTCCGCAGAAATTCTTGGCCGTTTTCATGAATATCCCTATCTGACCTGATTCAGGTGTTTGTGCAAATTTTCGTTCTGGGCAGAATCGTCCTGATAACAAACCCAAGTCTCACATGTGCTTTCAGAGGAAAGAAATCTGATCCATATCCCATAGGATCCATGTATGGTGTATATGCTAACACTGGGGGTATATTGATGGGATCCATGTTACCATATATGGCAGCACCATGGATCCGTCATGGGTATTGATCCCACGGTTCCGCAAGAACTCTGTGGAAAACCACTCACCGCACTGGGCGACTTTTGAGGACCTATTTGGGCGTGGAATCAGAGGCACCGGACCTCAAGTCTCTGATGCTTCAGGACCATCGGCTCAGCGAGCAAGCTCCGTAGATGATGGTTAGTAACCAGGTGAAACTGTCCATAACTGTCCACAACAATAGTGAGCTCTTGAGAGTAGTGAAACACATACAGGAAAAGATAGAACCGAGAGGAAAATGTCTTCAAAACATCGGTAGGGACGGGAGGTTCTACGTATTTTTCCAGTCCCTGATATCCTCCTCAGAGGTCTTTCGGTCATTTAAACAACTGGTTGCAGCTAGTAGCTAGCACTTTGCCAATGTGTGATGCTGCCACCCTGAGTGATCGTTTATGGATGTAATCTTCCCTGAATGACTTTATTTAAAGCCGAACTATCCAGGTGTAGATGGTTGATACCAGTAGGAGTTTGTGCACCAAAACTTGCCAATTTTCATGATTTCATACCGTTGTTCCAAAACTATTTTTCCACCAAAGATTGCCATCTTGTTGGCCTTTCCGAACTGCTGAGCCAGCTTTTCTCCGTTTTTGACACAGCCAGGATGCCAACCTATGGTCTCGAAGGCCCTTGACCAACACCCTGGTGGCCTATGCCATTCAATCTGTGGTGCATCTGCTCAACTTGCGACTGCGGCTCTTAGAAGAGTGTGACAGGACGTTGCGCCTATTAAGTGTGTCTGAAAATGGGGGGATGAAAACCGATGAAAACCCTCAACTGATGGCATTTCAATAATAGGACGACGATTCACCCTCATGTTTAATTTTTGTTGGCGTTGTTGCCCATGCACAGTTGTCATTCTCTCATTTTTTTGTAATCCTGACTATTCACAAGTTTGTGTGAGTTGGGTGACCGGTTTTCTCAACCCCCGCATACCCTCATTTGGAATTCAATTCAGTACTTCAGATGCTGTATACCTTGACCATTCCTTGACCTATAAACATGGAGCCAAAGTAACAAAATGATGGGGGTCATTAGTGGGGAAGATCCGGGAAGTCCCAATGTTTATGGGTAAATTGAGGATCTAGCTGACAACTCAAGGTATTCCAGGTGCTGTCCGGACAGACGAAAGCATCAGGAGAGCCGAAGCCGAAGCTGCCAGCCTCAAGAAGGACTGTTTTTTTTCTCGCTGGTCATCTAATCTGGCTGGGACAATTCCTATAATCAATCAAAATCAATGGATATTAATGATATCAATGGAACATCACATGCTTAAATGGAACCTAGAAAAATTATGATCAATGTGGATTGTTTTATGCATTGTCTCGTGGAGGACATTGCAGAAGCTTCAACTCGTGCAGTGAGTTACTGCTTGCTGAACAGCGAGTTTCCTACAGCGGAGAGTATGGTGCCTTGGGATGGGATGGATATCGTAGGTGGGTCCTACTCAGACCAAATCAGGTGGTTGACCCAATCCAAATCCCACATTTGATCTCAGACATGTTCTATTGTGCTTAGCCCTGGCTTCATATACTACACAGTTATTTTGCTATTGACTCTTGATCTCATTGCATTAAAAAGCAGGACTATACCAGGCTCTCTTGGGATGATCCAAGTGAGGAAGCATGCACCATCCAAGCACCCCGGGTTGTGGCGTAAGTTGGCTTATAAGCCCATCCAACTAGTATATCTCAATCATCATATTTAGTACAACTATATCTCAAAAGAGACCTACTCATAAAGGTAGTACAACTAAAACGATTAATCTACATCATATATATTCATATATCAGTAGATAGTTACCTAACTATAAAGTTGTACATCATATTATATCATATTCACATATATGAACTACCTTCTTTAAGGGGACCACGTTTCTTTTCACCCGGTCCTCGGTCCTTCGCCAGGCGAAGATCGGCACCCGACTTTGGGCCTTGATGGCCTCCCGCTGTCCTGAGTCTGTGCTCCCAGGGCTCTGAAAGCCACTGGTGAGTTACACCAAAGCAGTTGACTCTGCAACCATAAAAAGTTGGGGATATATTTAGAATATCTGGGTGTACAAAAACAAAAAACACCCATTTTTTGACCATTCTAAATTAGAATATCCCCAAATACTGGGTGTAGAGTGTGTAATCAAATCCAAATGCTGGACAATTGATTGTTGATATTTACCCATTAATGTGGAAAACCTCACAAACATTTGTTTGATGGCTTCTCGTCATACGACCTCAAAATGGCAGCCTAGGTATGGCTTGCTATAGGGTTTACGATGTTTTTCAAGTTTAATTCATTTTAATGATGTTTTTGTTTTAACTATGTGTTTGAGAATCACAACACTTGTAAATAGTTGACGCATCGACAGATCTCCGCAATTTCCCAGCATTCCAGAGGATTTGGATCCATGGCGTTCCCTATTCTTGGCTAGACCATTTGTTGTTGATTTGTGTGATTTCAAAAATCTTGGAATCATCATTTGGTACCGGTATTGGTCACATGATGTTGTTGTTTTTAAAACGCATCGTTTTTTCTTTCAGATTTGCCTCATATATATATATGGCTCCTTACATCATTGTTTTTCCTACATGGGTTGGTCATATGTGTGACATTTCCGTATTTGCCAGCTATAAGATCTGGATAAATTATAACGACCTCACGTCGCGACCTCACGACGTAGTGATGGTTTTCATGAGGGAACTCATCCCACAATAGATCACAAAAGCCTAAATTCAGGTTCGTGAATGATTGCAACTTATCCAGATAGGATGTTACACTGGAAAAGGGGTCAAATAATACGATTCGTGTTGAGTCAGTGATGGACTTGACATTTGAATGTGGAATCTACCTCTTGGTGGTCCTGTTGACCCGTGCCCATATAGGTTGAACTGTCTCATGGAGCATACTGGAGCCTATTCCATCAGACTTTCAACTATGTTAGCCGATAATTACTGATTTTAGCATCACATTTCAATACCCCCCAGTACTAAACCCGGTGTTTTGGAGTAGGTGGAAAGAAGTACATATACATATATATATATCTAGTATTCTATAGTTTGTTTTGTTTCTATCCCGCGGTAATTTGACACAGCCATCTCAAGTTACCCACAAACGTAGATGATTTACTCACTGTTTCCATGGCCATGTTTAATGGCTATGTCGGATTACCAGAGGGTATATCCAAGTATCAAGTTAAATCCCCATATGAGTTGATTAAATCTCCATATATTCCCACTGAATTCCTACTATTTCCCAATGATAGCTAATTAGAACCAATATTCCATCAATGTTCCATTGATATCCCCATGATCGCAGAAATCTATGGGACTTCTCATCCTTATAGGAATTATCCTCAATGAATTATTCCCATATTTATACACCCCATCATTATCTCATTTGAATCCCATGTCCCATGTCCATATTGCATTAATACAATCTATAATAAGATCACCATTGACTATCACCATCACGATTATCCCCATGAAGTCTACAGTTTGCCCTTCTGTAAACTGTAACAGGTCGATGTGGAGTTTACCCAGCATTATTTGTAGATCATGGTTGTAGGGTTTCCCCATGGGCACATGCTTTCCACGTCACCACGTCACCAGATGTTTTTGCAGGAAGCTGGTCTTGAAACTGAACGCCGGCCGGGTCGGGCTGGTGACCACGCCCTCCGCCATGCAACGCTTCCAGGCGCCGCAAGGGAAGATGGGGATGGGTGGAAGATCAATGATGGTTTATACAGGTGGTTTTGCCTGAGAATTAAAGGAAGGTCAGAATTCGCCAGTGGATTTTGGGGTATGACGCTGGGTTACTTACCAAGATCCAAGATGATCTAAGCACGTTTTGGGGAGAGTTTGTGTGATATAATGCTGGTATGTAGTGGATAAACAACGTTGTATGCTTGCTGAGTTTATCTCAAAATAGGATGCCCCAAAATCCAATGGGATGTCATCGGACATGTTTCCCATTCGAACTGTATTTTATTGGGCTGTACCGCTAATGATTGGATGCACCCTTCTTAGATGTGCATCCAATCATTGGTTTACGATTCACAATGCACATCATTTAGGCGGCCATCAATGCACGGCTTATCTCCAGTTACGCAGTTGGAATCCCCAGACTAACACAGAGGCAAGTTTGGGAATCTCGCCGAGACATGGATTGGATGGATCTTTCTTTGCTGTTTCCGGTGGCTTTTCATGGGATGATCATCACCAATAGCGCTCACTATCAATGACTCGTGCTTTTCAGGTTTGAAGATGTTTGAAGGCACACAAGCTACTCTGAAGTCAGTTATTTGTAGAATGCATAGCACTTGCGGAGTTTTCCTGTCTCAGGGCTAGATTTGTGTCAGGGTCAATGGTGTTTACCCTCCGGATCCCTCAGCACTGCACCCTTGAAGGACGTCGAGTTGGGAGACATGGTCTTTTGCTGCATCAGCGGCGTAAGCATCGTGCATCGGTGGAGACGTTTTCAGTGCGGGGAAGATCTCATCTACTTTTGAATGGGATATATGATAGATGTATTATATAATATATATATATATTTATGTCATTATGTTTGCATACCCTTTTTGGATCCCTTCGGTAATCAAGCATGGCTGGCTACAGTAGCTAGGATATCCCTTATTAAAAAAAAGTGCTTTTTTGGGAGAATCATCTATCAATGGGCCACGTTCCAGTTCGCTATGTTCAGGGGGCTGGTTCACCAACATGGGATGCTCATGATCCTGGATGCCAGTATTCACTAGTCTCCAACTAGTCATTGGAACACCGAACACCAATAGTATATTCTATATATATATATATTATACCACAAAATATCATATGCATAACAATCATATTATGTATATATATACATTTATGTGTACACATATGTATACAACATACATATGCACATTATGATATTATTATGTACATTATGTATAATATGTAAAATACTTATAATATGTATATAAGTATATAATATATGTATAATGATATATATATATACTATATTATATACACAGCCCTAGGGGCACATCTATGGAAGCGGGATCCTCATCCCTAGGATGGTCGCTTTCTGTACCTGGACCGTTACGACCACGACTGGGACTTCTTTGATCACCAGCTGCGACCTTCAAACACCCCAGAGGTGCCTTGGTCGATGATTCGGACCCATCTACCCCTACTTGTGATATCTTGTGATGGGTGTACATCAATGGAAAATCACCATTATTTATAGGTAAATCCACTGTAAATGGCAATTTTTAATAGCTATATATGTATATATAACTGGTTGGTGGTTTCAAACATGGCAATTAAATTTTCCCATAGTATATGGGATGTCATCCCATTGACGAACTCATATTTTTCAAGATGGTTGAAACCACCAACCAGATATGTGGTTAAAACAATAGAAATACACTACCCATTTGGGAATGGTTTATACCACCTATCTATGGGGATTTGGAGGATGGTTTATCATTGTTTTAGCCACATTATAGCCTTTAAACCGTTGATAGTTGGGGATGATTTGTGATTTTGGATCTCCCACCCGGTTGAGGTCCTATAGTTTGGACGTGGTGGCGGTTGGATGTCGTGGCTAACCCGATCTCCCGAGAGCCTGTAAGTACCCATCAAAATGTGGCAATAAGCCCATTAAATTGGTACTTACCATTTTTAATGGGTACTTGGAGGGTCTAAGTCCATTGATGCATTTCACTTGGAGCTTTTGGAAAGAATTGTGGAAACAGACACGCGATATCTTCTAAATCTGAAGAATCCCATCCCAGTATATTATTAGATTCCCCAACGTACTTGTGCCAAAAAAAATATCAAAATAAATACAGGCAGTCCTAAACCAAGTGTTGTTTTAAAAAAATGATAAAAACAATAAAGTGCGCCATACATTGGTCTATATATATATATATTACAAACTTCCCCTAAATTGGTTCAAGTGAAAATCCAGAGGACATACTCAATTTGGATGCTAAAACATGGGTGTCCTGTAGTTTTCTCCTGAACCGACCCGGGGAATCATGAATTTGCTGACTGAAAAAATGAGGTCGTCTCACAAATTGGAGCCCCACTTCACCCCATGCCATTTCATCCTAGCCCATACCATGCGTTTTAGAACATAATTGTTTTTATGAACATTGAAATTGGTATTGTATGAGTATACCCTCCGGTAATTTAACATAGCTATTGAAAATGGCCCAGTCGAAATAGTGGATTTTTCCCATTAAACATGGGTGGATCTTTCCAGTTCGTTATGTAAACGTTTACCAGAGGGTAATCCCCCATTTCTCGGGGGTAATCACTGGGGGAACCCCCCTGATTTCACCACAAAAATGATGATGTTTGGCAGAGTTCCACCATCATTTTCCATGTTATACCACCATATTATACCATATTTTATACCATATGTTATACCATATTTTATACCATATTATACCATATCATACCACCATAAACCATTCATAAAACATTCATAAAACCACCATGAAACCACCAAAAATGGTCCGGCAGGGATATTCCAACCGCTTCTTCAGTTCCAGCTCGGACAGGTTGGGGTTTCTGGCCGGGAGCATCGCTTCAGCTTCTTGGAGGGTGATGTTTCAATGGGTGAAGAATGATTTCCCGGGGAAGTACCTGGTAAACATACCAAAAAGCTATTGAAAGTGGCCATAGAAATAGTTGAATAATAGTTGATTAACCCATTGATGGTGATTGTTCCATACTTAATGTTAGTTTACCAGAGGGTATCTCCAAATTGGTCTATGTTTGTGTTTGGATTCTAGGCTTTCCTTGCAGATGTGTGGTTTTTTTTTGATTTGCAAAAGCAATGCACAGTTTTGCAAGGTTCACCGTCTCACCTTGCAGTGTGTGAAATTCTGTGAAACATACTGTACATAATTACCCTCTGGTAATTTAACATAACTATGGAAAATCACAATTTTTAATGGGAAAACTCCACTATTTCTATGGCCATTTTCAATAGCTATGTTAAATTACCAGAGGGTAGATATTCTGAGTGAGGCACATGTGTGCTGCAATTGTTCATCACCTGGATTTCATCCACATGCTGATCAAATCCCGATGTTCCTTTTTTCCAGAATGGGTCCCCATTTTGTTGATGAAATCTCATGAAATCTCAATTGAGACATTGGTGCTTCAAAAAAACGGCGCTCCGCAATCGGGGTAGACCCCGGCACTGCTGGAGGCACCTCCTTATTTTCTTCCGATGTTGATCCTCTTCTTCTGCGAGGTCGGCAAGAGTTGACCTTGCTTGCTGCATGGCCAACGTAGACCAATTCTTTACGTGTGAACTGGCTCAGCAGTTTATATACGCGCATATATAATGCCGACGGATGAGTTGAGATGTGTTCTCCATTCTGGCACCCCAGAGAGCATACATGTGAGCGTACTAATTAGTTTGTTAATGTTTGTCGGTTATTTTCTTCAACAAACATTTAAACATTGTTTTATAAATATCTTCATCGAATCGATAGCCTTGACCATAGATGCCATAGCACCAGGCCTGCCTGGACTCTCCTCGGAAGACAAGGCCAGGGTGGCGGCAGAGCATTTCTTGCTCTTAGTATGACTAGATGATGATATTAATTAGATGATTTTAGATGATATTAGATGATATTATATTGGATAATATTGGATAATTCCATGCGTTTTTTCTTGCTTTGTTCAATACAATTTCAATACATTCGTCATTATCGTTGTTCATACAGTGTCTGTGTGTGTGTGCTATCATGTATGCAGTACATATATTATAGACCTATGTTGTCGTATATAAGGATATGTTCACCAGGGATGGTTGTATGTATTCTGCAGCAACAAATTAAATCAAGTCCACTCATGGTTGAAAACCAGAAACAAACTAAAGTTGGACGGAAACATGTTGCCAAAGAAGCTCCTGCACCATCCGCCTGTTCAACATGTGTTCCAAGTTTAAAACTTGTTCATGCTCATTTTTGTGGGTCAATCCGGCACGTGGATCTGGTTGGTTCCTTGCCGTTCATAGCATCATGGGTTTGTCTAGACACAGATAAACGCAGGATGCCCCAAAATTTCTTGGTTTATCATCATCTTAATGGTGGCTAAACGTAGGGAATGGGGGTTTTCATCAATCATCAATCATCCCATTCCCTCATTCCCGGCTGCTCAGGCGGCTGGCAGCAACGCCTGGGACGTGAGTCCTGAAGATTTGGGAGATCCTTTCGAGGCCGTCCGGGGCAGTGTTTTTTTTTCAAAACTGCATCGCATTGTTGGGATCCGAAGGAAAAGGTGGTCATTGAACTGTCGTTGATTATACCCTCTGGTAAACTAACATAGCTATTGAAAATGGCCATAGAAATAGTGGATTTTCCCATTAAAAATGGTGATTTTCCATAGCTATGTTAAATTACCAGAGGGTAGTTGTTTTGCAAATAGAATGATCAACATATTATCAAGGTTTTGATTCAGCAAGTATGTTTTCATGGTACTTGATTCTTCGATTTTGGTTGGGGACCCCCAATGTGTAACCACAAACTCACTGCACATTGAATGCTTGCATTGCAACAAACAGTGCAACCAGGGTTTTATATCTCAAATTAGAGAGAAAACATGAGAAAGACCAGTCTCTTGTGTAGATATTGCAAGAGAGTGATCTAATTCGTCATTCCATCTAGTCAACGATGAGTATAGTTTTCAGTGTGTGTACAAATATATATATATACACATGTACAATAAAGCAACTGCATGCATTTGCTGAATAGGTATAAATGTTGGGCTTCCCAAAGGCACGCATCTTTGTATACATACATACGCATATATTATATATGATTACATATTATATATATGATATGTCTTTAACTTTATACATAATATAACATCCTGTTGGAAACAAAAACAATTCTATCTAGTCATGGCTTTCCTTTGAAGTTGTTTCTCGTATTGCGCCGCATCAGTTTTTGCACCCAGGACTAGACATGACCAATGCGACCGACTTGACCAACTGAGGGAAGAAAAGGAGCGGCCGGACCCAGCCGCTGGACCAGCTGATGATTGGAGGGTGGATGCAGATATTTCTATGTTTTTTTTTCATCCATGTGTAAACCACCCATATTTTGATGGTCACCCATTTATTCTACAATTGGGGATGGTTTACTATATATGTGTAATGCTAGTAAAGCAATGTCGCAAACCATCCCCAATTGTAGCATTTTTGGGTGGGATTGAAACATATTGAAACCGTATAAAACATGATAAAACCATATAAAACCACGGTTTTACCATCATTTACCACGACTTTGGCGTGTTCCACTGGTCCAAAAAGGTGTTAGTAACAAACCCTTGCGACCGTGGCCGACATCTTTGATGAAGCCCCGGGGCCTGGTCGTTTGAGAATTGACTAGCCGGCCTGTTAAACATACAAAGTTAGCTATTGAACATGGCCATAGAAATAGATGAAATAGTGGATTTACCCATGAAAAGCATGGTGATTAGTGATTTTCCATAATTAGTTATGTAAACGTTTACTCTAGAGGGTATCTAGACTGGAGCAGTGATAGATTCAAGATTATTCAAGATTACTGCAGACTGAGGAACATGATGGATCTGGAATATGGACAGACTCTCCCTTTTTTGTGTGTGTGTCTTGAATTTCAGAACTGAATCCATGCAGAGCCATTGATCCGTCGGCATACTATCGACGCATTGCCATGAGTTTAGCATATGGTTAAAAACATGTTGGAATCTTATGTTTGGGATCTATACGCAAACTTGGGTAGTTTGAAGCATGTTTCAGTTCTTTTCTCGGATACTTCGTTGTTTTTTCACTGCAGCGTTTGACTGATGGATTGCGCACATAACATTTTTCGGTAAATCTGATCGGTTCAGAGGGGCTTTGTTTAGATCATTGATTTGAGGCCAAGATCTTGCAGATTATCATAGATTATTGCAATCTGGTTCCTCTCAACAAACTCCTTCAGATGGGTTTTGAAGACGATTTTTGTGAACTCACCCGGAAAAGAATAGTGATGTCTGGGGGAAACTGCCACTGTTGCTGATCAGATGGGTAAACCACAACTGTGTGCCCTGCCATGACGGCCATGACATCATGGGCAGCTCCTATTGCTGTGCTCAGGCAGCGTTGTCACAGCAAAGCGGTGAGTAACCAACAATGGAAAGCAAACCAAAAGTGGCAGTCCAACCACCAAAAGTATCCAAAAGTGGGAACATCATACCACCAAATCACGGGCATGGGATATGTCATACATTAAAGTTTTATGTCATTTTTTAAACCTGCATTTCAAAGCCATTGAACATGTCACAGGGTCATGGGGAGGCTGTGAATGGGGGCTATATGATGAAAGGTCCAGGCAAATCTGAAGAAGATAAACCCTTTCAAGCTGTCATCCTCTAGATTCGCCCATGGATAGATAGCTCAACTTTACTTGAGCTGTGCTTGTATAAACCAATGGTTGATGTGAGCCACATCCCACTTTTGAACAAGTTTGGTGGGTTCAAGGGGGGTTCTGGGGAGGTGCCAATTTAGGCAGGTGGTTTCACGCTTTTCCGAAAGATATTGGACAAGCCGCAGCAAATTAGGATTTTTTTTCGGCATTTGTCCATGCCAAAAAAAATCGTTTTTGTGGGTGATTAAATCATATTAAATCATATTAAATCCCTCTTTATTGTTTTAATCCCATACTTTGTGGTTCAATCCCATCACCCGCAACTAGAGCCTGCCGTGTTTACACTTCCCTGCCTTGCGAACCTCGTTGTCTGATATCTGCAGGAAGCGACCAACGCGACCAGAACCTGAGCAGCAAACATTTGGTAAATATGGGGAGCCACCAAAAAAGTGAAGTGCTACAAACTCATCGTCAAATAGACTCATTCTCACTTGAAATGTCTTGAATTTGGTGTATTCATCCCTATATTTTCGACAATTTGTTCAATCATATTCCATTTTGGAATACAACATGTCCCAGATCATCTATGGGTATATCATATGTAAATATGCAGCTACGCTGCTCCCAAAGATGACTCATTCCATGTAACGAAAAATCTTCCAGCATGATTTTATATCGGTTTATCATTGGTTTATCATGTTTTTATCTCCAGCTTGTCTCATTCTCATCCACAATCATCCACATCTTTGTTAGTTTTTCACCAGATCAGTCGTTAGCTCAGCCGGCGACAACTTGGAAGCGCTGGGGCTGCCCATCTTGGCGGACGAGACCTTGCAGCTGGTGGAATTCAGGTGGCCGTTGTCGGGGGGAGCTGATGTGTTTTTTTCCGAACCTCAACTATAGTGACTATATATGTAACAGATATATATATATATATAATCTCTCTCTATATATATATTATATAAGACGATATATTTTAACCATAGTTGATATGATCTTGACTTCTTGTTCTTACCAGTTCCTCCTTTTTTGGCAGTTGAATGAATGGAATTCGACAATTCCCGAAACGAATGGGTGATAGACGCTTCTTAAAACCTCTAACACCCACTGCAAAGTGGGGTTGTAGAACCAGTGGTAACTGGTAAGAGTGGTGGTTTTGGGCCGTGGACGCCGCAGTTATTCATTTCGTGGGGGAAGCGGGAAGTGGAAATGACCATAAATGACCTTTAAACATGAATTCACATTCTGGAAACGGATATATCATCAAATATGTTCAACCAGAATGAAAGGACAGAGAGTCGTTCATAATTCTCATATTTCAGTCCTGATATTAACATGTTACTTAAATAGTTTATACCAGGTTTTCTCGAAGAAGCAAGCGGTAGATCACCAGCATCGAATACTCGCACTGGATTGATGAATTCATTGCCGAAATCATAGTAAGACTACAGAGAAACAGCAAATGTTGTACGCCTAAATGAACGGTCAAAAACCAAGTCAGGGTCGACTTGAGGCGGGGCAAATCTTTTTTTGGGGGGGAAGGCTACTTCAGGACCTTGAAATCGACCCTCCAAGGATGTTTTTTCTAGATTGTCACTAGCTGAAATGAAAACGTGTGATTTCCGTTTTGGTTAGAATGGGTGATTACTGTATAGGGCTAGGGACCCCTTTGGGTTTCTCACCAATTCCTGCATCTGATAGGATGATAATTTTATTCTGGCCTGAGAAACACAACAACACGATTCCAAAATGTCCCCAAAATGGGTTGGCAATCGCCATCACACGGTATTCTCCATTTCTATCCATTTCTCCCATGACCCAAATTGTCCCAAATCCATTCACCGCATGTATCCGGGTTGTCCATGTGTCCAATAAACATCAGTATCCTTTTTGGATCTACACCATGGCCTTTCTCAAGTGAGTCAAAAAAAGAAGTTGTGGTCGTAAATGTGCTTTATTATTGCTTTATTACAGTATATTTTATTGTTGTTTAATGTTCTTTATTTATGGTGATTCTGCATCCTATTTACTCATTTGAGATGATGATCTCACGATAGTCTTGGGATGGATTCAGGATTCAAAGCACCAGCTAGATATACCTATAGATTATGGTTGAGAAGTTGGTTTATCCCTGGATGTTTTGCTCCAGGGAAGTCGGATGCACCTCTATATGTTGCGACCTGACCGAGCAAAATGCCAAGGTCTGGGTGGGAGGGGTGATAGAACGAGCAATCCCTTGGTAAACAACTAATAGCTGTAGAACATCACCATCTGAAAAATAGGTAAATCATGGTAAATCAACTACAAGGTTCCCGACCCATAGACGGCCGTATGGTTTTAGGAGTTTTTCATCAACAAAAATGTCGTTTTCGCTACAGCGAAACGTCATTTTTTCTCATGTTGACGTGAAAAATAGGGTTT
>Ga0126342_10007604_pt1 | contig 19389 bp, 17 predicted proteins | sample Cyp1metagenome_FD_92528 | JGI IMG/M metagenome (GOLD analysis project Ga0126342, IMG submission 92528) | Coral microbial communities from Lord Howe Island, Old Settlement Bay, Australia - Cyphastrea 1 metagenome | ecosystem: Host-associated > Invertebrates > Cnidaria > Coral ... | reverse complement strand
TCTAGCAAGTGTGCTGATAAAATCTAGGGACCTATCGTCAAATTTACTAAAAAGCTATAAAAATAGCCATGCACCCCAGGGGCTGGAGCTCCTAGATCTCAGCTGGGAGCATGAAACGACTATGTTATATAAAGAAAATTAATTGATTTTAAGATCGGAAAAACTAGTTTTTATTATTAAGGGTTTAATTTTATTAATAGGGTTCCCTAACAATAAATACAACCCTAATATCCCCTAATACTAAAAACTACCTGCCGTGTTTATTAATAGGGGGGACGTTTAGTATTTGGAGGAAGGGATTAAACTAGAACCCTTGTCCAACCTTCCTTGCCACGGCTCTGACGGGTTTAGCTTCATGGTTCCGGTCGCGGCAACTTTTGGGTGGCTTGGGCCGATGGCTGCAGAGTAGGTCATATGGGCAAGGTTTGCACGCCGTCGTTGAAAACGCAGCAAGTCTATCCAAGTCTAGAAATGTCTAGAATCTTATGCCGTCACAACTTGCGTCACATCGGTTTTAGCATGGTTTACCTGAGGACTGAAGGGAAAGAATTGTATATCAAATAAACTGCCAATACCAGTGCCCAAAATGAACAAAGGCAAGCACAAACCAGAGAATATACCTTTGATAGATCAAATGCTGTTTACAGCGAGGGAGTGGGTGGGAACAAACGATTTAGAGATTTCGATCGATTTAGAACTTTAGAACTGCCAAGAGACATCCTCCACGCTGCTCCCAGGTCGGAGCCACTTGGGGTCAAAGTTCCCCTGCAAGTTTGCGACTCGACCTGGGAACAACCAACACTGGACCAATGTTGAAGCAAATTCGCGGTTACTTAGGCAGCATCAACACAAAGTTGTGCATGTGCAATCACACAGACATAATATGCACGTGTATATTGTGTATGTATATGTACAGTATATGATTATATATTACATACATATATATATATTGCGCTCTAAAGCTGACGTGCAAGTAAAAACTCGCCAGCAAATGCCACCAATACTGAAATGACAAATCGTCCGAACTCAACATTACAATGGCGATTTATTGCAATTCTTTCTTGTGTTCCTTTTTTTGTTTCTGCCTGCGCTGCTAGCCTTGTTCTTCCTGCTGTTTTGTTGTGGGCTAATATACAGAATTCAGGTTAATCCTCAGCATTCCATCAGGGTTTCTGATCAACAAAAGCTGCATCCCCCAGTTTTCAACAAATATGGTTCGTTCATTGGCTAACAAGATTAAACAATATTAGACACACACACAAAGGTTGGGAAAAACGCCACCGGCGCAACTCTATCAAATTTCAACTATGTTCATACGTAGTTATGTCTATGTGAAGGACACCTTAGAAGGGATGAACCAAAGCCAACTTTTTTCATTCCCAAATTACGATCAGATTTGATGGCCGCGGCCACGAGCATTTAAAAGGTGGTGGGTGCATCTCTGATCTCCTTCGCTGTCTGATTTATCCCTGCCAGCACCAGATTGGCATGTCGGCATGTCAGCCGCTAGAATTTCGAATCTGGAATCAAGTCTGTCCCAATCAAGATTTTGCTGCCCGCCCACGAGGAAAAACTGCGCGGAGACACTGGTTTTGAACTGCTCCCAAGCCTGAACAATTTACGTGTCCAACTGATGTCTATGGCATTCTCAAAAGAAACCTGAGCCTGAACCCTCCAAAAAGCAAATAAAAGCAGCACAATAAGTAAGTGTGTTGTACCTTTTGCCTTTTGGGTCCTTTTCATTCTTTCTGCCGCAGTTGCATCTTGTCTGCCTCGTTTGGGAAATGTCAGCCTCGTCTTTTCTAATCGCTTGAACTTTTTCAGTTGCCACATGTCAATCAAGTAAATCAGTCCTTGAATGTGCCTGCAAGTCAAATGGTTGGCTTCGAAAACTTCGAGGAATTGAGAACTGTTTTTGGCCATTATGGAGCTGAAAGTGGCACAACAGCCCTGTGCCCCTGTGTCACAAAAACACGTCACAGGGTGTAGAATATAGTTTTTGGTATTTTTTTTGCCTCAGGTTTTGGATTTTTTTTTGGTTTTCTTTCCTGGTACCATTTAACAGTTTGGAACTAGAACCTGCCATTTTGCATGGTATTTGCTACATTTTGGCATGGTAACTTTGCATTTTGCATGGTATTTGCTACATTTGGCCATGTTCGCCTTCCATTTTGCATGGTATTGTCACATTTTGGCACTTCAACCTCTCATTTGCATGGTATTTGCTACATTTTGGTACTTCAAACGTTCATGTGGGTCTCTTGAGGGTTCTTTAGGCTTCCATTTAGGGTGTCATTTAAGGTTTCATTAAGGGTTTTATTTAGGGCTTCTTTTGGGGTATATTTAGGGTTTCCGTAGGGTTTCATTTAGGGTTTCTTTACGGTTTCATTTAGAGTTTCATTTAGGGTTGCTTTAATGTTGGGGTTTCTTTAGAGTTTCATTTAGGTGTTTTTTGCCGGTTTTAATGTAGGGTCTCTCATCCGGACTTTTTATCAGGAGTTCTAAACGTTCAAATGGGCTTCTTTAGGGCTTCTTTAGGGTTTCATTTAAGGTTCTTTAGGGTTTCGTTTAGGGTTTAATTAAGGGTTTTATTTAGGGTTTCATCTGGGGTTTCATTTAGGGTTTCTTTAGGGTTTGAGTTTAGGTTTCATTTAGGGTCTCATTTAAGGTTTCTTTAGGGTTTCATTTAGAGTTTCTTTAGGGCTTCTCTAGGGTTTCATTTAGGGATTATTGAGGGTTTTATTCTGGGTTTTAGTTAAGGTTTCTTTAGGTTTTCCTTTACATAGGGTTTCAATGTAAGGTTTCATTCAGTTCATTCAAGCTTTTTAGCGTTTCATTCCAGGGTTTCTTATCAGGATTTCTTTTCACGATTTCTAAACGTTCAAGTGGGTTCCTTTCGGGCTCCTTCAGGGTTTCATTTAGGGTGTCATTTAGGGTTTCTTTAGGGTTTCTTTAGGGTTTCATTTAGTGTTTCTTTAGCGTTTCATTTGAGTTTCAATTTAGGGTTTCATTTAAGGTTTCATCTAGGGTTTCTTTAGGGTTTCAATTTAGGGTTTCAGCTAAGGTGTCAGTTATATAAGGTTTCATTTAGTTTTTTTTTCAGTGTTGTTTAGGGTTTCTTTGGGATGTCATTTGGGGTGTTATTTAAAGTTTCTTTAGGGTTTCATTTATGGTTTCTTTAGGATTAATTATGCTTTCTTTAGGGTTCATTTATGGTTTCTTTAGGGTTCATTTAGGGCTTCATGTAGGGTTTCTTATCAGGATTTCTTTAGGGCTTCTTTGGGTTTCACCTAGGGTCTTTCTAGGGTTTCATTTGGGATACAAGCAGAACAGAATAAAGCAAAAGAAAATGAAAAACAAAGAGACAGTAGGAAGCAAAGAAGCAAGGAGCAGGAAGTAGAGCAGCAAAAACACATGACTGAAGAAAAGAACAAGTTGAATAGTAGAAGTAGAAAGGCACAGAAGTACAAAAGCAGAGACGCAGAAAAGCAAAGAAGCAGGAAAAGCAAAAAGCAGAAAAGCAGGAAAAGCAGAGAAGCAGGAAAAACAAAAAGCAGAAAAGCAGAGAAGCAGGTGGAGCAGGAAAAGCAGAGAAGCAATGTAAGCAGAGAGGTAGAAAATCAGAGAAGCAGAAAAGCGGAGAAGCAGAAAATCAATCAAACGGGAAAGCATAGAACCAGGAACCGAAAAAAACTCCAAGAATAAATAGCTCTCCAGGGAGAAATCCCGATTCGCGTTTTTGATGAGGTTTTGCGCATTTTTTGCGGTTCAGTTTGTTCCCAACAAATGCATGTTATAACTATAACCCAACACAACCCACCTATTTCTGCCTCGACATGTTGACACCTAGTTTGCAAAATGGCTCATTGATACTTGCTGATAGCTTTAGGGAGCATGGGTTTACTGGGCTTGCCTCACATGCCGTTTGCAAAAAGTTGTGTTTGCATATAGTTGTGCCATTGAATCATGCCAAGTATCTGGCACGGATACCGTTTGGCGTAAAAATGCGGTTTGGTTCGTTTTGCCCTTTTGGGTCGTTTTGCCCAAAAAATGTCGTCATGAGCAAAACATGGTCACTGAGTCACTGACCAAAAAAAATAAACAAAAATGGTTTTCGGATAGTCCGGAAATGTAAGAAATGTGCTGCTGCATCTGTTCAAACAGAAAACTTACAGTACTTATTATTGGGAGGAGATTTTTCCTATCAAGCACTCCTGAATCGGAGCCCGCTCTTGTATCCCGTAGACGTCTTTCATCTATGCAAAAGGTAGTCACTGCAGGTTGGTTCAAGCACATAGGAATCAGAACAGTTTTACTTCCTACCCCGATCAAGCCTACAGATTTTGCTTAGAAACATTCCCCACAAAACTACGTGGAGATATTCCTGAAACAGTCCCAAATCGGAGCAGCTTTTGTATCCCTAGAAGTCTTTGCTAATTTGCAAATCCTGAGCAGCCCTACCCCCAACCCAGAGCGACATGGCACATCTCCAAAAAGAATCAGTTTCACCACCAAACCCACGCCCAATTTCGACATTTTGTTCCACTCTTCCCTGCTCCCCCCACAGGCCCCTTAACTTGCTCACTCGCAATGCAAACTTCAGCCTAGCCTACCAACTGGTTTTCGCACAATATCCTCATATATATATAATGCAGTACATATAACTTTCTAATCTTTCTAAGGAACAAGGAACACCTTGGAATTTCCGCCGTCCTTTTGACTCACAAGCGCACTTTGTTTAAATTCTTCATTGTCTTGTGCCAAAATGTGCCAAACACAAGTCCGCATGAACCATTCATTACTGTAAACCTTTTCATTTGCTTGCAAGGACCTGATCAGAAGGGTCGGTGCCTGCAGAACTGAAACTAGCCTGGTTTATCTTTAGCCTAAAGGTGCGTTTCATCTGATGCTGCTTTTCTCAGGGCTTGTTGTTTGAAACTTTTTGGCTGAAACTGGTCCGCAAATATCCGCAAATCATGGCAGCAAAGTGGTCGTTGTGCCTCGCCTCGTGCCTCTGCCTGCAAGGACAGCGCAGCATCCGCAAGGTCTGTGGCACAATCTGCGGTGACCACGTCGAAACCTGCCTGTGCAGTGGCGCCAAAGGCATGAAGTTCGATGCGTGACATACGTCATATGATGCGCAAACGATACGCGAGTGGTGAATGAACAATCCCAAGGAAGATACACAATGAGACGCGTGCGTATACACCCTTCAAAATGCACTTCAAAATGCTGTTACCATACTCGTGCACTTGTGCTGGCTGTAGGGCCGGGGGGGTGAATTTAAACAATCAATTGCTACATACTGCTACCAAGGTCGTGCACTTGCTTTGTAGTGCAGGGTGGGGTGGGGTGGGAATTTTATGAACTCTTGCTATAGTCGTGCAACTGAATTTATTTATACTAGTAAGACAGGTGAAGGGAATTTTAGACGACTCTTACAGTACAAGAGTCATGCAACTGCGTTAAGGAAATTGAAACAACCCTTACCAGACTTGTGCGCACTTGCATGGATAGTTCCAGAAGAAGAGAAGCAATCTTTCGGCTCAGAACTTAAATAAGAACCCATTAACCAAAAGGAAACTGTTCTCCCAATCAAAATTGCAAATCTGGCCGAGCAAAGCTTTTGGACCTTGGGGTGGGATCATGTTGGCTACCAACTTGTCCAACATGCCCCTAAAGCAGCATCGTCTGAATACAACAATTCAATCGTTGACTGTGCGCCAAAGCGCCAATGCAACTACCAATGATGAAACATCAGTGGCCTCTCACCCGGACAACTTGTCATCTGCAATGCGGGAACTTGATAAGGAAAGTAATTAATTATATAATCAAAATAGCAGATGACAGAGGGAAACAAAATGCTGCCAGAAAAAAAACTGATAGCCAACTTGCGCAATTTGAGATTAATGATAAGGGGAGATAGGAATGACAACGCACACGCATAGAAATGGCTGTGACAAACTGAGCATGTGTATCTATCAGAAATATCTGCACATGCATGTCCATCAATGCCACCAAACTCTGCGGTTGACAAAACAATAATGAACGCAAACCATTTCCGCCATTTGGCTGAACGATGCTGAACGCAGGTGCTGGCACCAAAAAAAACCCTTTGCTGCCACAGAGCGTTCTGGAGGGTTGGCAGGGCATAGCAGGCTCCTCGTGGAAACACCATAAGTGGCACCTGTCCAAGTCTAGACGTTGGAAGAGCTTTGGCCGCAGGGAACAAGAGTTGAAATATCGACGAGTAGCTCGGAGAAATGATACAGTAAAACAAAAACATGTGCAGCTGTGCAGCTATGATCGCTGGCAATCTCTTGACATGCACTGCGCATGAGGAGGGACAAGTCTTGATGTGAGCCTTACCAAGCATCAACTTTGAACTTCCGATCTACCAAAGGTTCCTCAAGCTCTGACTGTCCCAGAGTACCCAAGTTGGTGTATAGTTGGTCAGTTATGATATGTTATGATCAGTTGTACCAACTTGGTGTTGTTCTTTGTTATTCTTTGTTCATCGTTGCTCTATGTTGTAGCAGATTATTAGTCTTCGAATGTCTTCGATGCTCGTCCTGCACCTCCGGATGTCGTTCCTTCAAAGCTGTTGCAATGCGAGCCATGGCCGGCACAGCAAAGTCCTCCAAATTTGCCTCAGCTCCACCGCGTACCGCGTATCACCGCGGCAAACTCTTCAAAAACTGGCCATTATTCTGAGAGATGCTGAGACCGAATGAGATCCAGCAATACATTGACACTTGAACTCATCAAGCAATTCATGGTTGTGCAAATCAAAAGCTGTCATTTGAATTCACTAATGAATTGATTCATGAGGTCAGTCACATCATTAAGCAATATAAAGTTGTGCTCCATTTTGGGTTTGTCTGATCAGGGCCCCTGAGGCATGCCACTCATCGAAATGCAGCCCATGAACATATGGCAGTACTGAGCTGCATCTCGTGCCACACCGACACAGAAATGCTAAGTTCTTTTTGATCTTTTTGTATGCTGTTGTCCCAAATTGTCACAATCTGAGCGTGCGTGCTGGACTGATGTGCTCTCCCATTGCCTCAAAGACCTGCAGCACGTGGCAGCCGTTTCGCACCTGTGCTGAGAGATACTCGATGATGACCTCCGCGACTGCGTGAGATCTTGGCGCATGGGGTGACACCGTGACACCGTCCAGATTTCAAAGTGAAGCGACGTACCCTACCGAATCTATCCGAATCTAACATGATCTAATCATCGACTACCCAATTGTAGATATTACATGATATTACTATAGTAGTATCTGGTAATTAAATATTAATATCTCTCTATATATATATATATTAATATATATATATCCGTACATATTAAAAAATATATATATATATTAATATATATTAATATATCTATATATCTATCTATCTACAAGTCCAAAGGCACAACTACTCAATGGATTTGTGCTACAGTGCTGGACTTGTTCGCACATATGGTGTTACCTGAGCATGTAAAACTGTGAAGCCAACCTCGCTGAGGAGAGACATGAGTTCTTGCGATGCTTCTGGGTGCTCTTTCAACCAAAGCTCGCCTGCATCAGTCCTGGCTTGCGCAAAACCACAATTTGGAGTCTCGGCAAGGCACCTTGCAAATCATCATATCACTGAGCACAATGCCGTTTTTCTTTTTTTTTAACCCTGACCCTATACTAAGAAAAGAATAGAATCAACAACCCTTAATATGCGCCCCTTGTCCGTTTCTGCTTTGCTTTTACTTTCTTTGGTCTGCTGGAGGCCTTTTGACTGCAAGCGAACTATGAACACCACAAATGTCTCACTACCTATTTGGGACCATGAAAAACATTGAAAAACCACATCCATTGAATTCCGTTGAGACGCCTTTTGTGGAGGCAATGCATGGGCTATATTGATCCAGCTACACAGGGAACTGCAAACAATCAGCGCTGCCGTCTGATAGTCCTAACAATGACCTTACCCCTCAAACAATATCCCAAGGTATCCTTTGGTCTTGTATAGATATATGACACATGGATATACCCATCCTATGCATATATCTATGTGTATATATATAGTATACAGTATACACTTATAATGTAAAATATGTACGGGACTCTATTATGGCACGTTCAATCTTCATTGAAACAATAACACCTGCTGGTAAGCTGTTGGGGAATTGCTTTGAGTGGAGCACTCCGCAACAACTCCTGTCAGACTGGATGGTCTGCTTCTTTCTGACCTTTTTCTGCCGGATGACAGAAGCAGTTCTTCTGCTTCATGTTCAATGCTACCGGGGAACCACCGGGGAACCACCGAGGATCCCGGTATGATTCAGGCTTCCTAGTATCTAGTTTCAGCTTCAGCGGCAGAGCCAGGAACCGACAGCAATGGCAAGACGATACGACGATAAGTTGATAAGATTCATTTTTACATTCATTTTACATGTAAAAATATGTAAAAATCTCACCATCCTTACAGCTCCAAGAAGCGCGGACTGCGGAGCACGTTTTTCAGTGGACCGGAGTGGATGTCTGAGATCATCAGTGTCCTAAGAACCGAAGTCCAGTCCAACTCTGACCTCCAAGACGGTCCAAGACTCAAAGATCTGCACAAAAAATCAGATTGACTTTGGAGTCTTTGGAGTTCTCAATCTGAATCACATCCCCAGCGATCTCAAGCCGTTGGCCAACTCCTCTGCCTGGGGCTCCTGGGCTCCCAGGTGCATCGTTGAGTATGCCGCAATGCGATGCAATGCCCATATTTCTCAAATGCTTTGGTCACATGTGTTATACGTCTGCTATACTGCTATACACACATTCAATGTATACGTGTGTTCCATTATTGCTGATTCCTTTCTGAAAGTTCTTGGGTTTCGCTTGAACCTTCTTGCAATTACTCTTACACCTGGAGGTCTGCAGGTTGATCATGGTTCATCAAATCCAACATTTGCCAACATTTGCCATTTGCATGCCATTTGCCAACCCTGTCCTCTTCCAGGATGTCAATTGGTCTGGACTGTCTCGAAGCAGTTGGCAAACGACCACCCATTTGAGATCCTGGACGTGGTGGAAATTCTCGCGAAACTACATAGGAGCTGCCCGGCCGCGAGTACTCCTAGGCTGCCAAAAAAAAAAAAAACTGTGTGAAAAATATTGAAAAATGTAAACATGAATTGACAGTTCTCTAAAACAATTGGAACAAACTGGTGTAGCGGGTCTAACACCCCATATCTCCGCTCTAGCTTTAGATGTACTGGGCCCACATTCCTGTCGGATCCATGCCCAAACTCCAAAACTTGGGGTATCTCATCTCATCTCTCTCTCTCTCTCTTTCTCCCTCCATCGCCCCTCTCCAAGAGTTCAGCCAAAGACTTGGGAGTATCATTTCAAAGTATTTGAGTTTGTGGAAGTAGCACAAACTGAGGTTCAAAGCTGGTTTTAGATACCCCCAAGGACAATGATGGCTCCAAGTTTTGGATTTTGGGCCGAAAAGAGATAATGAAATAGGTCCCACAAGAGTGTGGGCTTTTCATGGATCTTCAACGTCCATGAATCAAGGCCCATTACATTCAGTAAACCAAACCCCGCAAAGGTAGAGCTGGGGATATCTCTTTTGGGGTTTGCTCCCACTTAAAAAAATAACTTTAGTTTGCGTTTCAATTCATGACAAGGGCGCTCTTGCATCTTTTCAGAGAAACATATGGTTGACGTTGAGGTATGATGGAACATTAGCTATGATCTCGAATCTCTGTAAACATGCAATAGACATTAATAGACTTCATGGACCCTTCATCTTGTGGACGGTGGCGACGCTTTAGATGCACCGGACACCATGGTGAGTACAGCGAATTCGTGTTTCCGTTCTTAGCACTGCGGCCACCGGGTGACTAGTAGATACTAGTAGTGGATGACTGTGAAAGAGACGCACTCAAAACAAGAAGTCCTACAGCGTTCTTAACATCAAAGGCATTTGCAGAAGACATGTCGATGACATGTCGGAAAAAGATGAACAAAACATGAGCCAAGACTCAAACACCACGCCACGTCGTGTAGGCCCTTCCAAGGCTTCTCTCTCCAGCTGCTTCTCCAGTGTTGAGCTCGCCTTTCCTGAGCTGGCAATTCGTTGGGCAACAATTCATTCAGAACTCATGAGATAGGATCTGCAAAATTTGAAGGTCTCAGCTACGTCCTGGTAGGTAGTAGTATAATGATTTTGAATAGATTATGTCAACAACATCTGCCAATGAGCATTTGTGAAGTCTCCCCCTTTAAAAGCGTGTTTTGCCGAAAAATCACTGGATCACATTCTTTCTTTGCATCCCGAGGGTTGCGTCTGGACTTATGAATTTATAGAGTGATGCAGTGTTGCGGATAAAGGCACATATGAAATACTAGGCAATCCATGCATGCTAATCATGCTAAACCATGCTACAATGATCTACATGGATCATCATGGATCCACATTGTCTGTCATCTGTCATCTCGGATATCTTGCAGAGTACAGCCCAGCAGCAGCCAAGCTGCTGAGCACACCTTTCTGGATAAGTTCTGACTTGCTTTGTCTGTCACAGCCTCGTGCAGCAAATAGCGGCCAAACGGCCTCGGACACCGAAGCGTAGTCGCAGGGAGTGATACCTTAGCAGCTCCAGGTCTCCGTTTAAAACTCTGCACACATGCTGTATGCATGGTCACTGCACGCGAACATGCCTACCACTATAAATACTCAATATATATATATACAGTACATAATATTCTACATATATATAATATCATATAATATTATATAATTGCAAGACTATGCGCTTCACATGCTGCAGGAGAAGGACGAAGAAAGTGGGTTGGATGGAAGCACCACTTAGTCTGGGAATGGAACCAACATCCATCGCCAGTGAACGAGATGTAATCTAACAAACATACAAAAAATACTGCAAATAAAAATAAAGGACCGGATAACCCCACAAGTCAACTTCTTCCAATAAGCAGAAACAAGTTGTAGCCGGACGGGAAAGGAAGGAAAGACAAAGGAGGTGGTGGAGGATCGAGAAGTTAAACAAGTTGTATGTGAAGAGTTGTGTGATAAAGTTGTGTGTGAAGGATGTTGTGTGACAAAGAGGTGTGTGACAAAGTTGTAGGCTAAAGATGGTGTGTGACAAAGTTGTGTGTGACAAAGAGGGGTGTGACAAAGTTGTGTGTGACAAAGAGGGGTGTGACAAAGTTTTGTGTGTGAAAGATGGTGTGTGACAGAATTGTGTGTGACAGGGAGGCGGCGGTGGGAGAGGGAGGAGGAGCGGGATACAGAATCAAAAACAAGAACCCCACACAAAGAAGAACAAAACAAAATGCGACCGGATGCGACCGGTATTGAAAAATGGAACAAGCTAAAGGTCGTGTTTCCAACATGGAACATTCGTGAACATTGGAACATATTGGAACGTGTGCTTTTCTCGGCCGAAATGCCTTCTGTGTCCTTCTCCAGCGGGTTGGCTCGTCCCTCCATGAGCAACATACAAGCCTTTCCCTCTTCTTGCAATGCTGCCGCATGGAGAGGTGTCCACTGTGGCCCGTTTTCATTTCGCAAAGCCGGGGAGGCCATAGAGTCCAACAAAGTCTTCAGGATGTTCACCTCAGGATTTTCAAACAACTTTTGAAACCATTTGAAACCTTTCCGACATCAAAAGTGTTCTCAGAATCGATCACAATCGTCTCAAATGTTTTCAAACTCTTGCACGAAAGCGCTCATGTCCCTTTGTCGCTTTGGACCTTTGTTGATTCCCGGACCCTTTTGCAACACATTCCGGTTTCACTGAGCTGTGCAAGAGCTCTGCCAAAAAGCGAAATCCAGCCACTGCACGAAGATCGGGGACCACTAGAGCACCCATGGACCCAAACATCCAAAACGAGCTTTAGCCAAGACCAATAAACCACAAGTAAGAAAGTAGCAATGACAAGGTGACAAAGCCTTCCTACTCTCTTGTCAAAGTCACATGCCCCCACATGGCGGCAGCACAGAGCGGAGAAGTTCCATCCAGTCCCAACTCGTTGACCGATCCAGGATCTGCTTCGATCACACGTCGCACGCCGTTCTCATCGCCGGAGGCAGCGAAAGCAGTCAGCATCAAAGCGCGAGAGTCATTAGCTGTCGGCTGCACTGACCACAGCGTTTGCATCAGCGCAATTGATATGAGGCTAAGCCCAGGGAGCCACAAGAGATCGGCATGGTCCACTGACATATGTCCTGCCTGCTCATGTGATATCTGGAAACAATTCTATCATTACATTGTTGACGCTGCAACATGTGTGAGGTCAACGATCTCAGCAAGTCTTGATTGGCTGCAGCTGTTTGGTCATGGCCCGGTATACATGGCCGGCTCCTTTTCTTCGATGAGCCGCCCACCTGCAGTTCAGTTTCACCAACATGATCCAACAAGTGTCAACTGTGAACATCTGTGAACACTGAACATGTACGACACCGGAAAGGATACCCGTGTGTTGATTGAAAAACGAGAAACCCATAGAAAAACCCTTCTCGGAGGTTTCCAAATCATTTCGATCTCAGCCCCATTCAGCCCCTTGCCATGTAGAAGAAAAGGGTCCACGGGGCTGCACTGAAGCCAATCAAAGGGATGTCGCCCATCCCTTCCTGAGACCTACACACTCAGCAAGGTTGTGTGATGAATGGTGGGGACAGTACAATCCAAACCAGGCAGGTTAAATATGGATAAATATGGTAAATGCAATGTAAATTGCTGGTAAATGTTCAAGAGGTGCAAGTATACTGCAGCAAACCTGGCAGGAATGAGTGGAAATGAGACGGCAAAAACAGAAGGAAAGCAGGAAAATAACCCTCAAAGCACGCATGAAAGTGGAGCCATAGTAGTCATAGGCAGCCCTTCTGTCTAACGTGTCTAAGATATGGCAAAAAAAAAGGGGTGGGTGTTGCTCAGGGCAGCACATGGTCTGCAGAATCAGCCGAACCGCTTCAAGCACATGCGCCTGAACTGAACACACTGTACTATGAATCAAACACAGTGACCATCAGTGACCCAAATGCTTCAAACATCCAAACATGCAAGTTAAACTAAGTTTGAATGAGATTCATTGAGATTCAAGTTCAGGCTTGAATTTCATCGTCAAATGGGTCAGTGCAGCGAACACAACGGGCACCAGCCGTTGCTCGACAAAGTCAGCACTGGCAGTGGAGGCTTCCAGGCGCGCCAAGTCCCGAGGGGACTCCAAAGGCCGTGGTACCAGAATGCCTCGACCAGAAGCACAACAATAACTGGAGAAAACATGAGGAAAGACTCGGAAAGACATGAAAGACCAAGGGAACAGGGCGAAAGCGACCCTCTGCAAGAACCACTGAAACCCTTTGCCCTTGCCAAGGACCTTTTCCTCCAGGCATCTCCTGGGAAAGGGGTCACTGATGGATCTGATGGTAGTGCAAAGCGACGATACAGCAAGTACTAGACCCAGCACATAGCTTTGAAGCTGCGGCAGTTGAGACAAGCAGGTTTTGTCTTTCATGATCTTTCATGGTCTTTCATGTCATGGGAATGACCTGCTCTAAGTCATTTCTACTCAGCATGTACTAGAATTGACCTCGCAGACTGAAGGAAGTTTTGGAAGGGAGTGATGGGAGTGGCGGTACGTCGCTCCGAAAATCAAGACACAGTGGCTTCGAAACTCTCCGTGTGGCCCTGTGTCTCCGGGACTCATCCAGGACTGATCCTAGACCCATTCAGAGTCATTAAATCATTCATAGTCTTTCATAGTCTTTCATAGTCTTTCATAGTCTTTCATAGTCTTTCATATGATTCATATAGTCTACTTAGTTAGACTTAGTCATTCATATCTATGTCATTATGTCATTCTTACTTCTCACCAGCAACTTCCGCCAAGCATCCACATCGATCCCCAAGGCTTCAGCGACCACGAGAATATCTGAAAACAAAATGGCTGCGTCAACACCATACCTCCGCAGGGGCTGCATGGTAACTTCCTTAGCAACATACGTAAAAGGTCGACAAGATCGCACGAGTTCATGCAAGACAGCTCGTGCTCAAGCAAAATTATGCAAATTCAGAAATGCTCAGAAGGGTTCAACGTAGTTTTAAAAAACGAGGTCCACAGTGGATGAATTGAGGCTTGCACTGCAACATCCTTTGGATCCTGCAGGAGCTGTAAAAAGTTTTTCCCACCTCAGCACGACGAACTGTATGCTCCAAACGAAGCAAACCTTTAAGCCCTTTCAAGGTTCAAGGCTTGGATTCAATTTGACCCTACAATTTCACATGCACAAATGCCACACCACCAGTGCCCGATACTTGCAGGCTTAAAAAGGGCAGCAGTAACATCTAGCATCTGGGCATGTGATATACGCCCTCGGGCCCGAGAAGCCAAAATGCGCCGACGTTTTATCATCTCATTTGCAGGCTTTGCTTTTGAGGCACGCTTTGCTTTGTACTCATTGTACTCAGGGAGGTGTCGCCCTGCTTGGCGGAACAGCCACACAGGCACCTTTCAGGAAAGTTGGCCACATGAGCGTGCATAAGAATGTAAAGCAAGCAAAATCAAGGCAAATGCAAGGTGCTTGTCCATGCCCTTTCAGAGGTTTTGAGTGCCATGCAGTGGCGGCTGCCGGAAGTCCTAATCTGTCTTACTGGTGCTGTCCAAACAAAATGTTAGAACCTGAGGCTCTCGGACTGGCTCCAATCCCCTGGCCACCTGAGTCGCAGCATGTCGCAGTGCCAAGGAGACGCCCTGAATCCGCTTTTATCGGTTTTTATCCAATTTCATCTATTTTATGACTGTAGATACTGTCTGCGCTTCATACTCAAAATCATTACTTAAATTATAGTTTCACATTTATTTTTCGTAAACATTTCCAATGTGTTCCAATTTTGTCAGCATCCCGTGGCACCTGGCAGAGCGAGGAGGTGCTGGGATCGGCTCGCAGCATTGGCCTTGTGTAAGCACCCATGGAATTCTCGTCTCTCATGAGACTCTCATGATCTCACTCAAGTATAGTTCTCAGTGTTGTTTGAGCACGGGATGCTGGATCAGGTGACAAGGTCCAAAAATTATTCACAAACATTTGCAAACCACAGTAACCACAGTATACAGCATGCTATGATGGAAACACTTGCAGATACTTGCAGTATTGCAGATAGATACAGATAGATACAGATAGATACAGATAGATACAGATAGATCAGATAGCCTGGCACGCGGTCGCTGCAAACGCCGTGCAGTTCCTGGAGGTTGAAGTCAATCAAAGGAAAATATGTTCAGAATTTTGCAATGCAACGCTAGATTTTGCAGAGTTTTGCAGTGTATTACAGCATATTACACAGCATTGTGCTGCAATGTGGCCGTCTGTAGCACATCAATGAGATGCAATTATATAAATCCTAAAGAAAGGGAATGCGCATCCTCACCAGCAGACCTTCACAAAAAAAAAAACACTATCCCTTGTCAGATCATGGGTCCTCTGCAACAGTCACTGCTTTGCTTCATAAAAAAATCATGCCGATTTGGAGCGGAATAATTAATGCAGCACCCTTGAAGCAGAGAATCGCCAAATTCATTGCACATATTTGACATATTACACGATTGCGATCAGTCTCCAGCCAGCATCCGAAATTCGCAATTGCTCAGGTTTTTTTTTTGTTTTCTCCAACAAGCCGCTCTTTGAAACCACACAGCATCCGAGTCCATCCGAGTCCATCCGAGTCCATCCGAGTCCTAGCACCATGGCAGCCGTCGCAGCTGCAAAAACACGACGTGGCAAAGCGTTTTGCCCCACACGAGGTGCCGAAGAGTTGTGGCGACCTTGGCCACAATTGCAGCAGTGAGCTTTGGATGGTTTGGGTTCAAACATATTCAGTTAATATGTCAAATGTTAAGCCTGAGAAGCATTAGTCAACATGATTCAAAGGTCAGTATTCATACAATCGCGAGCAGGTCCGCTGAGGTTTCTTGGTCGGTTGTGTATAGTTGCATATATTAGTTTATTAATGGTCTATATTATATATTTGCCGTAAATCATGTGTAAATCTATAGTTACATCCTTGTGCCGTGCGCATCTTCCTGATCTCTCCCATCTGCAAAACCAGGGCAGCCCTTGATAGGACATTTAAGACGTTTACATCTGTGCTGAACTCACTATGCTGCTTTGTTATGCTTTGTTGATCTTTGGTGGCAACTCATTCGCTTCGCTTTTGCACCCATTCGCGCGGAGACTGAATTGCCACTTAGGACTGAATACGGAAGCTTGGAGCTGCAGGAACACATGCCAAAGAGTTGATTCCGGCAAGACAGCTCACTAATACCAAACCCCTTCACATAGGGCATCGTTCTTCTCATCTGCGCCTTGGTGCACTCGGTGCAAGCAACAAGAATGGACTAATACTAATACTATAGACAACACAGAATTGAGAATTGCACAACTGATTACATGCAACGGAGACTCTTGCAAACTAAGTCAGGGTACCATGTTCACAATTGACCAAAGAGCCTTCGTCCTTGTCTATGCATAAGTAATCTCCTTAGTTGCGCCACATGTCCCGCCAAACAAAGCTGGAATCCATGATGTAAGCTACATAATCCACAACGGAAATGGATCTGAGGGCAGGTCCTGAATGCACTGACTAAATACATCTAAATGCATAATATTGCATGATCATCTTACAATCATACCGAATCATACCCATAGCATTCGGCTTTTGATCTACTGATTCCAGTGTGTCGACGTACTCTTAAAGTGGTTTGGTCGTTTTCTTGCGGTTCTGGAACTTGCATGAACTTGCAGTGTTTTGTGCACCTCTTGTGGACCTTCTTAATTCTCACTCACCGCCACATTCTCAGCTTAGACGCCCTCATTGGCGTCAGCCACGCCAGTGACGGTGGAATCGTCATCCCACTTCCAAGCGCCCTGGAAGCGTCAATGTCCATGGAAGGGTCATGAGTCATGAGGCTTAGTGACAACAGTGACAACAGTGACAGCACTTCAGCATCTGTCTACTGCAACCCGTCGGAGCCGAATAAATCTGTCATCAAAAATGGTGCAGCCAAGAGACTCCTTTGAATTTTGCACCTTCCGGATTTCACGGATGCATCGCATCTAAAAGAATACTACAATGCATACCGCAAACTATTGCAATGCCCTTCTAACTGAAACAATATTCCAAAATAATCGAAAATATTCCAAATACTCTGCGGTGTCTTTTTCCTTAGCATCTTTAGCGCTAGGTCTATGAGGTCAGGTTGGCTGCGAGCCTACCCAGGCTTTGTCTGCACTGCAATGTTCCTTTTGGAGGGCCCATAGTCGTTGTATGTCCTGCTGCTATTGGGCTTTGGGGGGAGAGGTGCAATGACCGGGGGCATGCTCAGGAGATCTCGCAAAATCTCAGCAGAGCAAGGCTCCTCTGGATACTTTGGCATTGCGAGTCGTTGGGCGATGCAAGCAGCTCGAGTTTCGTTGTGCAGCACTAGAGGTCCAGCGAGATAGCGGCGATCTTAGAGTTGCAGGATGGTCGTGTCCAGAAAAATAACACATAGATTGAAATCATTCAACCCCACCAAAACGCTGTCACGGCTGTCAGCCAGTGAAATCTGATCAAAAATCCTTCCATGCAAACAAGCCACGTTTGGGCCTACAAAGTTTGCAAGGATTTGTGCAGTCATCCTTCTTCTTCTGAGCCCTGGTCCTGATTCTACGGATTTACAATGTGGGCGTACCAAAAATACAACAAAATATCTAGCGATCTGTACACGTCCGCGTGTGCGCAAACATATGTTACAACACCTTCAATACTCACGTGAAATGTGATTTTACTGCAAAAAAAACTACTGTTGTGCAAACTGTTTTATTTTTTTTTGGTAAAGTTACTTATTTTCAAACTGTTTTGTACATGCGATATCCGGTTTTAGAGAAGGTATATCACAAAATGCCTACCGAAACTTTCATGTTTTGAATTTTGAATCCAGGAAAAATTCACGATGATCCAAGGTTCTGATGGAAATTGTTTGAATCCAAGGGTTTCAATTTTGAGGAGAATTGTGAATCCAGAAAGCAACTACCTGAATTCAACAATCCGTATTATTGTTGATTAAGCTTTTTGTTTGCGGTGAACACCAAAAGAGCAATGCATAGCACCCAATCACTGTTAATATTTGCGATGGATTGTAATGGGGATCTTATATATCTAATGGTTATTTCTTGAATGTTAAGAACGTCTGCGCCACCTATACGCGCAAATTATGACCGGAGTAATGCTAGACTATATGCTTGTTAAGAAACAGTTAATGATGTTGATAATCGATAGACTTCGCATGTGAAAACATGAAAAACCTTGTGTGCCGTCACGCTCTTCACTTTTTGACTGCCAAGCAAGTAGGCTTTGTTGTGAAACGTAAATGTTTCTCCTTCTTATAGCTCTAGCTCTGAGCTATTTGCAGCTATTTATTGTTATATCGAACGCCTCATGGTAGAGAAACATGCAAACCTCATGGGAGAGGTATCTCAAGCGTTCAAACTCTCATGGTAGAGGAAAAACAACAAAAGGATTTCACAAGCCATTTTGTCAGGATGCACGGTCGAACCAGCATCTTTCCATGCACCCCAACGAAGTGTCCACGTTCACGCCTGTGAAAGTCTCTCAATGTTGTACTTAGCAATGAATCCACTTGTAAACCTGGTCATTTTGATGTCAGGAATGTACGAAAGGCCATCAGAGATATACAGACGTGCAACACGGCTAGGCTAGATCCCCACCTACCTCGAAACAATGCCGCCTCCATGGAATGTGTTGCCTGAAAATAGGCCGTGGCTCCTCCACGTCTTAAGCTATATGATCTGAAATTATGTTCTGCAACACCAAGCAGGTTACAAAGCTCTCGGAAACGGCAGCGGACCAGGAAACGAAGGAACCCAAGTACCAGCGGGCAAGTAACGCTAACCACTTCATCTGAATTATTTCGCACTCCAGTCTTAGTCCCCTTGAGGGATATGACAGCTGAAACGGGCCCTAGTGATACATCGTTTGCAGTCAGGGTTAAAAACTTCCCTGTTCTAAGTAAACAATGAAAAGCGACCAGACGAACAACGGCCATGTCATAGTTTCCAAGATGCCATTCGTACCCAGCTAATGCACTCACCAAGGTCCAGGTGAGAGGTGGTGCTCTGCTAGGTAGTTCCACTCGCTGCCATACAGCGAAGAGTTTCCAAGCATGTGGGATCTTTCGTTTGGTCCACGGCTGGTAAAATCAGTGGATTTTTCAGGAACTGCAAAAGGAGGTTCTCAGCTATATAGCCCTTGGCTAGCGGTATATATCCCTTACATAAGCCTTATATACTCCTATTTGTAAGGCATATGTACGGCCCATGTATTCGA
>Ga0126342_10007603_pt1 | contig 19389 bp, 14 predicted proteins | sample Cyp1metagenome_FD_92528 | JGI IMG/M metagenome (GOLD analysis project Ga0126342, IMG submission 92528) | Coral microbial communities from Lord Howe Island, Old Settlement Bay, Australia - Cyphastrea 1 metagenome | ecosystem: Host-associated > Invertebrates > Cnidaria > Coral ... | reverse complement strand
GCATTCTATCTGGCAAATCTTCTGGCATTCTATCTGGCAAATCTTCTGGCATTCTATCTGGCAAATCTTCTGGCATTCTATCTGGCAAATCTTCTGGCATTCTATCTGGCAAATCTTCTGGCACTTTATCTGGCAAATCTTCTGGCATTCTATCTGGCAAATCTTCTGGCATTCCACCAATGTAAAATCATGGAAACGATTACGAAGTCATGTAAATACCATTCGAAATGCGAGTCTACACAAAATGCTCTGGACACAAAACCCTGGCAGGGTTGTCGAAACAACAACTTGGCAGCAGAAAAAAGAGCGAAAATTACCGGGGTCATTGCGGGCGGCTTGACCGAATTTTTGGACTAAACCATATTGGATCATATCGATATGACAATGGCGTTGTTTGGGGTTTTGAGGCGAGTGACTGTTTCGATTATGCTGCGCAAAATGCTGTCATTCACAAAGCTGAAATATCCAACGTTTTGGTTGTAATTGATGGTCGGGACATGTCCGAAAACTTCTCTCTACAAATTTGGAAAACATGTCTTGGATCTGTCCCCACCTAACTGCCCCAATCTTAACCTTCGCAGAACTGATGACATCCAAGTTGTTGGGCCAGCAATCCTTTCATAAACATAGATAGACTCAGATAGACCTCCATCTTTCAAGTACATCCAGTGCTCAGACTGCCCTATGAGGAACCCTCCGGCCTGAAACTCACAGCTTTTGGTCGTGGCTGTAGAAAATGGCCCATCTAATGCTCGATGATTTCACTTACGAAAATAGACTAAAATAGTAGTTTAATGCAATGAGAATTAAAGCGACTGTTATTATATGTGCATAGTTCTATCCATATTCCGTATATATATATGCATGATGTATATCAGACATGTACATGATGTACATACATAATTGGTTGTAGTATCATGAAGAGATTCCTGGCAAAAGTGAAATAGCAATTTTGGCAATCTTTGTTCCTGCAGGAGGCGGCTTCCAGCTTGAATTGGACAGATATCCGGAACACAGTCATCTTTGCAAGAGTGGGGTGGCTCCTGCTTGGATGCGCAGGAAGCGGCATCGGGTTGCGAGCTGTAGGCACTAGTTCTTGAGTGCAATGAAGAAAGTGTGTCGAGGCAAGCTGGCGGATGATTGTATTGTGCTTGCTCACTGCTGGCCAAAGTTTGAGGTTCCGTCTCCATGGTTCTGCAATGGTAAGTGGTCGGTTTCAGAAGCGGGGTCAGACGAGACGGAGCTGCTGCACATGGTCGCGCGAATTGCCACACAGAAGCCTGGAGCAGTTATGATTTTGCGGCACAGCAGGCGGTTGCTGTGGAGAAGCCGCTGCACTTGCAACGAGGCTGTTGAGCTCTGGAATTCCCATAGTAGGCGCTCCTAATTTTCGGGCGCGAGGTTGGTTCAGATATATTGCGGACCCCCAACCTATTACGGTGGTCTCAACATTGGAACCCAAAAAAAAACATCTCATGGCTTAGAGAATGCGATTCCAGTATCTCACATCGTGGAAGTAAATCCTTAATTTCAGACAAAACCCCATATCAAATTGTGCAATCTGTTGTTACCACTATTTCTTGAAGGCAAGCCATTGATTTAAGATAGTCCAAACCCAGACTGTGATTTGGATGATAATTGACCGTCCAAGTCAGGTTTCCAAGTTTCTTCTGCAGCCCAGGAAGCAGATTCCTCATCCTATCCATATTTCACGCTCCAACGACGGCATCTCGGCCAGTGGCGGAAACCGGCTGGTGATTGGTGGGTTTAAAAGGCTGAATTCTTTGCAAGAATGGTGCTATCCGGCCAAAGGCCAAAAGCGATGTTTTTTGCTGGGTTTCTGAAGTTAGCCATGTATTGGTGACGATTTGGAACAAACCATCTGAAATATAGATACAATATATATATACTGTATATATATATACCGTATATATATATACTGTATATATATATACTTGGATCCTGAAATATGTTCGTGGTAGAGTTGCCCTTGAAAAGAGCACTGGGAAACCATTTCCACCCTGGAGAGAATGGCTCATGTAGCTTGGATGTGGTTATTTCATGTCATTTCTGTCCCAAAAAGTAGATTCCAAACGTGTTTGAAGCACTCAATGTTCAGATATTACACATCTTCCATGTCATGTATTTCCCCACCATTCCCCACCACTCTCCGGTCATGGATGACGTTTGGCACCAGGTGGCACAATATTTTTTGAGTTTGGTTGCGTTGAAGCCAATAGATTGTCATAGATCTTCCCAGCGTTGGAAGGTGGTTGAATTGTGGATAATGTTGCTCGGACTAAGGAGGGCAGCCATGCTTTCTGCCGATACAATTCTAGTTTCACCAGATCTACACATATAGCTACCAGGTTCCAATCATGATGTGTAGGTGAAAACGCATATAATGATTCATTAGTTCAGGCAGCATGATTGGTGAAACACCATGAGTCCATGAGTTGGGGCCAATGAACTAACCATTTCCAATGATTTCAGTATGGTTTGTTGCCAACGGATACAGTACTGTGTGGTTTTCGGCTTATTTTAGTTGGTGAAATCTCATGTGGCTCGACACAGTTTTCTCAATCGACCGCGCGTCCACCATTTTGGTTGGTTTGGCATTCCCAACGTTGCTGAAAATGGATCATGTCACATATCTGTTTGAATCCACAAATTTTAGTGATGTTCCCAAGAATTATTCTGTTTGAAATCTCCAATGTTCATCAGCAAATCCTCAAAAGTCGCAACCGCCCTGCCGCCGCAGTGCGGGTGAGAAAGTTCCTCCAAGGTTAGAACTGTCTGATACCTGGCGCAGCGAATTCAGCCACAAGGCCTGTGTTGATCAACATCCGGATGGTTTTGGCGGGTAAAACAATGCCATTTTTACCACCCATGACTGGGAATGGTTTACACCACCTATTTATGGTGATTTGGGGGATGGTTGATTATTGTTTTATCCACATTAAAGTGTTTTTTGATTATGGTGGTTTCATGGATAGACTGGATAGCAAGCCCTGTTTAAAAAAAAAAACGGTTCATATTCATGGGGGGTTAAGTTAAAGGTTAAGGATATCCTTAATTAACATTGTATCCTTGATCACGAATGACATATGATAATTAATAGTTTGATCTCATCAACATGATATGTTCAATCCAGATTGTTGGATATTGCTATCCGTTGATATCCATTAAACCCCATTATCTTCCTCTAATGGATATGAAAGGATACAAATAGCCAAAAATCTGGATGCCATGATCAAATCCAAACTTAAGACAAACTAAAATGGGGCGTGAGTCTTCAAGTTGGTGGTAGTTGGGTCAACGTTAAATGTGGAGTTGACCGTCAATTCACTATGAATAATGGGAAGTTGAAGAACCTGAAAAAAAGTATGGCAAAGTCTGAAATCATCATTTTTAGTAAAAACCATAGCAAGCAGTAAAGAGTCTGGTTGATCATTGCAACCTGGTGCATATTCCAAGCCTCGTTTGGTAAACCCCGATTCCCCATTCCGCATTGATTTTTTTGTTCAATCCCTGTATGTGATTGGTAAAATGTCCTTTTCTTTCGGTCAAAATCTCAGTGTCTCGCAGCTTGATGAGATCTCCATCTCTGTTGCTTCACATGGATATTGTTCCTGCGGATCCTGCACCATGATTTTCGAGGCTGGGGCAGAAAGTCTCTACTTCACGGGCGATTACAAGTTGTGTTACTGCCTGGAGACTTGGGAGTGGAGACTGAGTTACATTAATCCGAAGGACTATGGGGAATCTGACCAGACTTGGGTTTCATCCCAAGAAAATGTGCATTTTGCGCAACAAAATAAACTGAGTTGTTCAAAAACAAAGGATGACGCGTTGACTACAAGAACTGAGGAATCAATTTTCGTCGCCAAAAGGATGGGAGTTCACCATCACAAATAGCTAAACTGCTGGTGTTGCAGTCAAGATGATATTTCTAACAGATGACAGGCTTTGGTAAATGTCCCATTTTGGCGATTTTGAACATGAAAAAGTATCTGTTGGAAATTATATCCCCAATATTTGGGTTCAATTAGGACATTTACCCTCTGGTAATTTAACGTAGCTATGGAAAAGCACCATTTTTAATGGGAAAATCCACTATAAATGGCCATTTTCAATAGCTATGTTAAATTACCAGAGGGTACCAACCCCTGTATGACATAGATGTTGCTTTCAAAAAATACTGCGAGATATGGGTTCCACAAGAATCCTGGCCAGCGTGGCGAGCCACAAAGACCTGTCTTTGGGTACTGCGAGTTTTGACTGATGACCGACATTCTGTCACCGTCAAAATTGGATATAATATATATAATATAATATGTATATGATATGTATATAATATAATATATGTATGATAATATCTATATATATATGAAGTACTACTGTGCAACTGTCAGCAGTTCAAAAAGTTGAATATGATGATATGTTTTTCCCATGTTCTCCACGTTGTAAGTCCATTCTTAGATTGTTGAACTACCATGTTTCATGGTCAAAGCCAACGGCCAATGGTTCAGGTTTGTATGACAGCTGCGTGTCACAGACAGTGGGGGGACAACTTGCTCCTCGTGCACCCATAAGTTGCTTGCAGTGGTCCCCTTGGAATTTTGTTCCTGGTTGCAACTTTGACTTGGCCCATGGCGGCACAAAGTGCAGGACAAGTTGAAGGGGGCGCATGAAAGTCTTGAAGTACCCACTGCTTGGCCATCCTTGGTTGGCCAGCTTGTCGCAAAAGGTTCTGGGCAAAATGCATTGCTTCTCTGACCTTCGCAAAGTGCAAGGGTGCCAAAGTTCAATCCCCATGTTTCATGCTGTCCCTAATTCCTAGATTCTTTTGGATGGTTTAACTCCCATCTTATTGATACGTTGCGTTGGTTCAAAAAAAACATGTATACTGTCTGGTTGGTGGTTTGGAACATGTTTTTTTCCATATATTTGGAATAATCATCCCAACTGACAAACTCCATCATTTTTCAATATGGTCATTGCACCACCAGCCAGGTAATACTCTACCCCAATATTGACCCGTTTCCATAGGCGGGTTCTGGGACGATCCAGGAATCGCAACCAAAAAAAGCTACAGAGTCCAGTTATGGGATAGTCCACTTGTGTCCACTTAGAGGATTTGAAGTCACACCGGGTAAGGATATCTAAGGTAATTCCTATACAGGGAATGGATGGTACTTGAAAAAATTCAAGCAATCGTAAGTGGCGAATGAGTTTTGTGGGCTTACTTTACCCAGATATAAATGGGAGAAATCGGGGACTTATCAACCAGGGTTATTAACATCCCGTGAGATAGTCCAATTTATTTTTGTGGCCCTATTTTATATCCTTTATCCAATACGTTGATGGTGAATATGCCATCTATTCATGATTGATGCCATAATCAATTCATAAAATGCCATGAAATCCCCATGTATCTCCCATTATGCAATGAAAAATCCCCAAAACGCTATGGCAGTCTGCCAGATCACCCCTTCGATTTTTCAGCTGATCTCGGGCATCAGGTCAAGCATCTTTGACACCCAGCAGGGAGTGCACACCTGACACTTGGACCCGGACAGTCGGAAGACATGGCGAGCGGAGAAATCCATTGAAATCCCTGAACGAAATGGAGCTTGAAAGATGGGAAAAACATGTTTTGCTTTTTAAATATGGAGTAATAATGGTGATATAATAGGGTAATTCAATGGGCTGTTCTACTTTGGTGCAGGCCAGGGGTTGATTTTGCGGGTAGAAACTATTGGAAATCATGGTTATTAATGTTGATGGCAATGAGGGGTTTTCAGTATAGCTATGGGATTCTACCCTCCATAAGCTCAATGGCCATTTCAGGAACTGATTTATTGGAGGTACCTACCATATATAATTCAGGCCTAAATTTCAGGGAATATCCCCACAGAATATGGCCTGACAAATGATAGGTTTACGTACCTCCATTTTAGGATCCCGAAATTCCCATTGAGAAGCTGGGATCTGGGGCCCCTTCAACACTGAACCCCCAGTGATTCCACGAGCTCACATGGCACCTCCGGGATACCAAACTTCGCCAGTTTCCCTTGGCGATCAGCCCTGAAATCCAACTACAGTATATGGAAACCAAAACAAAATCTGGTTGGTGGTTTGGAACCATGGAATTTTATGACTTTCCATTCAGTTGGTAATAATCATCCCAGCTGACGAACTCATATTTTTCAGAGGGGTAGGTATACCGCCAACCAGAAATGATTGTCCAATCACCATCCTGGGTTCCATCTTCGACCAGCCATGCCAAGGAGCAACACACGCAGGAAATGGGAACGCTGTATCTGGTGGGAGCCAAGTGCGAGCCCCAGAGACGCACGCGTAGGGCGCGGAAGTGTTGAACATTTGCTTTTCTTTTTAACCTTCTGGTAGTTTGACCGTCTGCGTACCGGAAAAATCACAATGTCTGGTAAATCACCGTTTTACATGGAAAATCACAATGTTTTGTAGGTAAATCATGTGTAAAGAGACATGGTTTCTGCTAGTCATTTGAGGTCGAGGATGGAATGGACCTGTCGCCAGGGCGCTCCATGCGAATTGGTGGTTGGGAGCCCAGAATCCACCGGGTTAGCCTTGCACCAGTGGGATCTTAACAGGACGTCCCTGTTCTGACTGGTGAAACCACCCATGGTTTCGGATGATCCTCATTGTGTTGGCTCAAAACCCCAGTTGTTCATGGGGGGCTCCAGTTATTGGTGTTGTTCCCCTTACACTCCCATCCCCCTCATATTAAATCCCAATATGTGGTGATGAATATCCCCATCTTTGCATAGTGAAAACCCAATTATATAGCTTGGGCAAATCCCAAGATATCCCCATCTGTTTGTTTATAAAGTGTCCAGATTTGTGGTGTTTCAGTCACAATTCATCTTAGTAAAAGAAATTAGTTGTGGCGAATCCCATTGTATCACCATTAGTTCAACTTCCAGTTATGAATTCCAGTTATTATCAACATTGTTAACCATCTTCTTACTGGTGCGTTTTACGTAGGGAATGGATGGGTTGCTGGGGGTTGCTGGGATTATTGTTGATTGTGGATGTCTGTGGTAGTTATTGTGGATCATTCCCTCATTCCCTGCGTAAAACGCACCAGTAAGTTGTTAACCATCTTGGTGAATTATTATAACAATTATTACTGTATATTACTATTCAGATTGCCCAATTTACAAGTATTATGTTGAATTATTATTCAGATTATAACTGGTTGGTGAATTGTTATAATTTACCCAGATATGGAGAATACTGGAGGTTATACTATATATTGGAGGTAATTATAATCTCCAATATGGTAAAACTACCTAGATTATTGGAGGTTATAATTTACCCAGATACCCTCTGGTAAACTAACGTAGCTATGGAAAATCACCATTATTATATAATGGGTAAATCCACTATTTCTATGGTCATTTTCAATAGCAAAATGTTAAATTACCAGAGGGCATGTAAAACCTCCAGTTATTCGACACCGCTTCACCCGTCGATTCATGTCGATCCAGCAGGTCCATGGCTGGCGCGTGGCTTTGGGAGATGCGATACGCCTGGTATATACCGGTGACCTGACCAAAAAATGGAGGCTGAAGCTGGTTAAAGCTGGGGCTTAAGCAGCAAAAATCTAGGTTGAACCCGCGAAAATGCTGGCTTTCACCGAGAAGAATACGGATTTTCCAGTGATTAGGGACTATAACCACCTGGTTATTAGCCATCATTAACCATATAATAATCATTAATATTAACCATATATTAACAGTATTTAAGCTTAAAAACCTGAGATTTGGAACAACAAGAATGATGATTTCAGCAGCCAAAATTGTAGTTCAACCAACCAAAACTGGAAATGTGACTGACAAGAATGGTCACTTAACCAATAAGAATAGGGGTTTAAGCACCAAAAATTTGGATTCAACTAACAACAATGGTGATTTCACCATAAATTCGGACATTGACCAAAGTTTTTTGTGGGAATATCACGGAGAAAAACGCTGACGGAAGCCACATTTTGGGCTGGCCAACCCTCTATGTGGGTTCTGGATGGTTCTGGGCTCCGACCATCCGGTCGTGAATGGGAGGTTTACGCAAAAAATGGAGGATTCACGATGAAATTTTTTGCGACGATTAAGGCTTTTGAATGGCAGGTCTGAAGAATGGCTTATTTGTTTGCAGAGGAGATATGAGGAATACGGCAGGTGCAGGATAAAGCATATCCATTTTTTTTGCCATTATGTCTTCTTTACACGAACCTTCAAAAATTGGTGGCCATGCACTGGTTTTGCCATGAAAAAGCGAGAAAAAAACAAAAGCCCTGGGGGGAGAGGCAGTGCTAATTTCGCTCAACCCAATAGTTGAGACTGGCCCGTAGTGTGGTACGAAAGGGATCACGTAATGTGCCAAAATCGCAATGGGCGGTGAAGAAGTTTGACCATGGTGAGACCGGTGCCAAAAAAAGTGCCGTTTACATCTTGCACAAGGATGAAGGTCCATGGTCCAGTTACTTATCCTTTACCCTCTGGTGAACTAACATAGCTATGGAAAATCACCATTTTTTAATATGTTCAATGGGTAAATCCACTATTTCGACTGGGTCATTTTCAATGTCGCAAACTGTTAGTCATTGCCAGGCCGGGTACCATGAAATTTGCTTGCCCATCCCATGAAGCCTTGGGGAGTGAAGATTGGATAAGGAGGCCTTTCTAAACACCAGTTCCATAGCTGCGATGAACAATGCAGTTCCACGAAAATATGTGTGGTTGATATTTCACCATAGTTATGAGTTGGTACCCCATATCCCAACTCATCGAGGTTTAAATTCATCAGCATTGATAACCATTAATGGATATTAGCGGCCATTAACAACCAATGACAACCATTGTTAACCCATATTAACCATGAAAATTGTCATGGCCATGCGATCCTTCAACATCCCATGCCCCATCTCAGGTTTCAATTGCGGAGACATCGATTATGGCGATGCATTTTTGGGCACAGGTGGGTGGAAACGCAATGATGTTGCCGAAAAATTGGACCTCGCCGCATAATATGGTAATTAAGTAAGGTGCCATTTGGGTCCTTAGTGTGATAAACCCCAAGCATAAACCTACCAGTTGGGGATGTCTTATACCATCCATTTATTGTTGGGGATGGTTTGAATATGTTTATATAGATATTGGATTTAGCACATTAATATAGTAAGCCTTCCACCCTTTGGGTTACCATTGGCCTTGCCACAGATCTCCGAAATCCTTCGAAAATGGCTTGACGAGCCGCGTGCATGGTTTTTTTCCAGCTGGGAGTATCTAGATAAGTTGGATGCTTTGAATGCAGGAATCATTGAAGTAAGTGGTTGGTGGATTGAAATATGGCGATGAATCATGTGATATTCTTTCAAATTCTACCATATTTTGGGGGATGAAGCCTCGACTGGCAAGCCATGGAGAGCCATGGAGAGCCATGGAGAGACGAGAATGAACCTGGCTGGGTACTTTTTCTGGTTTCGTTGGGCAAGTCTTTGTGACTGTGACCCCCCCCTTTGGCGGGGCTTCCCACCGAAATCACAGAGTTTTGCCATTGAACAAGACAGAATTTTGTGGATTTCAATGGAAAAAGTGTAAAGAATGTGCATTTTTTATTTTATGTGCATTAGTAGATATAGTATTACTAGTTCATGTCAGCGAATATGAAAAGCCATGCAGAAAACATCACCAACCAAAATCCAGGGGAGGTATGGATATTGACCAATATAAATTTAATGAAATATAATGACCTCACGGTGTGTCTTCAGCTATTTTCAGGATTATAAGTTTGCCAGAACTCTGTTGGTTGATGATTTTCGGATTTAAAATGGGATTAAATTATCAGTTATAGGCATAGGGGTTTTAAAATGAGGTAAAACATCAAAGATACCGGGATATGATTGAGAAATGGTTGATGATTAGGTTGGGGATTTTACTACATACATTGGGGATGATCCATCCAGCTGGAAATCCTCCAAAACCACCGGAGTTTCATGGTTTGACCGGCCCAAGTTTAGCTGCAAGAAAAGCGTCATGTTCACTGCTTGAATCCCAGTGGTTCATGCTTTGTCGCAACCAAAAAGATAGAAAAGTAAGGTGAAAAGTAAGGTGAAAATCCATAACAACCTACTAAAATCAGTGCAAATTTTGCCTTCTCTAAATCTCAATTTGGGGGTTACGAAAGTTGAAAACTCGCCCGGGCCAGGCTTTGATGCAAACCCTTCAGTGGCAAACCAAAGCAGCAACCTTTCAGATGGTGTCTGGAGCCCTGGCCCAGAAACCGAAAGAAGATATTGTTGATATAGTGGGTTAATCACGGTGATGTCATGGATTATCACCACAATATGTGGAGTTAGTATTGATTGAATATCACCCCAATCCATTATTAACAATGTTTGTCCTCACAAATTGGAGATTGACCCCCAACTCCTTGCATGTTGTCCTCAGAGATGGGAATCCACTTGGAAGTGTTGGAATTGGGAGTAGCTCATGGTCAAATCTGTGCATTTTTCACAAAAGTATATAGTGGACATATGTGGACATGTAATAGTGATATTGGCAGTCTCTCCAACTATGGCTTATAGTATCTGTATAGTAAGGGACAGTTGGCCATACTTGAAGAGTTCCCTTTTTGTGTCGGTGACATCACCAGTTATGGCAAGTTCTCCCACGTTGATGTCAACCTGGGACTTCGTTGGTTGCATCGTCATTTCTTCAGCGCTCCGGTGTCAAATACACGTTTTATATGTTCAAAATATTCAGCCACTGATGATTTTAACCCAACAAAAATGAAATGGTTATAGAAAGGTGATCCCAAATTGTCATTTCCATGTTCAACCATAGTGCAAATTTGGGATGATGATCCCCAATGACTCATGTCGGAAGGTCTGCAGGAAAATTCGGATGTTCCAATTTCTTCATGGGAAAACATCCATGGGTGTCCTTTAAAAAAATGGCCCTTAAATTAATCCCAGTTTATCGTATTGTTGGTTATGCATCGCATATTATATCCCAATATATCGCCTATATCCCCACTATGTCCCCATGTTTAACCACAGTTGATCACTGTTTGGCCACTATTCAACCACTATAAGTCACCATGAACCATATCATATCATATTATAAATCACTGTTAGTCACAATCACAATTCACCCCAAAAAAAAATTGTGGATCTCCTGACATGTTCCGCCAGAGGTTCTGCTTCACTTCGATCTGGGTCGTGCACGTGGCTCGGGCCGCTGGAAGGTGTGCTTGTGTCCCTTGGCTTCGTGGTTGGTCGAGTTGTCCTGACTTTTGGACGGGCTTTGTGCGGTTACATATTGGTGAAATGGTGGTAAAATGGTGATTAATAGCTGTCCAATAGTGGTTGATAGTAGATAATAGTGGTCAAACGTGTTTCAATATTGGTGAAATAGCCATCACTCTTTGGTGGTTCAATGCTTAATCAGCAAGAAAACTGATGTTTACGGAGTAAATTCATCAGGAAACCTGTCCAAAATGGGGGCTTTGGTTTGATATGATTGCTAGGTGGATTCCAAAGTAAGGTTTTCTTGAATACTTTTGAAGGTAGCGGTTCTCATTACTCTTGAGATGACTCCACCCTTTCAAATTATGAGGACGATCTTTGAGAATGAGTCAAGACCTTTTTGGTACCTTTTGGGATGAATATCTGCAACTAACAGCTATTTTGAAGGTGAACAGCTGAAAGGGTGAGGAATTTGATCCATACCTGCCATTGACTCTCCGTCCCCTCGCCGAGACAACCAAAGACCAGATTGGAGATGGTAAATTTGTGTTTTCCACGCAAAAAAATGGGATGTTCACCATGAATTTCGAGACTTTTACCCAGTTGGGGACTCAAATGTGATCACCATGATGCAAATGCTTTCGACACGTTTTGTAGTTTACCTTTCTGGGATTCTGATGCTCAGCTTCAAGATGAAACTCATGGGAACATCCCTCCTGTCACTGTGTAGTTGCGCCCTGCCGCGACAACATTGCTGGTTGGTGGTTTGGAACATTTTTTATTTTCCATAATATATGGGAATATATGGGATAATCCTTCCCATTGACCAATATTTTTCAAGATGGTTAAAACCACCAACCAGTTCATGCCTGTGGTGTTCAATAAATACTCATTTGAGCTGAGTTTCCCTTCCATGTGGCCTTAAGACGCTCGAAATGCTCATGACTAAGGTGTGGCTTCCACAGCGCGCAGCGGCAACGGCTGTTCCCAATCCTCCGACTATGGACAAAAGGCGCCAATCAAATGGTACACCATAGGGCTCTCGGAAAACCATGGGATAACTCCTTCGTTTGGTTGGTGGGGCTTGGATATGCTTTAATCGATTGATGGAAACTAAACCATGGTTTGGACTAAGACCTGAATCCCAATTCTGGTTGTGGTTCTTTCATGAAATCTCCCATTGCGACTCAAAAACCATGGGGCAGCGCGTTGCTAGGTGGGTGAGCTGCTGATTGAAGGTCTCCTGCGTTCTGTGACGCCGCTCGGGGGCCCATGGTTTATCCAATAGTTGATATGCATACGATATGTGTATGGTTAAGAGGGTGTATATATATACAGAGAGAGAGATATATATATATAACCATATGACTATCTAACCCATGTGTTTTTCTCAACCCATCTAAAATGGTATGTGATATGGGCATCGTGCATGGTCGGAGTTGATTTGTCTTCGATTTTGAGGGAGTTGGCGATGGAGCTGAGATGATTCCTATGGTGGATGTAGGACTAAAAACACATACCACTGGTTACCACTGTGCCACTGGAAGCATAGAATGGGGATGACTCGCTTGAATGGATGGGATAAACCAAAGATGTGAAAGAATTCAGGATTTACCATATGGAATTTGATATACCCTCTGGTAATTTAACATAGCTATTGAAAAAGACCATTGAAATAGTTGATTTACCCATTAAAAATGGTGATTTTCCATTGTTGTGTAAACGTTTACCAGAGGGTAGGTCTGGAACATGGCCCGTTTATAGATGCTTTACCTTGCAAAGATGGTGAATTTTCCATTGCAAACTCTAGCAATTACCAGATGGTAAATCCTACCAAGTCGACATGGGAAAAAAAAACCGTGAACCCATTGACACTGTTAATAGGTCCATTTTCCATTTTGCAGGGGTATAGTATACACAGTATGTTTTAATCCCTGTTAACCTCAATGGTTTACCCCTAATCCTCATTGGTGATACCAATATAGATATGAAGATCCTTCAGGATGTCCTTAGGAAAATGATCTACAAAAAAGGGGGATTCCCGTAGTGCCGGCCCATGAAAATGTCCATCAAAATGCCCCCATCACTGGTTGGTGGTTTGGGATATCATGATCATGGGGATATAATGGGTATATGATGGGTATTTTTCATGGAGATATCATAGTCATTATAGAGATACAACCCTGGTTGGTGGTTTGGAACATGAATTTTATGACTTTCCATATATTGGGAATAATAGTGGTTTTAATGGGTTTTAATCCATTTTTCCATATATTGGGAATGTCATCATCCCAACTGACGATTCGTCCATCATTTTCCAGATGGGTAGGTCAACCACCAACCAGCTAGGCATCGATGCTAAGCATCGGAAAGACGACATCAATGACCATCAATCACCATCCCAACTTCACCATGAAAATGTCCATCAAAATAAGCATTTATAGCCACTAATAACCATGAATAACCCATATTAACCATATAATATATATATATATATTCCACCTCCAGCTGCACCTAGTGAGCTTCATTCAATGGATTGGTTTTGTTGGGGAAAATCGCCGGAAACCATCGATTTTCCCATGAAAGATTGTTTTTTTTCCGGTTACCATCTGGTTATTTAACATAGCCATGGAAAATCCCTTATAAATGGAGGTTTTAATGGGAAAATTATCTATTTCTATGGGCCATTTTCCATGGCAAACTGTTAAATAACCAGAGTGTGAAATTTTCCCTTAAACCAATCCATTGATTCATCAGTTCATGAATTGATACCTGCTCCCCCTCCCAAGGTCCTCGCAACCCTCGACCTTAGCCATGGCGAGTGTCCTAGCAGCCCGGCTGCGATGTGGATCATTGATGTTCATACTGGTTGAATGGGATTTAACAGGGTTCTACATGGATTTAATGGGATTTCATGGGATTTCAAGGGATTTGATGGAATTTAATGGGATTTCATGGGATCGTCAGGCTGTTCTAATGAGATTTCTCCATGGATTTTGCAGATTTCACTAGCACATTTCTGACGACGTTGTTTGTGATTCCATGGGGGTCGAATTGGATTCTACAAGCTTCTACTGGGCTTTAAACCAGCAAAGTCGGTTGACGAATGAAAATGGTCTTCAACCAACAAAAATGAATGTAGTGTCTGAAAAAACAATGCATTACATTTGATAGTATGGATTATCAGGGGATATAGTGTGCGCTGTATCATATGGAGTAGCATAGCAAGATATCCGCAAGTTGCGGTATACCCAATAAAATGAAAACTTAAGAAGAGCATACCATAAACATAGATATGTTTTGTGCAACACTATTTTATTTTCAGACACCCCCATTATGGATTATGATGGGCATGTTATATAGTGGGATATGGTGTTCTTTTGGTTATTTGAGATCGTGGGATATCATATGTACCAAAAAAATAGAGGGGTTGCATCAATATCATTCGCTGTTATAGATGGATAGAACATAGATGTGCAAAATGCTGAGGTCTCTGACGGTATCTGATGATCAATGAATGATGGAAATCTCAAACTCAGCATGTCTGCTTTGTTCTCATGGAATACACTGGAACTCTTGATGGTCTCCGGGGTCCGGTTGTCTCAAAAATTCGACCCCCTCCCCGAGTCCGTCTCTAGCGGTTGAACGCTGAAAGTTTCATCAGCTGGGGCAATTTTGAGGTATCCGCCAGTGTGGGGAAGGCACCATTCTGATGAGAGCGAAAAAAACCTCCATTTCTGGTGGATTGTCCGATATCTTCATATCTTATCCTATGGTTTTCCCCTGATTTTAGAGGGGATTTCCCCTGCCCGCCACGTTTGATGACACCGTTGCGGGTATCCACCACGAAATGTACATCCAAGTAGCGATCCAAGTAAATGGCCGAAGCAATGGCCCAGTAGATGATGGTTATCGGGGCAATTTCTTGGTTTGTTAATGGGATAATAATGGGATAATCATTTATTTAATGGGATAATATAACTATATCTGGTTGGTGGTTTAAAACATGAATTTGATTTTCCATAATATATGGGATGTCATCCTTCCCATTGACGAACTCCATCATTTTTCAAGATGGTTAGTCAACCACCAACCAGATATGATAGAACTCACTAACAATCTAAGGATTGCTACTCTTTTCTGCCTAGGAAATGGGTTTGTCTGAAAATAGGGTATATTCTCAATTATTTAATAGGGATAATGATTATTAACCATTGGGTTTAGGGGTACACTATTTTCAGACACACCCAAATATGTTATATTTCATTATATACGAGAAAGCGGTCTCTTCTCCAGTCACACTTCCCCGTGCTTTGTGCCCCATGGCAACGTCCTGAGAAACCTGTTATCATTCCAACCTGTGCGCGTAACCGAAGTTTGTGACTCATGGGCAACTGGGGATATCTTGGGGATAAAATTGAGATATGATATGTTGGGAATATAATGGGGATATTTCATGATATATCCAACAATATGGGATGTGGTTTTGTCTGAACATGTTGAAAAAACCATGGAAAAACTACCAAGATCCAGTCAAGTCTCATCATATGGTTCCCCTTTTTTTATGGCCAGATGGGTGAGGTACCCATTTTCAGACACACCGACATGGAAAGATTTGCCAACAAAAATCAGATGTTTTGATCAGGATCGTAACCCTCAGAGAGATGCAGAAAAGCATCCCATTGTTCTCGCCTAAACAGGTCGATGTGATCGAACCTGGCAATGCCTGGGGCGTGCCTGGGTCAAAATCTCTGGGAGTGGAGTGGAGTGGTTACTCTCTGGTAATTTAACAGTTTGCTATTGAAAATGGCCCATTTAGTTCGTTGATTTACCTATTAAAGATGGTGATATTCCAGTTCGCTATGCAAATGAAAATGCCATAGTGAAACATCGTACCTATGAACCTGATCAATCGTGGTATGTCACCGGAACGTAATGGGATAAGTGGGTCGGCATCAAGTCGCTACTGCCGCGTAGCCATGGATCCCATTGAAATTGCGAATCTGACCCACCAACATGGAGGATATGGACCTGCAAGAGTAGGGAGGGTTAAAGGATTCAAGATGGTTTCTATGACATGTTGGGATATTTCCTGCAAGACCGAAGATTTCAAGCAAACTGAGAATTATCCAACAACCACAGGGAACCCAAGCAACCACGATGGGCAAAAAAAGTGATGTTTTACAAAGAAAAAAACTGTCCCCTGGAAGGATACACTTGGGCTTCAACCAAGGACAATGGCTGCAGATTTCATCAACAATACTTGGTATATGTTTTCAAGTACAACATGGGCGTAGGGTAAAACTCGACCAAAAAGAGGAAACGTCAGTAAAATTTCATGGCTCACTCGGTTTCGCCGGTCCCGTGAAGGAAACTGCCATGATACTTCAAGTTCCGACCAATCTTCGGCATTCGAATCGAGATTTTAGCCCTCAAATATCCCATGATATTCCCAATATACCCTCTGGTAATTTAACATAGCCATGGAAAATGGCCCATTTATAGATGATTTTCCCATTAAAACCTCCATTTATGAGGGATTTTCCATGGCTATGTTAAATAAACAGATGGTATCTCGCCCATGTCCCAATATATCCTACTGTGACCGTCACGCGTTTTTCTACCAGAATTTTCCGCTGCAGGTGGCCTGTGCTGCATCCAATCAATCCTTCGAGCAGGTGGGCGAAACGGCGAAGCGGATTGAACTAACAATGACAGGGATACAGTGGGGATATCATGGGTATATAATGGGGATATCATAGTTAATATAGAGATACAATAGGTAATATACATTAATATAGCTCTACTTCAGAATTATCAATCCTATACTGGTTGATGGTTTGGAACATGTTTTATGTTTCCATATATTGGGAATAATGATCCCAATTGACTTTCATATTTTTCAGAGGGAAAGGTTGAAACCACCAACCAGTAATGCAGATATAATGGGGATATGATGGGGGATATCATAGTTATTCTAGGGATACAATAGGTAATATACATTAATATACTGGATTGTATGCTAACAGCGAAGCCTGGGGATATAAATATCATGGGGATATCATCAACATTTCTGGGGAAACGGACTGATGATGGACTGATGATGGAGGTAGCTTAATCCACCTATATCATGTTTTGCCATGGGGATAGATGTACTAAAGAGCTGTGTTTGTTTGTTTTTGTTGCCAGGGTATTTGGGGGACCTATGAAGATGAAGACAACTCCGCTGTCGTGTTTGGTCATTGGGAGGCGGCTGGTCGTTTCAAAATGTGACGATCCAACTTAAAGGGCATATCCTTGGGATTGGAACTGACAGACCAGCTTGAAGCGAAAGTTCTACATATGTCATAAGTCAACTCCAAAGGATGCACTTAATGTGTGGTTTCATGAAAAGGATGTGAATGACTGGGTAGATCTTAGGGAAAATCTCAAGCAACACAGGGTTCTGCAATCCAAGTCCAGAAGTGTCTGGCACTTTTTCACTTAAACCAACTCAGCTTTTTTTTGCCGCTTGCCAGAGTGTCTATAATAGCATCAGGAGGGTTGAACGGAAGGAGAAGCGCCAACACTCCTGACGTAGACTAATGAAATAGTGTGTTAAAAAGGGATCCAGACAATTCTTGGGAATACCCATGGAGTCTCCAATTGAGTGCACTTCTGTGTGGCATTTTGGTGTTGTTGAATCCCAGGAATCCCAGTTATTCATGTGGTGTTCGGCACCATTTCAAATTCTTATCCTCCTTGTTTGCACCTAAGTTAAGAGATATACGTTTATATATATATAGGTAGAGATAGATAGATAGATAGATAGATCGATCGATAGATAGATAGATATAGATATAGATAGGTATAGGTATGTATAGATGTAGATGTAGATATAGATATGTTATAAATGTATATATATATATACATGGATATATAATACGTATACACAGACAGTTGGCTTGTCTGAGTTCAGGCCCCCATCCCTTGGTCCATCTCGGCCAGGCCCCCAGTAGCCAATCGCTCCTCACGTGTCATCAGAGCATGCCAGGATGTGTCTCGGCGGGGGGTGGAGTTTCTATAGCTATAACTATGGGAAAGATGATAGTTGATACGGATTATTAGTGGTTTTTAGTGGTTACAAATAGTTGTTAATGGTTATTGATGGTTATCGATGGATATTGATGGTTATTGATGGTTGTTAATGGCAATTATAATGGGTATAAATATTAGATTTTAACCTCCATAAGTTGGGATATGGGCCCCTTCAACACTGATGAAACATAACCCATAAAAATTAGTGGAGTTGCACCACCAAGTAATGTAAACAAACTGGATGGGGATAATTGGTGGTTTTTGAGCGGTTATTTTGAGATTCGCAATGTGTTTGCTGATTCTTGTTGGAGAGTGTCTGGTCTGTTCTACCCAAAGGTCCAAAAGTTTCTCGTTATGTTCCTCCTTAAAGTTGCCATCTTGGGATACAAAAATCATATCATTTTGACCCATGGAAAAACGGTGGATGGAAAACGATCAGCCAAAATGCAGGGTAAGCAGCGGAGGGTTCAAATACACAGGGAGGTCATCATTGGCGTGTCTTGAAATGCTGCAACACAACTTGGGGAGGTGGAAACTTGTGAACGTCTTTGCAGACGGTCCCAAGTGCGATGATAAACATCTTCAACGATTCATTCCATTGATGTTCAACTATCTCAGCTGGCGTGAAAATACATTAGTGATCAAGAATTATTGTCAGATACTCATCTCGGTTGAGCAAAAAAATGACCCCTGCATCGCCGGAAAAGCTCTCCCGCTGGAGGGATTTTTGAGGATTAACCAGTGGATGTAGGGGTACCTTATGTTCAGATAAACCCATGTAAATAAACCCGGTTAATAAAACCGCTTTGAACATGCTTATAAACATATGTATGTATGTATGTATTGTATAGTATTGTATTGTATTTTATTGTATTGTATTGTAATGTATTGTAATGTTTTGTATTGTAATGTATTGTAATGTATTGTATGTATGTATGTAATGTATGTAATGTATGTAATGTATGTAATGTATGTAATGTATGTAATGTATGTAATGTATGTAATGTATGTAATGT
>Ga0126342_10007602_pt1 | contig 19390 bp, 13 predicted proteins | sample Cyp1metagenome_FD_92528 | JGI IMG/M metagenome (GOLD analysis project Ga0126342, IMG submission 92528) | Coral microbial communities from Lord Howe Island, Old Settlement Bay, Australia - Cyphastrea 1 metagenome | ecosystem: Host-associated > Invertebrates > Cnidaria > Coral ... | reverse complement strand
CCCACTTAGTAAGTGGGTTATAACCCCAGTTATAAATGGGATAAGTAGGGTTAATCCACTTATAACTGGGGTTATAACCCACTTACTAAGTGGGATGAGCCACCAAGTAGCTGGGATTATGGAAAATGACCTTCATACTGTTGGTTGCTGGGATCTTTATTACTGGGCCACATGGTGACTCATCCAGCCAGATCTGAGGTCTCAAGTCGCAGCCATCCAATACCAAGGACCCGTGGTTTATGACCCCTATATAACCCATATAATTCAAATCAATTTACCCTCTGGTTATGACTAACATAGCCATGGAAAATCCACCCATTTTAAAGTTCGGTAAACCATCTATAAATGGACCATCTTCCATGGCTATGTTAAATGACCAGAGGGTAATCTAACTGGGTTTTTTCACCTGTTTACAAAGTGGGGCAAGCACCCGGAAGTTGGGTATCTAAAGGAAAAAATCCAGGCCGCTCATCCAGGCGAGAGCCGACATCCTATATCTTTGGCAGATTGATAATTGGCTGAGTGAAATAGGGGTCGGTCAGTCTATAGGAAAAATTATTATATAGATATTTACTATACTTACTATATTTGTTATAGATATACCATGTATATAATTATATATATAATTACCTATGAACTATATCGGATATGGAGGTTTCCCTAAATAGGGGATCCCCAAACAACCATGGTTTATAATGGCAAATCCCATTAATTTCTGGATGATAACTAGGGGTACCCCTATTTTAGGAAACCTCCATGTATATAGTACCCTCTGGTAAACTAACATAACTATGGAAAATCACCATTTTTCAATGGGTAAATCAACTATTTCTATGGGCCATGGCTTCAATAGCAAACCATAGATCTCCCTCTCCGTGCCACCGTTCCAGCCACGGCGCCTGCCGCTGGCACTGCTTCCGGCACCGCTTCGGGGGCCGCTTCCGGCGCTTGCGGCACCGCATCATCCGGCTCCGCATCGGTGCTGATGGAGGTGCTGGAGACCTGACACAGTCAATAGGTTGGTAGTTAATGGAATTAGTTGATATATACATATATATATAATGTGTAAATATATATATATATGAATATAATCCCTAAAACATCCTACAACTCTGGTTATATAACCCACTTGAAAATGGCCTATATGTAGTTGATTTACCTACTAAAGATGGTAATTTTCCATAGCTCTGTTAGTTTGAGGGTGCGTTGATAGTTACCCTCCGGTTGATAGCTCAGGATGGTGCCAGTTAGTTGGTTTATGGGGGCCCCATTAACTAGTTCGTTATATCTACCATAATCAATGGCCATTTCAGGAACCGATTTATTGGAGGTACCTACAGTACCATATATAAGGCCTATTTTTAAGCCCTATGTAAGGGAATATCCCCACAAAATATGGCCTTATATATGGTACTAACGCACCTCCATTTTAGGATCCTGAACTTCCCATTGACATAAGCATCCATAAACCATAGAATTCAGCCACTTATGTCTCAACTGAACGCTATCGACTGGGGGCACCATCCTATAACCGTTATATAACTATAGTTAATGGGGCTCATAAACCAACTAACTGGGGGGCACCATCCTGTAATAGGTTGATAGTTACCCTCCAGTAAATTAGCATAGACCCTGCCAGATAGGGGTTGGAAGATTAGTTTCCACTAAAAAGTAGTGATGTTCAGGGTCTGTGTAAATTAATCAGAGGGTAATGGGTATTGTAGGTAATATATGGGTAATACAGGTAATAACTGCCATTCATAAAGAATAGGACATATAGATAGCCAATGGGTATATAGTTAATGGCTGTAGTAATATAGGCAAAAATTATTATTTCAATAATAGCTAATATGGTGTTAGTTGTTAACAACGGGTATTCATAACTATTAATGACTGTTAATAACGACTATTAATGGTTGATAGGGGCTGTTAATACTTGTTTTAAAAATATGGTGATACCTTTGGTGATACCAAACAAATATGCCCCAACTGGATCCAAATGGTTGATTTTCCTCGGAGAGCAAAACAGGGACTCTGCATCAACAAAAAGCCACGGGTTTCCCTAAGTTCCCCAAAAGAATCAGCTTGGCTCCAAGCTATACTTGGAGGATCATCCCCATTCGAAAATGATTAGTAACCATAGTTATAATCCACAACAGAAATGAGATACCCCACTTAATTAGGAAAAAAAAAGTAAGGGGCTAGGTAACCATAGTTATAACCCACAATAACCACCAAAATAAATGAGATAACCAATTTTTAATTAGGTGACCTACGATATCTTACGATCACCAGGTTTTTAGTCACTGCTTGCGATCCGTGGGATGATCCTTACCCACTCCAATATATACAATCTTATTGATTACTACCTATGAAGATGTAAGAACATGCCAATGGAACATCACCCATCTAATTGTAGACTTTAGAAAATTTACATCTCGAAACTGACTCACTTGCTCTGAAAGGCTCACTTCTTACTGGTGCAAAACGTAGAAAAAATGGGGGGAACGATCCAATCCATAACTATTCTCACAATCATCCCATTCATACATACTATAGCAAATACCATATGTACTACAACAAATACCTTTATATAGTATATCAATGGGAATTCCAGGATCCAAAAATGGAGGTACTGTAACATATAAGGCCATATTTTGTGGTGATATTCCCTGAAATTTAGGCCTGAAAAATAGGCCGTATATACGCTAGGTACCTCCATTTTAGGATCCTGAAATTCCCATTGAGTATACATAACACGCTATTTTGGCATTCACTAAGAAATCCTTACAGACTGGGCTCCCCACCTTCCAGGGTTTCTTCCTCTTTGGCTCCGCCAAGGCCCTGATGCGTTCCATGGACACCACCCGTCGCGGCTTCGTTTCGTCGCTCTTCGGCGGTAACGTTGCAGCGGGTGGCTCCACTCCTACGGCGAAGCCCAGAGTAAGGGCCTTAGTTTACCCCACTGGACATACCTGGACCAACCCTTATTTATATATCAATATATATATATATATATATTTATTATATATATATTATACTATTTATATTATAGATATATTATCATATTATATATATATATATATTATATTATATTTATTATATTATTATATATATTATATTATATTTATTATATATTATATATATTATATTATTATATATATATTATATTATTATATATATTATATTATTATATATATTATATTATTATATATATTATATTATTATATATATATAATATTTTTATATATATCACAGTGTTTCATACCTCACTGATAAGAAATGCCTCTCGCTTATGCTCAGTGGTCAATCAGATTCAAGAAGCATGGAAAAGTACCTCAATTCGCCAGTGAAAAGCATCAAAATGACAGGAGTTTCAGCAGTAAAACATCAACAATTGGATGTTCATCAGCCTGAAAAATGGGATCTCTCCAGTTAAATTACGAAGTACTCAGGGTGAGGCCCCCCAGTTAGAAGTTGGTTTATGCAACCATCTAACATCATCTAACTGATCATCTAACTCTCGTTATTTCCCGCATAAACCCTAGTTACCCTATAGTTCACCAAGTTCTTAGAAGTCAACTTACCAATTTCATGGGTAAAGTTAGAAAAACCCTCTCTACCTCTACAGATTTCCCGAGCCTCCGTCGGACACCGCCCTCTCCTGAGAAGTGCACAGTTCCCAAGGGCATCTGATGCTTTGGGGCAGCTTCACCTCCAAATATTTGGGTCACCTGGGCCGTGCAACGAAGGGAAAAAACATCTGAAGCACGAAAATATGAAGAGATCCTGGGATGCCTGGGATGTTCATGGAACAAGATAGGACACTGACTTACGCAAGATACCCTCTGGTAAACATACAAACAACTGATGGGAAAATCACCATGTTTAATGTGTAAATCCACTATAAATGGGCCATTTTCAATAGCTATGTTAAATTACCAGAGGGTATATAGAATATTACAAAAACAAAAACCGTTTTGAGCACTAAATGGACCTGACCTTCATGGAAAACGCAAGGCTAAAATGGGAAGTCCTTCCCATGGAAAAGTTCGCGGAATTTGGGGTCCGTCCCATGCCGAAGTTCATATTTTTTTGGTGAAGTCGCCCAACGAAGTTAAGAGTGAATCTACAAAAAAAAAATCAGGATGTTTCAGCTATAGCTGGGAAATCAGAGTTTCGGACACATTTCCATCAGAGTTTTGGACACATGTCCATCTCGATTTTTAGAGTACTTAGTTAAGCACTAAACATGGGATGCTCGTCCGAGTTTTTTGGGCATTTCCACTTGGTTTCCGGGCATTTCCACTTGGTTTCCCACTTGTTTCTAGGCATTGCTAACATGATCCCCAAGGTACTTTTTGGGCCACAAACCAGCTGCAACATCCCAAAAAAAAGTTCAAATGAACGAATCTACCCTTCGGATCTCCATCTGCACCAGCCATTGCTATCTTCATTTGGTAAGATCTTCATGTTGTTAAATCATTGATCTTGGAGACCCGGCTCTGTCAAATAATTGGACAGGCTATGTTAAACATTATAATTTAATATGATGCATATATATATATATATTTCCTTACATTTCCATTTATGGCAGTCATTAATGGGTGATTTAAAAACATACGTGTATATATATATATGGACATATCCAAATCTGGACGTTTAAATTGTTCTTTTAACCACCTTACTAGAGTACCATATTCACCCATTGGTTTATCTAGTTAACTTTTTGATTTTTTTCTACCAGTTGTATTACAACAGTTGTATCCCGATGTTTGGTGCCTGAATCCCCGATCTGGTTGACCGCCAAAGGTGACCAGCTGGTTGGTTGGGTCTCCACTTGGATGTGCACAAAAAAAAAAATACGTGGCAAATTTCATCCACCCATATGAAACATCCCATAAGTGGGGATCTTCCATTCATCTAACTGGGGCTTTAACCATCCTAAATAAACCATAACAACGCCGTCAACCATCCCCAGTCATGGTAAGTTTATTGTTGGTTTTCCCACATCACTATGTATGGCTCATTTACTAAGTGGTGCCCCCCGCACCCGGCTGCGATGCCAGGCTGCAATCCCGGTATCTCGACGGCCGCCATGTGCGCCATGTGTCGAACGTTTCAGATCCTGAGACGCTCCCGTGCGGTGGTGAGTACCACTAAAAGGGATTTTATTAAAATGTAATAGTAGCAGTTTATGTAATATGAATGGTATATATGAGTGGTATAAAAATTTGTATATCATTCATTAGTGCTGTTTATTGAAAGTTGATATTAGAAAAGGTTTTAATATTCATCATTATAGGATATTAATATAAATAAATCATTATATACTACTAATAAGTACCATTTTATGATATAGTTTTAGTAATATCCCAAAATACCATGATAACATTATCTACTATACCATTATAGTACCATGAAAATATTGATATTACAGATTTTACCACTATTAAATATTATAGTCCCCCTACTAATATCATAATACCACTATAATTATAGCACTATATTAAATAATATTAACCACTAAAATGTTACCCACAGACGCCGCGTGTTGCCCAGACATGCAACTACGATGATGGATGATGTTGGATGATGTTGAATAATGTTGGATGATGATGATGATGATGCTGCGCAGGTACCGGGCAGCTCTTCGGCCGACTCAGGCGCTCCGTCGCGTCGTCGCCGTTGCTGCGCCAGGCGCGGGGCGTGCGCGGCGTGGCGTCGGAGGCCAGGGGACCCACCACCTGGCGGCGGCCGTGGCAGACAAAAAACACCGAAAAATTGGGAAACTATGGGTTTATAGTTTATAAGGATTTGAGTGGAGATTTAAGTTGAATCTAATCTGATTTAAGTATATTTAAGTGGGATTTTGATCATTTGACTGGAAGTTTCAGGCAATCCAAGTTTTAGATCTAAGTTAGGACATCTGCTGGGATTGAAGTTTCACACATGTTCGCACCACTTGCCATTTCAAGCGGGAAAATCTGTGCAAGTAAGACTAAGAAAGACATAGTCCGAAGAATTAACCACTATTTACGGGAATTACCACTACCTAACAACAACAACAACAACAACAACAACAACAACAACAACAACCCACAAAAACAGCTTTGTCCAATACAAACAACATCCGCCCGTTTTGCCGGTAACGACGCGTTTTTTACGATTTGCCACGGTACCATGACGAAAGAAGTCCCACCGACACGACCAGCATGTTACCCTCTTGGTGGTTTCAACCCACCCATCTGAAAAATCTGAGTGAGTGAAAGTCAGTTGGGATGATGATTCCATTCCCAATATGATGGGAAAGTCATTAACAAATGTTCCAAACCACCAACCAGATAGTGATTTTCCAGAAGCTACAGCCGCCCCCATCTCCCAGGTGATGCGCCCGTGGTGATCCCGTTCTGGAAACCCGGCACCTTTGCCAAAAGTTTGGGCAGCAACTTGCGTTTCGTCCTGGTCCCAAGGAGTCTGGCGGAGTCTGGTTTTCTCTGGAAATAGTACCCTCTGGTTATGTCAAAATAGCTATTGAAAATGGCTATTGAAATAGTGGATTTTCCCATGAAAAATGGGTGGATTTTCAATAGCTATGTTAAATTACCAGAGGGTAATAGTTTTTTGTGGAATGATTTGGTTGAATTTGATAGTGGGGATTGATTCTTGAAGAACAAATTAGATGAAATCCCCAATAAACAGTGTATTTAAGCGATCATAAACTGGCCCCTGGCCCATCAATATACTTGAACAGGGGCACACACCATTTTCAGATGCACCCTATGGCCTATGTCAAGCAGGGGATTGCTGCGAATACACATACGGACATCACTGAACACGGCAAAAAAAAGAATCAGTGGCAGGATATAGGGATATTGCTCACAAATATGAGGATATGAGAGACAAGATACCGCTTTGATCACTAGAATTCATCTTCACCACCACCACCACCATCATCATCATCATCATCATCATCAGACGGTTTACCCTCTGGTAAACTAACATAACTATGGAAAATCCCCATTTTTAATGGGTAAATCAACTATAAATGACAATTTTCAATAGCAAACTGTTAGTTTACCAGAGGGTACCATGTATATAGCTTCCCTATATGTTTCCCATACATGGTTTGTACACCTGACAGTATCCCATCATCATTGCCAATCTTAGATACCCTGCATTTTTTTGTTGGTTAGTAGATATTCCCATTAATACCAAAAGACTAAAGGACTAAAGTATCCATCTAAGATTGACCTAGTCATTATCATCATGATCACCCAAATGTCAAAAAAATCATCAAGACATTGCCGGTCCTCACATCTTCTGTGTAGGGCGCTGGAGAGCTATACCAGGTCTGGGACAACGGTGGCAGCCGCTTGCCTTGGAGACGCGACTTTTGACGCAATAAAACTGGGGATCTAAGCAATCCCAATTGGGATTTCAAGCGATAAACATAGGGACCATATAAAATCCATATAACCCATATTTCATCCTATATATATAAGTGGGGATATTCCATATATAGCTGTGGGTATTTCTTAACCCATTAACTAAGTGGGATGCACCCCCAAGTACCTTGATATGCACTCCATCCAGACAATAGAAAATATCATGCATATATCCAATTCTAGATTATGTTTCTTCCTGTTGGAAATCTGAATGTTCCAGAGCCATGATTATTTCCTGTGAATTCCACATAAAACATTCTGTCTGGATTTTCATTGCAACACAAGGTTCCTTGGTTTAATGACCATTTTGGGTTTCGTGCTCTGGTGAAATAGTCCAGGTGTGGCGTTTGAATGCAACCCTCAATCCCCCGTTCACATACGTTGGAAAACTTGGAAATGATGTGGTAAGAACATGTAAAAATCATCACATCCTGGAGAAACTTCAGTATCTGCCGAATCTCCCTTCTGCATCTCAGCATGCCAAGCGTGCCAATTCCCGGTTTCACTGGGTTTTTCTCATCCAATACCATCTACCCTCTGGTAAATGAACAGTGTGCGAACTGGAAAATCACCATTTTATAGCTGGGTAAATCAACGAACTTTCTATGGCCATTTTCAATAGCAAACTGTAACAAATTGCCAGAGGGTAATGGTCTTTTGAAGCCTCCGGGTGACATAGTTTCCTTCCCAACTCTTCCAACTATTGGGCAGATGCCCCCCCCCGTTTTAGTTATTTTTGTTGATTTATGACAAAGCCCATGAAAACATCCATTAACTATAGATATGTCATGATATATGTACATATAAATAATGTCAACCCTGGATTAACAAACCCCAAACGGCTGTTTAATTGGGGGGGTACCATAAAAAAAGTATCAGATTGTCACTCTTTGGGGAACACCCTCATTTTTTAATAAACCATTATAAACCATAATGCCATAGTTTATTAATCCGGGGTTGACATTACCCTCTGGTAAATAAACATAGACCCTGAAAAATCACAAATTTTTAATGGAAACTAATCTTCCAAGTCCTATTTGCCAGGGTCTATGTTAATTTACCAGAGGGTATCTACATATATCTACCATAAGTCCAGATTATTGGAGTTATGAATACCAACTTCTCACGATTTCGAACGGGGGCACCACCGATGACAGGTCTCAGCTGACAACTTGAGTAGAGAGTTTGCCACCGGTGTTTGCCCGTTTATATATCATCTTTTGTTTGGGGGATGATACGCTCTGGTAAACGTTTACAGTTTGCTATTGAAAATGGCCATTTATAGTTGATTTACCCAGTAAAAATGGGTGGATTTTCCCATCAGTTATGTGACAGTTTACCAGAGGGTACTGCAAATGTAGAAACGTTGGCTACAATCCAAACCTTTGGTTTATCATATACCCGTCGTCCCCATCAACGCGAGCAATCTTGGGCTATCTTCGATAAACCATGATAAATCCATATCACAATGTCGATTATATACCATCATATCACCCTAGTTTAAAGGTTGAGTTGAATCCCCATTCTTGTTACCCGGCCTGGTAAACGTTTACAGTTTGCGAACTTGAAAATAACCATAGAAAGTTCGTTAATTTACCCAGCTATAAAATGGTGATTTTCCATAGTTATGTGACAGTTTACCAGAGAGTAACCACTTTTTGTTGTTTCAAGCCATTGATTATCCCAGAATATCCCCCATATCCCCATGATATCTCCTAAAAAGATCCCTTTTTGGGATGGCTTGTTCTGTCTGATATCCTCAGAATTGTCTGGTGGTTGACCTACCCCATAAATTTTCCATTTCCAATGCTGCGCCTGCGCCGTCCCGGCACTACTGTGCTTAAGCATGCCTACAAGGTGGTGCCCCCAGTCGATAGCGTTCAGTTGGTTTATATATAACTCCAATTTCACTATGGTTTTTGTTGGTGATATATCGAACTAGTATCCGTGGGGTGAATCTAAGGGGGGCACCACCTTGTATACATTGGCTCATTGGTCACCATGATAGTCCAATTGGATGGACTGATCAAAAAACTGCTGATCGATGCATAGCTGAAAAACTGCCGGTATTTCTGTGACCCCTCTGAAAAATGATGGAGTGAAAGTTAGTTGGGATTATGAAATTCCCAAGAATTATATGGAAAAAATATATTTCATGTTCCAAACCACCAACCAGTTGTTGGTTCAATCACATAGTCGTCCCCATCGCCAAAGCCAAGTTGCTGAGAGCTGTAGCTCCCTTCTGTCGGTTCATCTGTCCCTTGAGCAGGGTTTGACTTCCACCTCGCCGCGAAAAACGATGGAAGATCAGTGGTGTATCCCGTGTATCAAAAAGCTTTGTAACTGTTAAAATCCAAGGCGAAAGATGCACCACCAAACCATTTCTTTGTTTTATATTTAAATATATATATACATATGTGTATATATATATATATATATCAATGATAAAACAATATATAATCATACTCATCCAAATCGAGTGATTTATCAGTGTTTTATATTATATTGTTATAATATGATCATGGCCCGAAAACATGTGTTTTGGCACAGGCTGTGTGTCCATCTGAAGGCAGTGGGATTTTAGCCAACCTGGGTAGCCTGGAAACATCTGGAAACATTGGCTGATTGGTGGTATACCTACCCCTCTGAAAAATCATGGAGTGAAAGTCAGTTGGGAGTATGAAATTCCCAATATATGGGAAAATCAAATTCATGTTCCAAACCACCAACCAGTTGGTGATCTAACCAAATTGATGCTGCACTCTGACTGCTTGGTCTAATAGCTGCTTAATCACTATGCCTCCCGCTGAATTCCTCGTAATTCATGAACCTGAAATGTTGGTCCACCACGGGGAGGATTCCCGCAATCCCATCATAAAACTTCGTGATGTCGTGATGTGGGCCATTAAAGAAAAACTGGAAAACACAGGCCCAGGAAGAGGTGGCATCCCAATGCTATCTGTATGGCATCCCAGCCATCTGTGCGGATTGCCCAGCCATTTGCTACTGCTATACGTTAAAACTAGAGAAGCTAGTCCATAAACGGAGTCGTCAAAATCCTGATGCCCACCTGTGTGTTTTTGACTTGTGTGTATGTATATATATATATCATGGATAATTATATATATATGTACATTATAACTATAGATAACTTAATTATATATATGTACATTATAACTATAGATATATAATTTAATTATATATATATACATACATATCATGGATAGCTGGAATGTCCCCCATGTTCCATGGAAATTTCCCATTGACAGCGGTCCAGCCGAGTTTCGATCCATGGATCTCGAGGGGTCCCATACCGGTGCATCCCCCATGGGCGTGGAAACGCCGGCGAAGCTGAAACAATGGCTGCCAAATCGACCTCTCTTTTCGAGATCAATATAATATTATCATTATATATATATAGTGTATGTATATACATATATATGTATACATATGTATATATATGTATATATATATATATATGTATATATATATATATATGTTGACTCTTTCGAAGGGTTATGAAGTGCCAACGTTGTATGAAAAGGATTTTATCAATGAAGAGTTAATGGCCTCATCGATGTTGCCTCCAACCATATCACTGCTATCGTCTGAGCCAAGCAGTCGGCATACGTTCAGGTGACCTCGGGAAACAAATCTCATTCCAGTGAGAACAGTCAGGTCGTTATACTTCGTTCAAACATGTATATATATTATAATATCAATGTATATATACTATATATTACTATATATATATATTATACAAATAATAAAATATTCTGATGATTCTCCAAATGTTCTACGAGTAATATGTTCTAAATCCTATCTATAAACTTCAGGAATCACCAGAAATTGATTGAAACCTTGGGGCGTGCAATTTCAAACTTCAAACGTTAATATGACTGTCTGAAATTTGGTAACCACAAAATTTAACGCTTAATAAATGTTAATCATATTTCTCTTCAGATTGTCTATCTGCTATTTGATGCTTGCACATATCTTTATACACCATTCTAAAGCAAACCCAAAAATCATGAATCATTTTTCTGTGTAACACTCGAGATGAAATATCGCCCACTTTAGTCCCACTATTAATCCCCCTTATATATCCATATAATTCTTACGCCATCACACACAAGAAAGCAAAGAATCTGGTCACAACATCATCTTTTCCCCTCAACATGGCCAAAACATTCCTACTCAACCAGTCGGTTTATATACCATTTTATACACGTCAATAAAAATGGGATATATACTATAAAATGGTATACTATATAGTATACTAAATGTCAATTTTAGAATGGGAAATATTATATACCTTTTCTCAATCCTATAATACGCTATATCGCCAATTCTACTCACAGTTTTGCTGGTTTGCAGGTGGTCCCAAGAGGTCTACACGACTCATCCGAGATCGCCTTTTCTTCGAAGGAGTCGATTTCATCCCGCAGCCTGCGCGGGCAAAAATCAAGCAGTTTAGTATAGTCAATGGATTGGTTTAAGGGAAAATCTACAGGAAACCATGTTTTTTTACCATCAAATATAGGGGTTTCCTGTAAATTTTCCCATCATCCAATTCTATGATATAGTTGATGTGGGAGAAATATTCCTGCGGTAACTTGTTGCTGTGGATTTAGTTCGATGACTTCCCTGTATGGTGATGTTCCACTTCGCAAACGGTTCAATTACAAGAGGGTAGCCTCAAATGGTTAAACGTGCTTAAACCGTTCTGCTTGCGGGTAAACGCCCATGCATGGCATGTTTAAACATACCATAGATAGATAGATAGATAGATAGACAGATAGATGGATGGATAGATAGATAGACAGATAGATAGGTAGATAGATAGATAGATGGATGGCTAGATAGCTAGAGAGCTAGATAGCTAGATAGCTAGATAGCTAGATAGCTATATAGCTAGATAGCTAGATAGCTAGGTAGCTAGATAGGTAGATAGGTAGATAGATAGATAGATAGATCGATAGATAGATAAGATAAGATTTTTTTCCATTAGATTACATTCGATTAGATAAGATTAGATTAGATTAGATAGAAAGATTAGTTAGATAGATTAGATAGACTAGATAGATTAGATTAGATTAGATTAGATTAGATTAGGTTAGGTTAGGTTAGGTTAGATTAGATTAGATTAGATTAGATAGATAGATTAGATTAGATTAGATTAGATTAGATAGATAGATAGATAGATAGATTAGATTGTATTAAATAGATAGATCAGATTAGATTAGATTAAATTAAATTAGATTAGATTAGATAGATTAGTCAGATAGATTAGATAGATTAGATTAGATTAGATTAGATTAGATTAGCTTAGATTAGATTAGATTAGTTTAGATTAGATTGATTAGATTAGATTAGATTAGATAGATTAGATTAGATTAGATTTACATTAGATTAGATTAGATTACATTACATTAGATTAGATTAGATTAGATAGGTTAGATTAGGTTAGATAGATTAGATCGATTAGATAGATTAGATAGATTAGATAGATTAGATAGAAAAGATAGATTAGATAGATTAGATCGATTAGATCGATTAGATCGATTAGATAGATTAGATAGATTAGATCGATTAGATCGATTAGATAGATTAGATAGATTAGATTAGATTAGATTAGATCGATTAGATAGATTAGATCGATTAGATAGATTAGATAGATTAGATAGATTAGATAGATTAGATAGATTAGATAGATAGATAGATTAGGATAGGATTGGAAAGAATAGAAAAGGATAGGATAGGTTGATATAGGATGATATAGGATGATAGATAGATGGATGGATAGATAGATAGATAGATAGATAGATAGATAAATAGATAGATAGATAGAGATAGATAGACAGACAGACAGACAGATAGATAGATAGAGATAGATAGATAGAGATAGAGATAGAGATAGAGATAGAGATAGAGATAGATAGATCGATAGATCGATAGATAGATAGAGATAGAGAGATAGATAGATAGATAGGTAGATAGATAGATAGATACATAGATAGATAGATAGATAGGTAGGTAGGTAGATAGATAGATAGATAGGTAGATAGGTAGATAGGTAGATAGGTAGATATGTAGATAGGTAGATAGGTAGATAGGTAGATAGGTAGATAGATCGATAGATCGATAGATCGATAGATCGATCGATAGATAGATAGATAGATAAGATAAGAAAAAATAGATTAGATTAGATTAGATTAGATTAGATAGATCGATAGATAGGTAGATCGATAGATAAATAGATAGATAGATAGATAGATAGGTGGGTAGATAGATAGATAGATAGATAGGTAGATAGATAGATAAATAGATAGATAGATAGATAGGTAGATAGATAGATAGATAGGTAGATAGATAGATAAATAGATAGATAGATAGATAGGTAGGTAGATAGAGATAGATAGATAGAGATAGATAGATAGAGATAGATAGATCGATAGATAGATAGATAGGTAGATAGATAGATAGGTAGGTAGATAGATAGATAGATAAATAGATAGATAGATAGGTAGATAGATAGATAGGTAGGTAGATAGATGGAGATAGATAGATAGAAATAGATAGAAATAGATAGATAGAGATAGATAGATAGATAGATAGAGATAGATAGATAGATAGAGATAGATAGATAGATAGCTAGCTAGCTAGCTAGATAGCTAGATAGCTAGATAGCTAGATAGATAGATAGCTAGATAGCTAGATAGATAAGACTAGACTAGACTAGACTAGACTAGACTAGACTAGAGTAGACTAGACTAGACTAGACTAGATTAGATTAGATTAGATAGATAGGTAGATAGATAGATAGGTAGATAAATAGATAGACAGACATACAGACAGACAGACAGATAGATAATATTGTCCATGATCTATTAATTCTTTAGGTGACCGCCGGATGAGCCTGGTATTCTCGCCTGAGAGATCCTGAGCTTCGACGGTGATCGGTGATGCTACCGTGTTTCTTATGAAACCATGGGAAACGTGAGGAAAACCATAGAAAAACCATAGAAAATCATAAGAAACCATAGTAAAACCATAGGAAAACCATAGAAAATCATAAGAAACCATAGAAAAACCATCGAAAAAATGGAGATTTAACAGCTGAACTTCATGGGGATTTCCATGGGGGATTTCCATGAGCTGATCTTCAGAGGATTGTAGGTGTTTTTTCTGGATCCACGTGAGAAATCCGTATTTTAACTCCAATTTCACGATGGTTTTGGTTGGGGATATATCTATACTTCATAGGATTGGCTAGTGGTTAATGGTGGTCAATGGTGGTCAATGGTGGTTAATGGTGGTTAATGGTGGTTAATGACAATTAATGGTGGTTAATGGTGGTTCATAATGGTTAATTAATAATGGTTAATTATAGCTGGTTATAGGATATTAAACCAGGATGTACAACAAAAATACTTGGATATAGGTATTGGATATAGGATCTCCAATAACCTGGATACTTGGATATAGGATATAAATCCCCAACATAGGATTTTAACCAGGATGTACATTCCCAACATGTTGACTGGTTGGTGGTTGAAACCTACCCCTCTGAAAAATATGAGTTCGCCAGTTGGGATGATTATTCCCAATATATGGAAAAAAAAACATGTTCCAAGCCACCAACCAGAACATGTTGATGTCTCCCCGAACTAAATGATTGCCAAATCCCACAATCCCCGAACAGATCAGTGACTATAGCTGCTAATCCCACTATAAATCCACCAGCCAAGCAGCCAAGACCTAACACCCCAGGTACCATGACCTGGGGTTGTCTGTTTAGGTTTTGCAAATTGCCATATCTTCAGAAAAAATGATGATAATCCATGATAACCCTTCGGCTTCTTGAGGGTACTCCATTTTCAGGTAGCTGTTAATTGCAAAAATGATGATAATTCTGCATAGTTCAATATAAATCAGTACAAGTATATTTAAAAATTTATGTATATATAAGTCTATCTACTCCTTTGGCTTCTTGATCTTCTTGCGGGTAATCACTCCATTTTCAGGTACCAAACAATACCAAACCCTGGATTATCTGCGAGCATCGCTGGCTTTATCTGCGACCTTTCGGATTTCCACCTGGTGCAAACGAGGTATCACCAGGCCGATAGGGGGTCCTGTCCAAGAAGGGCTGTAGCCTCTGGTAAACTCACATAGCAATGGACCATGGCCCATTTACTTCCATGATTTACCTATGAAAAGTGGTGATCCACTTCGCAAACTGGTAGTTGAGGAGAGGTTTTGCAGGCAAAGACATCGATTTCACCAAGAGATTGGAACGTATGAAACACCGAAAACTTGGCTTCATGTGATGTATGATAGCTAAGCTTCACCAGGAGTGGCGGATATTTCTGGAATCTGCAGTTGAATAGCTTCAAATACCAGTGCTTTAACTGTGGGGGCCAATTTTAAGTGGGGTCATACTGGTGGCCATAATCCGGGATCCGTAATCACATAGTTAGCATCCCCAAGTCTAAAAACAATCGTCCCCAGTATCCACTTCATAACCAGGGCGAACTAAGCTATTTACTAAGTGGGATGAGCCACCAAGTACCACCAAGTACGCAAGAAGCAACGAGGTGATGGAGGACTAACGCTTCAAGAACTCTCTGGGACGTCCAGTTCTAGGCTAATACCACCCCTGAGACACCAGAAGCCCAGAAGCTCAATGTAACCTCTATATATATATACACATATACAATATACAATAAATAAATATATATATATATACACAATATCAAATATACAATATACAATATCAAATATACAATTACAATATACATTTATATATATATATATATTTATATTAGTTAAATTTGAGCATAAACAGCCATAAGGGTTGGAGTCCAAATGATAGAGAAGTTTCAGCCAAAAGATAAGAATCACCCATGGCCCAAGTTACCAAGTTGAACTCCATTTAGGATGAATCGATGAACAACATGTTTTGTTGCCTAAACTGCCCCAATTTCCTTGACAAAACCTCCACCTTTGCCACTTTGCCCTTATGTAAAGTAACATAGCCATGGGAAACCACCATTTTTAATAGCTAAATCCATTGCCAATCTTAGATACCCTGCAAACATCATGAAATTGTTTGCTGGTTGATAGATATATTGAAATCGCCAAAGATTAAGTTGCATTCGTCCCTACAATTTCAGCTGGCTGACCCAGATTATAGGCCGATGGAAGCGTATCCTTTTATATCTGCCATATGCTGATACCCCCCGAAAAAAAAAAATGAAAAAGATAGGCTCCTATTTTTACATCTGTTGACCATTTTGGTTGACCATGGTTCATCTACAAAACAGGCCATGGGCCTAAAAAACACGGTGTCTGACGCGAAAACGGTGCGCGAAAACGGAACCGTTCCTGGCCTTCAGGGAGGCTTTTTCCTCCTCTTGGCCATCTATACCTGGCAGGCAGTCCTGAGGAGATGTGTATTGCTGATGGCACTTGTCATTTGTCATGGGATGTTATGATGTTATGGTGATTTCTCATGGGATGTTATAGTGATTTCTCATGAGATTTCATGGTGATTCAATGAGGTTTAATGGGATGTAAGGGTGATTTACCCCAAGGGTAAACATGTTTAAAAGATCCGCAAAAAACAGCCCATGGTTTCGAAGATGATCTATGGTGCCCCCAAAACAGGAACCCAGTGGCAACGTGGGCTGTTCCAAAGGGCTCTATCCTATCAAATTGGTTGGCAATCTACTGTTAACATATGGGTTATATAATAGTAATGGTTATGATATGGATAGTGATGGTTAATATATATATGTGTGTGTTAATATTTATATAATTATATATATATGATTGGTGGTTGAGCCTCCCCTCTGAAAAATCATGGAGTGAAAGTCAGTTGGGATGAGGACATTCCCTCAAATGAATGGAAAGTCATTCAAGATTCCATGGTTCCAGTCACCACCAACCAGTCCTTATTTCATGGTTTTTGATGGTTTACCCTCTGTTAAACTGTTACATAACTATGGAAAATCACCATGTTTAACGGGTAAATCATCAAATTGCATGATCTTCGCATGATTTTCCAGTAAAAAAAAAGGTCACATGTTTCCCGGGGATTCTCCAATGAGAAATTTGTGATCTGCAGCATTCTGCAGAGCCAATGAAAGACCATCACAGTCTCACAGTGACTCTGCTGAGTGAAAATAATGCATGCAGGCAGCAAAAAGCGAAAATATCCTTGCCGATGCAACAGAAATAGTGTGATATTTCATGATATTTCATTGGATATTAACGGATTTGAATGGGCTATGAGATTCATATTGGATTCATCTGATGGCTTATTTTTTTCCCCATCTAATCCCTGTTGGTCATGGCCAATCTCCCTAAATGGGAAGCCAATCAGAAAAAAGCAAGGATCCAAGGTGCTGGCTTCTCCCCTCAAAGCATACCTGTGACGAGCTAAAAAAAATGAGGAAACTCTTGAATCAACATTCACAGGCCTCCACTCTCCTGGAAGCCGTGGGATTTTTCAGAGTTGCCGACATCAGTGAAGCCTGCCCTCTCCAGGAAGATGCAGGTAGCGTGAAGAATTCTGAATAGATTCTTCCAAAGGCAAAAACTGGTTGGTGGTTGAAACCTACCCCTGAAAAATGATGGAGTGAAAATCAGTTGGGAACATGAAATTCCCAAATTTTCATGGAAAGTCATGAAAAATTCCATGGTTCCAGTCACCACCAACCAGAAAGGGTATCTTGATTCAAATCAATTTTTCCGGAGAATTCACCCAAATTTTCGCAAGCTTCGAAGGATCTGAGGCAACCTGAGGCAATCTTCGCAATCCTCCAGGACTTGGCCTTCTTGCTCCGCCAGCTTTGGCAATGCCAGACCCCATGTTCTTCTCGAGAATAGCTCTGTAGACTCTTTTTTGGATTCAATTCTGAAGATTTGGAACTCAAAAGAGGCCAGTTTGAAGCCACCAAGCAGTCTGGGGCCTCCAAATGGCTTTATCTGATGGTACCCCCAAAATTTGCTGCTTAATCATGACTTGTTTTGACTAAATATGGCCACAACTTGAGGATAACTTGGCATTAGTTCCTCATTTTCAGACAAACCAAAGGCACATGCTTTTGGTTCATATCTCGGTATATCCTGCTATAATATCCCCATGAGAAATCGCTACTATATCTACGATATCCCAATATGTTCTTGGTTACTCTACCTAGCTTTTGGTTCATATCTCGGTATATCCTGCTATAATATCCCCATGAGAAATCGCTACTATATCTACGATATCCCAATATGTTCTTGGTTACTCTACCTAGTTCAACCACCCAGCTCACCAAATACGCGTCAGATTGACGGCTTGCAAGATAGGCATTCTGCGTTTGCAGTTGGCCTGCAGATCAAAGCACTGGATGCCAGAGTTTGGAGTCCCTAATTTTTAACAAAACTGGATGGGTTTGGAAAATGTTTCGCTTAACTTTTGGAATCCATGAATGACATGGCGGGTGATGCCCCAGTTCGGAATCGCGAAGTTGGTCTATCCTCAAACATATCAAAATAATTGAGTGTATGGCGGATATATCGAACTAGTTCGCGTTTTTTTTCTCAACAAACATACATAACTGGGGGGGCACCATGTTGTCAAGCTTGGCTTTGGAAGACGATGTTGGATATTGCCATAACATGCTACACATATATGAATAATATGTGTCTATATATATATATGGGTTCCATGTTGAATATATATATATATGGGTTCCATGTTGAATATATATATATATTGAATATATATATATATATATATATTGAATATATATATATATAGGTTCCATGTATGTATGTATGTATGTATGTATGTATGCATGTATGCATGTATGCATGTATGCATGTATGCATGTATGCATGTATGCATGTATGCATGTATGCATGTATGCATGTATGCATGTATGCAT
>Ga0126342_10007601_pt1 | contig 19392 bp, 17 predicted proteins | sample Cyp1metagenome_FD_92528 | JGI IMG/M metagenome (GOLD analysis project Ga0126342, IMG submission 92528) | Coral microbial communities from Lord Howe Island, Old Settlement Bay, Australia - Cyphastrea 1 metagenome | ecosystem: Host-associated > Invertebrates > Cnidaria > Coral ... | reverse complement strand
CTTTTGTTATGTATTGTTAGATTATGTATTGTTCTGTGATCTACCACCCTTCATCATAGTCAATTGCATCAAGTAAAAGTCATTCGTAACTCGGAAGTATTGCTTCCCAACTTCCTTTGATTAAGATTTGGTAAACTAACATAACTATGGAAAATCGCAATTTTTATTGGGAAAATCAACTATTTCTATGGCCATGTTCAATAGCTATGTGTCAAATATCCAGAGAGTTTGTTGTGTTTCATATCGGAATCCCAAAAGAGTTCTCCCCAAGTGGTGCAGGACTTCGCTGGCCCATCCACAGTAGATGGGGGCTGAGCCTTTTTTAAAAGGTGGATGTCATCAAGAAAGGAAGGTTTTTTTTAAGCAGCAAAGATGGGAACTCAACCAACGAAGATTGGATTTGGGGGTGTGGGACCTGAGTAAAATGGCTTGTACCCCCAGTGAGATTAATGGAATATCCCCACTTAAAGATGGGATTATAGATGATTATAAAGGGTATACATGGATTATAAACCACGGATCCGATCCGTGGATCCGTGGAATGCACCTCCGATGGATGACAGCTCCAAAACGGGAGCTGGTTTCCCGGCTCTGATTCATCCCCCAAAATCGCTCAAAAACCATGGAAATCTAGCCAATTTCACATGAGGGACACAACAAAAACAGAGGATTTTGAAGGATGATACAAAGTGGGGGCCCCGTTTACGATAGCTAAGTTGGTGCAAATAACTCCAATAACTATGGTTTATGGTACCTATAACCATACTTAATGGGATTTATAAACTATCTTATAACTGGGGGGGCCCACATTGTACCTTCAACCAAAGTTGACACGAATCTCTTTGGGACCCCCACATTTTCTGGTTTATCATCCGTTGGAAACTACTGAAAAATAAGGTGGTTTTGTGCGTAAATCCATCCGTTTTCAGACAGACCCAAATTGGATAGCTGATAGCTAGTGACTAGTGATATATATATATATATATATACATATATATATACATACACTGTATATATATATATACACATCGCATCATAGCCCCATAAATATCGCATTAAATCATTGTTGAATCCCATTCAATCACCATCAAATCATCATTAAATCACCATTTAATCACCATTAACCCTTGAGATCCACATCACCATTAATCCCATTTAAGAACCATCAAATGCCATCAAATAACCATAAAGTAACCACAAAATCACCATTTCCCCATGAAAATCCCATTCAAACCTCCGTTTTTCTTGCTTATATCGACGTTGATATCCCCATGGAAGACCCCAACGGTGACCCTACGGACGCCGAGCAGCGAGACCGGTGGTCACGGGCAAGCTCAGAGTGTTGCTGGGACTGTCGGTGGCGTTGTACCTGGGATACCATTTATACGTATATATATAGTTTTGTATCTTACTAATATAATATCATAGTTATATGTATTACAATGAATAACTAGATATAGAATATATATATATATATAAATATATTACAAATGTAACTAGTGATTGGTTATATATATATGTATCTATGTCTATGTCTATGTCTATCTCTTTCTGTCTATCTGTCTATCTGTCTATCTATCTACCTGTAAATATGAAGTCCAATAAAAGATGGAAACATAACTAACCACGAGTTTGCTAGGTTTTGACTTTTCTATGTTTTTAGAGACTGCTATAGACCGATGGTAATGGATAGGCATCCCAATCAACATACCATCTAGGCTTGAACGAATCCGTGAAGTGGAAACAGAACCCGTTCAAAGGTGAATCCCACAGTCATGTATGTACATATATATATATATATACACATAAAATGTGTATATATATATATGTATTAGATCAAATATCTCGATACACACATATAATATAACACCAAAAAACTAGGATATTCCATGTATAACTAGGAAATTTCACACATGGTTCTTACCTCTCGTGGTCACCAAGATGCATCACAGTGAGCCACGGGTCGGTAGTGTAAGTCGTGGAGTCATAATAGTGGCCTGCCCCGGGGAGCGGTCATGAACTCCTGCTATTTTTTTATATTTATACCCCCTAAAATCATCTATAACCCCATCTATAAGTGGGGAGATTCCATTAATTACATGGGAGTTTCTCTGGGGGATTCCTATGAAACCCTGTAAATCACATGGGATTGCCCACATTTTGCCCATCCGTGCAGCATTTCGCAACAGTATCTGGATGTATCTGGATCAGTCAATGGGGATCCTCATCGCCAAAACTTGATCGACAAGTTTGGTCTTGAAACATGTACCCTCTGGTAAACATACAAAAAACTATGGAAAATCACCATTTTATAGCTGGGTAAATCAACTATTTCTATGGCCATTTTCAATAGCTATGTTTGTTTACCAGAGGGTATGTTTCAGCATATCCGGGAACCGCATTCATCTTATTCATCTTTCAAACTTTCTCGAAAAAACACAAGTTTATAAGAAGTCCATAGTGACACATTCTCAGTAGGGACTATGAACGGCCACTTGGGGGTGACATGCCATGGGTATTACCGGGCTTTCTCCCAGATGGATGTTAAAATCCCATCCTCGGAATTCAGGAGGGCCTTAAATGTTAGGGGAAGTGGATCAAACCAGGCTTAGAGTAGTGTCAATTGGATTTTGCCAAACCTCGCTGGTAATCATTTGGGGGATATCACTTTACTAGCAGATTTGTCATTATAATCTGGTTGGTGGTATACCTACCCCTCTGAAAAATATGAAAATCAGTTGGGATTATTATTCCCAAAATATGGAAAGTCATAAAATTCATGTTCCAAACCACCAACCAGTAATTTAATCATTATACTTATACTGGGGAATCTACTAATTAATTACCCTCTGGTAAACTAACATAACTATAGAACATCACCATTCTCAATGGGTAAATCCATTATTTCTATGGCAATTTTCAATAGCTATGTGAAATTACCAGAGGGTAAATCCCATTACATCCACTTAAATCACCATAAATCACAATTTTCCATAGCTTACCCACCTGGTAATTCGACCCGATCAGTTCTGCTGATCTTAGGTACGATTAAAACAAAAGGGTACCCTCTGATTTATGGTGATTTTAATGGTGATTTTTCATAGATTTTAATGGTGATTTTAATGGTGATTTTAATGGTGATTTTTAATGGTGATTTTTAATGGTGATTTTTCATGGATTTTAATGGTGATTTTCATGGTGATTTTTCATGGATTTTAATGGTGATTTTAGTGGTGATTTTTCATGGGTTTTAATGGTGATTTTAGTGGTGATTTTTCATAGATTTTAATGGTGATTTTAATGGTGTTTTTTTGATGGATTTTAATGGTGATTTTTTAATGGTGACTTAATGGATTTTAATGGTGATTTAATGGTGATTTTTCATGGATTTTAATGGTGATTCTAATGGTGTTTTTTCATGGATTTTAATGGTGATTTTAATTGTGATTTAATGGACTTTAATGGTGATTTATGGTGATTTAATGGGATGTAAGGAGAATTTACCCTCTGGTTATGACTAACATAGCCATGGTATAGATGGCCCATAGAAATAGATGGTTTACCTATTAATAGCATGGTGATTTTCCATGGCAAACTGTTAAATAACCAGATGGTACTTGAAAAGAATCCATTGATACAGGATGGTGCCCCCAGTGATGTGAAAGAGATGTGAACGTTGGTTTATAAACCCCATCAACATCCATGAACTAGTTCGTTATATCTACCATAAACCATAGGAATTCAGCCATAAGGCAACTGAACGCTGGGGGCCCCATCCAGGTCCTTAGTGATCATTCCAATCATGGATCCTTCACATGAAGCTGCTTGGTGCTTTCAACCCATCGTATCCTTTTCCAAAACCCTGGTTTACACGCATGCTTTGGTTTAAACTTAAACCGTGGTTTGAACAAAACCAATATTTTTGCGTCCAAACCTTCTTTTACACAAGAGCTGTTTTACACAAAAACTGTATTATCCACAAACACAATGTTTTACACAAAAACCATGTTCTTGCTGGGCCTGTGCAAGGGCTGTTTGCAGCTTACAAGATAGCTCTTTCCATGGTGGCCGGCGGAACACGCCAAAGGCTGTTAAATATTGCGTGGATGGGAGTAATCCACTACATTCCCATGAAATCCCTATTGGATTGTCGGTTCACCCCCTTTTGAACCCCCAGTTTCCCATGTGGTATACTTGGGGGTGCATCCCACTGAATAAATGAGTTATACCCCCAGGTATATGTATATATATATATACAAATACATACATATATATATATCCCCACTTATATATGGGATGAAATATGGGTTATATGTGGAATTAAAAACCACGGATCCGATCCGTGGAATGCACATCCAAGTAATCACAGTCCCATCTCGGCACCCCGGATCCACTCACCTCCGATGTCTGCTGCAACGGAGCAGGTCTTCCCCACGTGGATGTGCACGCCGCAGCAGTTTGTGGCTGGGCAGGCCTGACTACCAACGGACCAACGGCGGCTTTTGGGCGCATTTTTGTCGCCCAAATCGATGCTTAAAAGTGGGAAAGCTGGGAATTATGAGGTAAATATCTTTGAACTAAGCTCTTGGAAACACGTTCCCAATCTTTTTTGGGTTACTATAGCCAATTCACTTCATTTAAATATAATTATATACACATAATCTACATATTTGTATATATACACAAATACATGCACACAGAGAGAGAGATATATATATATATTTACATACATTCACTTCACTATCCTTTTTGGAAGCCTTGCAGACCAAGCTGAAAAAAACGGTAACCTTAGAGGCCGCAGTGCTCTCCCTTCGGCGACGCGCCTCGGCGCACCGGGAGTCCACATTGGACAAGGACCAGGAGAGCGTTTGAACGCCCGAGGACCATGCTGGCGGAGGCGGCGAGAAATGGAAAACGATGGGAAAAACTATATGGAATATGGAAAAAAACACGATTGGAAAATGAATGAAAATGATGCATCGAAAAATTGAAAAAATCGATATAGTGGGAGACATTAAGATTATGATGAATGGAGAAGTGGAGAAGAATAACATTTAAATTGGATAAACTGTGATATTATGATAAATATAACTTTCAAACATGGATTGACCAACAAAAACATAGGGATTCAATGTATTTTCTCAAAAACAGGATTATGATGCGATCATGTTCGTTTTAATGATGATGTAAGCACCACTTCCATGGGAATATCACGGCTATATATCGGGGACATCTCACTAACAGAAACAGTCGGATCAACCCAGTGGATGGAACGAAGTATTTTTCATTTTCAGACAAACCCAAGGTGGTTGGTGGTTGGAATATGGAAATAAATAGTGGGATAATATGGAACCCCCAGTGGGGATAATTTTTTCATATTCCAATAGATAATAAAAAAGTTCCAAGCCACCAACCAGGATTGGTTTATAGTGGCTTAATATTACTATTATTGTTTTTCCCACATGAAAGTCATCATTAACTATCAGTAACCATCATGAAGCATGGTTGATAATTGGGGATATGATTCTGGTTGGTGGTATACCTACCTCTCTGAAAAAATGTCTTCGCCAGTTGGGATGGTGAAACTCCCAATATATGGAAAATCATCCAAATGTTCCAGTCACCACCAACCAGATATAAATCCTCTACTTTAGTCAGTTGGGATGATGAAATTCCCAAGATATGGAAAGTCATTCAAAATTCCATGGACTTTTCGCTGTCTGACTGTAATTTCTGCAGTGCACATGGACCGGTGCATGCTGACACTCAGGTTGCAGTTGATGTGAGTTTTCGTTTGCATGTTTTGCCACGAAACGTTTTTGAAACGAAACCTAGGAAACGCAAACCAGTGAAACACCAGTTTTTCCAAACACATGTTTTGTTCTTGTGGTTTTGGGATGTTTTGTTCAACGCGATGCAGAAGCCGTTTAGGAACAGAAGCTGTGTAACTAGTCTGGCTGTGTTGCAGTTTGGATGTTGCGTGAATCCAGTGTGATCAAGCGAGAGTTCGGAGTTCTAGTCTTGCTAAGTAAGCGCCGTCCGTTCCTCTCTTTCTGAAATGGGAAGTTCGGAAGTGTGTCTGAGATCACTGCTGAGATCCCAGAGGTTCCAGAGGGCACGTTGGAGCCAGCTGCTTCTGAACCCAAGGAGACTGCAACGTTGGGAGAGGACAATACGTCTCCTGGGGCTGACTTTATGGAAGAAAAGAAACGGGAAGCAGCTCAATTTCGGCGCAGCCGTAGATCCTCCAACAGGAGTAAGAGGTGTGGCTGATACCGGAGGATTGTTGACTCCTGTCAACGCCACTGACAGCTCGTGAAAGCCCTTGCTCACTGCCTCTGACAGGCGTTCATTTCCAGCCGTCACTTCCTGCTGTAAGGCTTTGAGATTTTGATTCACTGAGGTCATCTGTGCGAGCATCTTATTCGTCAGTGGCTTGAGGCTGGTGTTCTGCTCTGATTTCGAACCAGAAAGTTGCCAGTCCAAATTGGCAAAGCGGGACAAAATCTCTTGCAGCTGAGCTAATGAGTATTTACTCGACGTTCTGTCGAGCGAATACTCCTGTGACAGCTTGGCCAGGTCGGCGGCCAATGATTTATGGAGTTAAAGATGCTCCTGGACACTGCTCAACGCACTGCCAGTGAGCAGGAAGCCAGATTCCACTTTATCCATCAATGCCGGCACCTTCTCTTCAAGCACCTTACACAAGCGCCTAGCCGCCGGCAAATCCCCTTCGACTTCAACCAGGAATAAAAGTGAGACTTGAAACCAGCGAATTTTGAGAAAAAACAAGAAACTTTTCGTTGGATTAAGGATTAAACTGATTAAACCTTGGTGACTGAACTTTGGATAGTGTCGGTCGCAACTTCAAAACAAGGGGTGACTGAACTGACCAAGGACGTCGGTTTTAAGCAGCAGAAATTGATGGATTAGCAGAGGAGTTTCGTAGAAGTTTACCCGGTTGTAAATGGAATCATGTCAACCCAGTTGTACTTGGGCTTCTTATAAACCAGTCATTTTTTTCGGAATAAATTCCATTGTACCACAATTTTGCTGGTTAATCTCGTTTTTTGCCTATTTTGCAGATGGTATGATACATGGCCAATCTTGGATACCATGCAAAAAACAAAAATTCTTGGCTGGTAAACGTAGATAATCCCATACCAAAAGACGAAAGGATGAGTTTCTACCCATCCAGTTGATTGACCTAGTAAACCATCCATTGATCATCCATTAATCATCCATTAATCCCGTTTTGGTTGTTTAATGTTGGTTATATACCCATTATATCCCCAATGGTTGGTTGTATATCCTCCATCCAGTTGATTGACCTACAAACTGCTTTAAATGCCATATAATTAATCACCATATTCCATGATATTCCCATGAAATAACCAGTGATAATCTTCATGGTTTTCCCATGGTTTTCCAACCCATCCAGGGATGATCCTCCAGGGATATGTTTTTTTTTTTTAATCATTTACATACCTAGTGGTTGTTGAATCATCCCTCTGATTATCGACCCACTGGAGACATCTTGAAGTTCGAACATTGGGGACGCCTCGAAGAGAGGCACGGCCAACTACCCTCTGGGAATTTGGCGTTTGCTATGGGAAAATCAGCATTTTAATGTGTATATCATCGAACAAAACACACCCTGGCTTCGCGAACTGTGAAATTTCTGGGGGGAAATAGGAGCTCAAAAATAGGTCATTTGGCTTAGATCATGGCCATACAGGGAAGATGATGATCAGTAGATGGAATGGGTTTCCATGGCTCAAGATTGAGTCATCTGGCTCACCCAAGGTTTTGCCCAGGTCTTTGAGATGTCAAGCCACTGTCCACCGACATCACGCCGGAAACTGAGGACAAGCTACCTGCCATCTGTGGAACGGAAATGGACTGAGAATCAAAGGACGTATCCAGGAAACCATGGCTTTTTCCCCAATTGATTATATATTTGTAATCAAGGAAATTATTGGAATGATGAACGAACTAACAAACACAGGTTTGCATGTAGATAATGACAAAAACTGGGAAACTTCTCCGAATCATACAAAAACTACTCTTTTGATCTATGGAGTATCTTCCCGTTGCGCATCCCCCCAATCCCAACGCATCCGGATTGAAATCTTTACTTTCTATTCTAGGGAATTATTCACGAGAAAAAAAATCAAGATTTCCCTAGCGTGGACCATGTCAATAATACCAACCCCAGACTAACCCCTTGATGCATCGTGGAGGCGCATCCGAAGCAACAAAACATGGGGCTAACACCAACCATCACGCACCATTCCTATCACTCAGCCGGACTTGGTGGTTGATTGCCTTGCCCGAAAAGTTCAACTTATGGAACTTGCGGAACAAGAAGATGCCAGGCTTTGCTGATCTATAGAGATGGGTACCCCGCAATCATCCAAGTCATGGATGGCTATTTTCATCTTTTTTAGTATTGAAACAATCATGGTGATTTGGGGTACCTCCATTTTAGGACCCCCCCCATATAAATACTCATGCGCTGCAAGGGATAAGGGCTGAAGACCGAGCGTATAGGAATGCAGAAGTCATCCCCAATATATCTCCAAATTTTATGGGAACAAGGGTAATAAATGAATTACCAACTACCCTCCAGCAAACTACCATAGATCTGGCAAATCCGAGAATCCATCATTTCTAAATCATTTTCCCAGGGGAAACCATCGGTTTCCGACCTTTTTTTGTACGTTTACCTCACTTGGAAGCGCAGTTCCCGGCCACCAGGCGCCTGTGTAACCTGGATAAGTTCCAAAGCTTCCCACGATCGCCTTCTGTGCTCTGCACAGCCCTGAGCGCTCCATCTGGAGAAAACAAAGTGAACTATGAATGGAATATTTTCATATAGACTACTGTAATAGTCATGGAAACGTAGTACTCATGGGTATATAAAAAATCAAATATAGTACAACTGGAAAAGGACGGAAATATAGTACTAATGGAAATCATATTTCAATATTCCATGAACATCAAGGGGTTCCCATTGATGGAATGCAAAAACCAAAGCCAGACCCCAATTTGCGTCCCGCAACCTGCCCAGTCCCTGATGAGAATTATGCAAAAGTTGGTATATCTCCATTATATCCGCAATTTATTTCCCCAATATATGTCCCAAAACTAGTTGGTATTATCATTAGATTCATTTATGCAGCATAAAAATAAATCTATATATGGGTTCCCGTCAAAATCCTTTACATCTGAGTAGTTGCTATTGTTATGGTTATCGCTTTTGGGGGGGCCCTATCGCTTTCCAGGGTTTTGTGGAAATCAGCATATTCGAGATCCAACATAAAACCAAAACTTAATGGACTGCCGTGTATGGTCCCAGGTTCTCGCTTTTAGGGGGCTCTATCGCTTTACAGTGTTTCGTGCACATCTCTGACAAAAAACTCCTGCAGTACTAAAGTGGTCTTCAAACATTTTGACCGTGACTCAGATAAATAAATTAAAGCATGTATATATATATACATGTATTTGTTTCCCTCATTGATGGCGAATATCCACGTATATCCGTTACATCCCCATCTATTGATGGTAAATCCATAGATTGATGATTTGCTGCCTGGTTTTCTTGCTGAAATCCAAGCGACCAACCAAAAATAACGAAATGGACCAACGACCAAACGCCATCACGACAGGCTGAATGTTTGGGCAATTTTTCTGCGACCAAGTCCTGTTGAGCCAACGAATTTACTGCTGGAAAAAATCTTTTCAGATGGGGAAACCCTAAAAGTGGCCAAGTTGCACCTCACTTCAATGTATACCACCAAAAATATGCATGTATGCATATATATATATATGTACATATGCACATGCATGTACACATATATATATATATATTAACATACGTATAGATATACATGCAAATGTATACATGTATGTTAGTTTCACAAATGATAATATCATATTATGGGTGCATACCCAGGTTCGAAACAAGATGTTAATTTCAAATTCCATCCAATTTGTTGATATTCTTTCCGCCAACCATCACAAGCGAGGTTTGTAAACAAAACAAAAGGATGTCAACATGTTTGTGCTCCAATACTGAACCGTCTCATGGCCAATCATTGATTTCTCGAAAACATAAACACTTAGGATTTTAATTTTAATTGATTTCTCAATCTGGGTGTCCTTGAGAATGTTCGGGAGGTACCGAGGCCCCAAGTTTTAATCCCACAAAATATCGCCATAGTATCGCCGTTTCTTCGCTTACTATGATGTTAACTCAGTGGATATCACAATTTAGCAGGCTTTAATTGTTTCCGTTTACGGCGTGCAAAAAAAGGAAAGTGGTCTTACTTCCCTAGTCGCACGAACCTCACCGCTGATTTTTTATTCACGTTGGTGTGCCGAAAAGCAAACCCCAACAAAATAGAAACACAATTTGCAAGGTTACAAATGATGTTTCCTCCTTCATGTCATTTCCAGGTTTGCAGCTGTTGTATGCATATCGTTTACTGCAAGGATTTCGCCAAATTTTGCCGGATGGATGCAGCAACCCTTCTTTCTACTGATTGGTTGAAATGGGTTCCCAAAGTGTGTTTTGGCAATCCCCATGAAGCCAACTTGTACCACCTGAACAGCAATATCATTTGTGGGTTCGTCTTTTCGTTGCCGTGAATCTCTCCACTTTTGGCGATTGAATTGGACTGACTCAAAGCTATCACAACATCAACCAAGTATACAATCAATCAACTCCCCACGTGGGGTGCTTATATAATTCGTTTTTTCGGGTGGTTCATGTTTTGAAAGAGGCAGCAGTATAGCACCCATCAGAAGCTAAGGAAAAATTAGGCGCCAACAGAATCCACTGATTCATCGCAGATTTCCCAATCAGAATCTTGAGAATTGGGTCCGTGCCCCATTTTTGGACTTGAAGACGTTGCTGATATCCCAAGACTGAAAAACAATGGCTATGAAAACGCCATTTTTGTAGGAGTCATCGCTTTGCCAAGCGTCGCAACAAGGTCCGCGGTCGGCGGTGTCCCGGCGTGCATGGGAGATCTGCGAGCGCCTGGAGGTGAAAGGTTTGAAGCACATCGCCAGGGTGGGATATTGTTAGGAACTGGTTGGGCAATTGTTTTGAAGAGGTTTCTCAGGGAGCAGTGGTAAGTTACATTGCGGATTGATAAGCCGCGAAGCCATGGCGCAGGGATCATCCTTCCAGATCTACACGTGTCCGAGGAGAAGGGTGGTTATCGGCAAAAAGGTGCTGGGGTGGGGGTGCTGCCATGACAGAGGTTGGCTACGACCATAATTCTTTACTTGCCATTGGTTTTAGAAGAGATCCTCCATCTTGTCGCAACGCCATTGCAGATTGCAGCTCGTGCTTTGTCTTCGTCTTGATAATGTCCTGAATAGTGTGAAGGTCTGCCCCGCCACCTTAACGCAAGTGGTGCAACTGACAAATGCCAAGTTCCATGCATGCCATGATGTATGCGGGGGTTGTGCAATGTCCCATTATGTCCCATTCAAGCATCACCGTTGTCCACCGAAGGGATCACAACCAACGCCCACATCAAGATGTCAACACATTCAAAACTGTATTTGAATAACATTTGGGGATTTCCTAAAATGGGGGTACCCCCAAGTCATCCATTTAATACGATTTTCCCATTTAAACCATCCATTTTGGGGTACCCCCATTTAAGGAACCCCCCATTTGGCTTTTTCCAAACTAGGGACATCATGGTTTGCTTTCTGCCCAGGTTGGCTGGCTGCATGCCAATCGGTTGCTGGCAATAGTTATCTGGATTCTTGCTACGTTGTCGGTTTTTCTTCCTGTTGAACCTTTCCTGATATTGTTTAGTGGATCCCCGACACGCTTTGCAAAATGAAGCATCTTCTTTTTGGGGCTTGGTCCGTTGAGGTTGCTACGAACTACAATATCCAAAGATATCTCGCTGCAAATCCCAGGTCTATTTGGGATTATCGGCTATATTACTAAACCATTTGCCAAAAGTAAAAACCTGATCATATCAGCTGATAATACCGTATAGCTAGTATATCTAGTTTACTAAACCATCAGCTGACAATAAACCATATTATTTAAGTTTCGAAACTCATCTGGGTCGGCCGGTTTCCGAAAAGTTGCTACTCCCACAAGGTGGTGCCCCCATAGTTATAAGTTGGTTTATAAACCCCATTAACTATGGATATAACCACCTAATCAACCCTAGTTATTGGACTTATTTGTACCAACTTAGCTAACGAACTGGGGCACCACCTTGCACGAATTATCGTTCGAATCGTCTGGGTCAACACCCAGAAGGGATGACCTTTTCGAATACAGCTGGTGGCTCATCCGAGGCTCATCCGAGGCTCATCCCTGGCTTTTTTTGGTGAGATAAGTAGAGTTAACCAATTAGTATTGGGGTTATAACCAGGGATACTTAGTAAGATTATATTGGGATAGTATTGGTTAAGCTACGAAAATTTCACTGGGGTAAGCCACAGGATTCGGTGTCGGCTGCAATGTGCCCCCCCAGTGATGTTTGTTGCTTGATAAGTGCCATGAATGCTGTACTTATACGTATCATGAGCCATGGCTATTGGAGTTATCAACCAACTTATATAGCTATCATACAGCTATCATACAGCTATCATACAGCTATCATACAGCTATCATACAGCTATCATAAATCAGTTATGTCATGAAATTCAAGTTTTCTAACGGTTAGATCATAGTCCAATGGTTTCGTTTAAAACGTTGACCAGGACCCCCTGTAGAAACCCCACTTTCTTGGCACTCCAATGAGTAAACCAAAACAGAAATGACACAAGAAAAGCAAAATGACTTTTGAAACTGCGGGATTTTCAGAACCAGTCAGTTTTATCGGAATATATTCCGTGATGCCACCATTTTGCTGGTTAATCTCGATTTTTTCCTATTTTGCAGATGGTATGATACATAGCCAATCTTAGATACCATGCACAAATAGAAAATTCTTCACTGGTGAACGTAGATAATTCCAATGATACCACCCAAGACTGAAAGATTAAATTAACCATCCAAGATTGACCTAGTTTTGTGGATTTCGATGGGGGTTCAATGGGTTTCACCTTGATTTTGGCATTTTTTCTTACAACCCACGGTTTTTCCACTCACTACACGAGTTATGCAGAATCCATCGAAGCGCTGAGACCTGACCTCCTTGGAATCAGCTTGCGAAGTTAGATCAATGGGAATAAACAAGGATACAATTGATGGAGGTACGTGAACGTACCATATGTTTGGCCATATGAATTGTGGGGATATTCGCTGAAATTTACATAGGCCTAAAAAATAGGTCTGAACAAAATCTAGGTACCTCCAATGAATCGGTTCCTGAAATGGCCATTGATTAGATCAATGGCTACAGTAATCTTTCATACCCTGCACAACCTGAGTGTTTAGCTGGATGGTTAATAAGACATGTCTATGCTATCTAACCTATCTATCCTATCTATCTAATCTATCTAATCTATCTAATTTATCTATCTGATCCGTCTTTTCCGTCTAATCGATCTAATCTATCTAATGTATCTTATTTATGTAGCCTATCTATCTAATCTATCTATCTAATCTATCTAATCTGTCTATCTAATCCTATCCTATCTATCCATCTATCCATCTATCCACGCAAACTATCCAACCTGTCTATTATATCTATCTTATCTATCTAATTTATCTAATCTATCTTTTCCGTCGAGTCGTATCTATCTAATCGATCTTATGTGTCTCTTCCGTCGTATCCATCTAATCTATCTGATCCATCTTGTAAACATCTAATCCGTCTTATCGGTCTGATCTGCCTTTCTGCATTATCTACCTATCTTGTCCATTCACCTACCTTCCGTGTATCTCACCATTCACCTATCTTGTCCATCTTGTCCACGCCTTTTCCGTCTTTTCTCTCTAATCTAATATCTGTTAACCATCTTGTCTATCTTATCCATTGTACCCGTGGTATCAATCATATCCATCTTATCCGCCCTATTTGTCTAATTGATCTCACCGAATGACCTCACCGATCTAATTTATCTAATCAAGGTAATATCTATATATATAAATATGTACACAAATATATAAATATAAATATTCTATCTAATCTATCTTTTCTTATCTAACTAGTCTACCTGATCTAGTCTAATCCAATCTGAAACTAAATCTAAATCCAACCCAATTCTCTAGTCTAGGCTATCTGATCTATTTGAATCAAATCGAACCCCATCCACTCCATCTATCTAGATGAACATGTACATACATACGTTACACGTATATATATATATATATATTATAATAATACAGGTCCATTTAAAAGCACGAGTTTAGGTTCTATTCAACGCCTCACCCAGTTGGCACGCCCCCCTCCCCCGAAATCCTCCCGCAACATGGGCCGACGTCGTAGCAGCTCTTCCTACGCAAAGTTGCCCGTGCGTGAATGTCAAATGGATATCTTCGGAAACTAAGATAGCTATTGCAAATGGCCCATTTATAGTGGATTTTCCCAATTCAACATGGTGATTTACCCATTAAACATGGTGATTTTCCAGTTCGCAAAATGTAAACGTTGACCAGGCCGGGTATCTTCTGGGATCCGGAGCCATTTTGTACTTCGAGATCTTTGCCATTCTCCAGACTTAGTATTTGTCCAGATTTGGTAAATCCAAAATGTTGGATAAATTATGGGTAAATACTAATAATTATACATAATAAATATTAGTATTTATAAATCTGGGTAAATTATAATATTTCACTAACCCGAAATGTTGGGTTAGCCATTGGGGGAGATTTGGTGGTAGTTTGTCTGGATGTCAAAATGGGTTTACATCATATCTGGTTGGTGGTTGACCTACCCCTCTGAAAAATATGAGTTCGTCAGTTGGGACTATGAAATTCCCAATATATGGAAAAATCATCCAAATGTTCCAGTCACCACCAACCAGATATAAATCCTCTACTTTAACTTTGCCATTGATCAGAATCTGAGGAAAACATCTTGGATGCAACTCTTTTTTTGGGTCCAGATTCGTAATCCACGAAATCGGAATTCGCTTTTTTGGCGACCAGGGTGACTGGCAACTGGCAATGCCCCGTTCGCAGGTACTCCAACCCAAGTGGCGAATCACCCCGGCTCCCTATGAAAAGTCGCCTATAAAAATGGGGGATACCGTGGGAAAGTTCCAGGGGATCACTATGATAATAGAAAACATCATGATAATAGTCTAATAGTAATGATCATAGTGCATACATTCATAGCTATGATAGTATAGTTGTGATACTATTTCATGATACTATTATTTCATGATACTTTTTTGTAGTATTACAGTAATGATACATTTTTGGGGATACTAATAGTAAATAGTCTTACTAACAATCATCATAATGATAATAAGGGATACTATTTACTACTAAGTTTGAGGTATCCACCATGAATCGGAATTGATCTGCTGGTCCACCAACACTGGGTACGGGTCAATTTTTTTGCTGGATCATCCCACAAATTGTGTCAGTGGCTTAGTAAAAACCCCAGTGAAATAGGTGGATTAACTCTACTTATCCCATAACTGGGGTGAACTGACCCACAAAGACAATTCGTGGGATGGGGCCCAATGATGTGAATGTTGGTTTATAAGTTTATAATCCCCATGAATACTAGTTACTAGTTCGATACAACCCCCATTCATCAACCCAAACGTGAAGTTGGACTTATAAACGCACCAACTTAGCGATTCCAAACTGGGGCACCACCCTGTGGGATGGGCCACCAAGCACCATGACCACCATGGCCCAGCTGCACTTGGTCGGTCCTTCGTGTACTGGCGCCCCCGTCGCTTCCATTGCCACACGTTGACGCATGGGGCGGCCTATAAAAATAGGCCGCCAAAAGGTGGGTGTGGCTGAAAACGGGGAAGACCTGCAGATAGCAATTTCAACATCGGGAAAATTATGATTAGAATCATCTACGATAATCATTGGATTTGTTTTTCCGTAAAAATTCTTGGACACACCAATTTTCGACATGATCACTGTTCAAAATCCCTCTATCATTCCATTATACTGGCTGGTTGATAGGGATTTCCCTATTGGATTATTCTGATCCTCAATATATTGCTGGTTGGTGGTTGAGCCACCCCTCTGAAAATATGACTTCGTCAGTTGGGATGATGAAATTCCCAGCTGAATGGAAAAATAAAAATGTTCCAAGCCAGCAACCAGATTGGGTAGTATAATCCCCTATAATTAATCATCAACCAACAGGGGTAGATCGCAGCCACTGCTCACATGGAAACTGGTTCTGGAAGCTGCCAAAACAGGATGTTTGACCTCCAGCGAGCACCAATAAAGCAACAGAAATGGGGATACCCTCTGGTAAGTTGTTACATAGCTATTGAAAATGGCCATAGACATAGCTGATTTACCCACTAAAAATGGTGATTTTCCAGTTCGTTATGTTTGTTTACCAGAGGGTAAAACATGATTAAAAAACAGCCCATATATGGCTCAAAACAAGAAAACAGTGGAGAAACTGGGGAGATAACTTTCAAAAAATCAACCAAGAAACATCCGGTTGCCAAGGTCACACCATATGGGGTATGGTCGGTATGGTCATCACACATCCAGATTTCTATTGGCTATATAAATGGCTATTTTTTTATGTCCATCCCTATTGGATTCGATTCATGACCATCCCCATGACACATGTGGTTTCAGCATGGCTGGAAAATCCACCAGAGAATACTCCCTGGCTTTCCATGTTCAGTTCCACTCCTCGTTGTACAGCATGTCTAGTCAGGAAAGCGCTTTATCAGCTCCAGCAGTTGCCTTTTTTTTGTTGTCTTCCAATCCACCAAGAGAAATGGGGGCGAAGATGGTCGAAGAGGATAACAAATGACAACCACATGACCACAGTTCTGTTGGAACCTGGGCTTAGAACATCTTACAAGGTGGTACCCCCATAGTTATAAGTTGGTTTATAAACCCCATTAACTATGGATAACGAACTGGGGCACCACCTTGTAGAACATCTTAGAACCAGTCGTGAACCAGAATTTTCGGAGGTCACCAACTCAAAAACAGATGTAAATTTCACTTTCTCGTTGGACGTTTTTTTTTTGGACGCTTAAAGGTTTTTGGAAAACCGCAGCGAAAAAATCGGCACCGATTGTGTCATCAAAGATGGCTGGAAAATCCTGAGTTGACCGAGTTGACTTTCCCAACAAGCCATATTTGATGTCTATATTAATATCAATGGATTGGATTAGGGGAGAATTTACAGGAAAGCCCCATATTTAATGGGAAAATCTATGGTTTCCTGTAGATTTTCCCTTAAACCAATCCATTGATAATAGAATGGCTATATTCATATGGGGATGGGTCAAAACCCTGGTACCGTGCCGTGAACCCCAAAATAGCTGGGATTTATGGATGTGAATAACCCACTAAAAATGGTATCTATAGGTATTGATCCATACCCATATTCATATATATATATATATGTATATATTTAACGATGGGGATATGTTTGTCATACATATGATTACATATCTGGGTAAATTATCATATTTCACTAACCTGAAATGTTGGGCCATTTGGGGATGATTCCTCTTATTAACCATGATTCCAGTGAGGGAGAACAGCGAGGTCGGTATAATTTACCCAAAAATAAATGGCATTGTCCAGCTAGCCATATTTAATGACACCGGGTCGTGGACATGTGTAGCATAGTCATCCCGCGTTGCACTGATTTTGTTGTGTGGGGGTTGATGGAACACATGGCCAATCTGCCATATACCATGCAAAAAATGACCAATTCTTAGCTGGTGAGTAAGTAGATAATCCCATTGATACCACTTGAGACTAGTTCGGATGAGTTTCTACCCATCCAGTTGATTGACCTAGTGAACCACCCATGAGTTATCCATCATCCATTAATCATCCATTAACCATCCAGCTGATTGACCTAGAAACTGCTTTAAACGCCATATAATTAATCACCATATTCCATGATATTCCCATGAAATAACCAGTGATAATCTTCATGGCTTGACCTTGAAAAGACAAGTCTGAAAATCTTGGACCCCAACTGTCAGATTGGGGTATCCCAGGCACCAGTCGGGTTCACACGTTCATTCAGAACTGGTTGCTGGTTGACCTACCCCTCTGCAAAATATGAAAGTCAGTTGGGATCATTATTCCCAATATATGGAAAAAATGTTCCAAACCACCAACCAGATAAGTTCTATCACCATGCAGTTTGTTCAAAACCAACTGGTTTGTATGTGAGCCCAAGCCCTCAAAATCCTCATTTATGTTTGGATCATTTCAATTTCCCCAAACTGGCAGTATTTCATATATGTAAATATCAGGTGGATGGAATGCCCTCTGGTAAACTAACATAGCTATAGAAAATTGCCATTTATAGTTGATTTACCATGAAACATGCTGGTTTCCCATAGCTATGTTCGTTTACCAGAGGGTAAGCACCATTTGTAGGGGGTTTACATAACCATGAATACTATGAGATAGTAAAGGAGAACATGAGGATGCTATATATAATTTATACATGAACCATTGAACCATTAACAATATGGGTATGGGTCAATACCTATTAATACTATTTTTAGGTGGATGAACATCCATAAACACCAGCTATTTTGATGTTCACCAGGGGTACAAGGGCTTTGACGCACTGCCATATAACAAAACGGGATTAGTTCCCACACGTTTCTTGGTAAATTTCCAACAACCAGCGATGCACTTCCTTGGCACCTGGAATTGAACCATGGACGTTGGTCCAGTGCCAAAGTGCGCTGGACACCACCATCGCAGCGAGATTCGTTGGGTCGTCTTTGAAAAGCTATGGTGGAATCGAAATCTTTGGCCATTTTCATGGTGATTTAATCTGGGTAAATAAAACTATATTTCACTAACCTGAATTAAGGCGATTTGGAGATGATTTCCAGTACTAACCATTATTCCAGTGAGGTCGCAGTGAGGTCGTTATAATTTACCCAGATTTAATATGTGGTGATTTACATGGTGATTTTAATGGATTTTCATGGTGATTTAATTGGATGGGATTTACCCTCTGGTAGTTTGCTACATAGCGAACTGGAGAGTGACCCATTGGTGATTTATGATGATTTACCTATTCGAGATGGTGATTTTCCGTAGCTGACTTTTTATTCATTGATGGCAAGTCCTACTTTGTAGGCAATAATGGCCTACCCATCAGTTGTCAGTGGATTAAAGTTAAGACTTCCGGGATGTGGCAAAAGCTGCCAGACCCAATATTATTTTTTAGTGTTTTTCTAGTGGTTTTGGAGCGTTTCAGATTAGTGGTGTATAAGAGGGTTTCCTGGAGGTGGGAGAGT
>Ga0126342_10007600_pt1 | contig 19392 bp, 18 predicted proteins | sample Cyp1metagenome_FD_92528 | JGI IMG/M metagenome (GOLD analysis project Ga0126342, IMG submission 92528) | Coral microbial communities from Lord Howe Island, Old Settlement Bay, Australia - Cyphastrea 1 metagenome | ecosystem: Host-associated > Invertebrates > Cnidaria > Coral ... | reverse complement strand
TATCAAATATCATATAACATATAACATATATCAAATATCATATAACATATAACATATAACATATAACATATAACATATATCATATAACATATAACATATATCAAATATCATATAACATATAACATATAACATATAACATATATCAAATATCATATAACATATAACATATAACATATAACATATATCATATAACATATATCATATATCATATATCAGTTTCTCCTGCTGGACGCTGCGCTGCTCGCTGCCACCGAAGGAGCTCTCCGAGAAGCTCTGCACGTTGACGCCGCCGCGCACCGCCACGGAGCAGAACACCGCGTGCAAACCCGCCTCCGGACATGGGTGAAATCTCGAAATCGGCAAAACACCAGGAGTTTCTGCTAGACTTAGACATGTTGAACAGTTTGCAGAGCTATACGACATATATATGAATATATATATATATATACTATATACACATATATGATCCATGCAAAACGGAACCATGGAAGACAAAACCAACACATCGGCGCTGACTCTATGCGAATCACCGAATCACCAGAGCCTGAGCAAATTCCAAACTCACCTCAGATCTGAAGCGAAAGACTTTCCCACGGAGCACATGAAGAGCACATCATGAAGGATCAGGATGGGTAAGGACCGTAAGGATGAGAGAAATCTAGAAATGCTGTGAATTCCAGTACCTTTCAATTCAGCAAAAAAAGCTTAAAAAAAGTCTTGCCCTAAGGATTTGAGGCATGGCAAAAAATTACCCAGGGTTTACCACCGCACCTCGAAGACTCCAAGCTCTTGGTTCAACACGTAGGGCAAGCGATACAGAGATCTGGTTGGCCTCAACCAATGAACAGAAACTGCGACAGGAGAGCGATACAGATTTTAATACGGTCACTGGTTGGTGGTTGACCTACCCCTCTGAAAAATATTAGTCAGTTGGGATGATGAAATTCCCAATCTATGGAAAAATAAAAAATGTTCCAAACCACCAACCAGGTCATGTGTGAGTTGCTTTTGCCCTTCTGAACATTTCTGAACCGAAGATGTTTGATCCGAAAATCTCTCGCCTCCCAAGAGTTCGTTGCTTCAAGGTGTGAGGTCCTTTGACTTCACAAAGCAATAGGGCAGCATCATCACCTCACAGCAAATACAGCAATACGCAGGTGATTTAGTGACGTTTCTGCTTGACATTGCAGAAATCTATTGCAAATCTATTGTGACCCACGCATTTTTCTCTTCAGTTCCACCAGTTCCAACCCGCCGTTCCATAGCTTTCCATAGCTTTCCATACCTTTCCCGGCCTCGGAAGACATTGAGGAAGCCATCGGCATACCACAATCGAAGGACATTGTTGCGTGAATTGGGCTGCTCCGCCAGCTGGTTCTGCACCCGTCGGAAGTAGGTCGTCGGCCAATCCTGCACTTGGGATGAGAACAAATGATTTTAAATGGGGGCAATAAAAATGGTGATGGAATTGGGATATGTGTATATTATATATATATAACTTTGATATCTTAAGAGATGCCTAAATCATGCTTCGCTGGCCATGACGGCGGCACCCATCCCATCCCATGCCCACCTGCCAGCCGGTCTGCTCTTCCAGGTATATGGGGAAATCCTGAGTCGGTCAGTCGGTCAGGCTACCATACGATCACATGCTGTGTGAATAGCCTTTTCCTTGCAGCCATGCGCATGTCCCAGATCTCATCTTTCCAAGATTTTCCAAGCATATCTTGCCAAGCATCATATGGCCCCATCATTCCATAGCCAGTCTTGTTGCTACTATCTGGCCACAGCGGTGACAACGCATGGGGGTTGAGCTTCACGTTCACCTCGGCGCACTTCGACAACAGGGAAACCCCCAGGGAAACCCCCAGAATCCACAGGGTGTCATAGCATGGGCCTTGCCACTAACACTATCCAGTCATGGAACGGGAGGCTCGATGTCATCGCCTCCAGTGCGATCCAGTGCGAATGATGCGAATTTCAAAAAAAGTGTCTCAACAGCAGAAACGGGCTTCGTATTTTGATCAAAAGGCCCTTCTAACATCTTCTAACCCCAAGAAAAACTTTTGCAAAGTAGCTGGTGATATCTTCTTCGACAAGGTAAAAACATAAAAACAACACATGTGAAATCATGTGACTTGTCCAAAAAAAACACCCCAACAGTATCATAAACAGTTTTCACCATAGTTTTCACCATAGTTTTCACAGTTTTCGTTGCGTGCCTCGGACTCTGCAAGAAAACAGGAACTCGTCGAGGATGAAATTGGTATCACCATCCTGGACCCTGGTCTTGTTGATGCAGCAGGTGTAGGTGCCGTTCCTGAAGCCCACACTCTTCGAAACCGGTCCCAAGTGATGATGTTGGCCAAAGCATGGGTTTTCACAACGGCTAACATATTTTTCAACACACTCGACTCTGGATTTTTTTCATGAAATTGATGCAAAGTGCGAAAGATGCGAAAGATGCTTTAAAGTGAAGCCACAGAGGCAGTTTTTGCCTGTTTTTTATGCAGTTTTTCGGCAGTTGCCAAGCTTCAAATCCGTGTGATTGCAATATGATCCGGGATCTGAACAGGTCACCGACTCCAGTTGCGTATCACTTCCGGGGAACAGCGCATCCATGCGATGGTTGGCATTGCCCTGGAGGACACGGTGAGATCGTCGCTGTAAAACGCTGTTGCTATAGGTCACTTTCAAGATTTCAACATATTTCAACCGTGTTCATCCATTTTCAACCTATATTTGAGTAGCATTCAGTAGCTAAACTACTATACCTACTATACCTACTTCCACTTCATCCGACTTCATCAAGATCCAAGGCGCGTCTCGCAAAGTGATGTTCCAGCAGGAGAGCTTTCCAGCTGTCAGTTCTGAAGGAAACCCCTCTACCAGAGATCTCGTGATCACCAAAGGGCCAGGAGTCACCAAGAAATCAAACCTCGATCGATTTTCCGGACCCATTTTTTCAATCATTTAAGGCATCTACATCCAGCGAAGTCATGAAATCAGTGCGCCCAACTCGACTAACGATTCCCAGTGGCACATCATGGTACATCATGGATCCATCTGCTGCCAGGATGCGGAGAACCGACGATCGACTCGCCCTGCACGCGGAAGTCAATGACGGTCTCTCCGGCCGTAAAAGGCACAAGCACTCCTCGATAGCGGCCTGGCGAAAAAGCTGAAAACCATTGAACACCGGAAAAAAAATGACTCATTCCAACGAAGCCAACAAATCCAATCCAAATCCAACCTCCAGATACCTCCAGAAATTCAATCAATTTCACAACTTGTTCTGCTCAAAACAATCTGTTGCAAGGAAACTTGGAACATCTTCGAACCTTGGAACAAAGGCACGAAGCTGATACTCACCTGACAAGATGAAACTGTTGCATCTTGAGAGCGTCTTCAAGTCCCACATGCTGCAGTCAAAGTCACTTGCTTGACACGCTCTGCGCTCCCCACCTGTTGCTCTCCATACAGAAGCCCAGTGAAAATGTCTCCATATGAAGCTTCGATAGCATTGCCAAAGCGGTCACGGGTCTGGATCTGGACCTTTCACCAATGCTACACGTGGCACAAACGTGGCAGAAACTACAGGAGAATCGTGTAACTGCCAAGATTGAAATTGACCATTTCGAATATCAGAAATCTATAGAAATCTATAGAAATCTGTTCACCATACTATTGGACTACACCTGCGTCAAGCTACCTCATTGGCAATGGTGGCGGAGGCAGTGACAAAAGGCACCACCACTGATGACATCGGGGCTGGCGTGGAGGGTACGCACAGGATAAAGGTTTGCTCTCCAGCAGGACGTCCTGCACCACTTCCAGGGCACATTTGGCATTATATTAAATTGTGCTCTCGTTCTAACCAGGAACCTTCGAAAACTTTGAAAAAAAAGCTCTTCTCAGCACATTGACCAATCCGATCAGTATTCAGAAGCACCACACCTTCTGCTTGGACTTTCGTGGGCAGAACGAGCACAGGAGTAGCACCTTTTTGGTGGGAGCACTGCGCAGGGGCTATGATGATGTGACATGCTGTGGCATGTTGTGACATGTTGTGACATGTTGTGACAGCATGTCTGCTCTTGCTCCGAACAAATTCCTCACCTCCCGGTCGTAGCAAATAAATTTCAATCGTGTAGAAACCAGCGCGGAAGACAGTTGGCTCGAAGTGGTACCTGCTAAAGACGGCTGCAGACGGCTTCACGGATCTGTCTCTATAGAGGACTGAAGGAGGAACCAGGAAGTCGACGATAAACGGATCCTCCTTTTGGGGCCCTTCAAAAAGGGGCCAGCATGTATTGAAAGGATGTGAAACCGTGAAGCAAGTTCAAAAAGATTCGGATAATCGATCTAGAATCGATCTGCAGTTTAGGGACAATGAATCAGAAGCAAAATAACTTCCTGCGAATGTCTGGTTGTAGTTGTCGCTCAAGTTCCCTCCTCAGGCGCTTTGCAGCGAGTCGGTGAGTCGAACCAACGGAAGTGGCGGAGATCCCGCGGAGTCTGATGCAGCAAAGGCTCGGAACCAACCATCCAGCGGCTCACTGCCGTCCGGGTCCTGACCGACCCAAACGACCCAAACCCGCCGGGAAGAGATGTTGAGACTGTTGAGATACGGATCATACGATATACATCGATATACATCGATATACGATATACATGGACTACATAGATCTATGTACATAGTATGTAAGGATGTTTTATCAATCACGAATGTAGTTTATTATATGCGGGACCGGAATACTACATGGAATACATCTTCCACCTATATCATGTCTTTTGCACCCAAAACGTGCTTCCGTAACGCGTGTCCAAATTTGACGGATTGCCCAGATCGTTCTTGAAACGAGACAAGCAAAATCCGGGATGACTTGGATGACTTGGATGACTTGGATGACTTGTTGGAAGGAGGAAAAATTCTAAGTGATGTTCGATGGCTGTGGGGGATGTGACAGATGTGACAGGTCTTGGCTCCTGGATATAGTCGAAGTAGGCTGTGAGTTGCAATTCATGATCCGGATTGAGATTGCCTGAGCAGGACGACATTCGTTTTGAGACACAAACTCCGGCCATGGAGCATGGAAACAAAGCAATTATAGACATCCAATTACATGGCTGGGAAAAAAACAAAAAAACAAACATGAAATCAGTTCGGGAAATTCCAATCATCACCCACCAATTACATCCACATCCAATACCTTCGCTGCATCGACATCTACCTGACTCCAAGCTGCCAAAGACATCGCGTCCGGTGCACGTGAAGTGATACTGTGTGCCAGCCTCCACAGAAACCCGACAGTACGACAGCTGTGTTGGCATCCTAACAAACGTAAGGCTTCATTACTGGAACAACATTGACTCAGCCTTTTCCAAAATATAATTAAATCTCTATATAATTATATAAGTATTAGATCATATTAGATCTATACATGATTCATTTTGATTTAGTTTGCTCAACATCTTGGTGTCACTGTGAGCCTCGAAGATGTAAGGCGTTTCGCAGGTCATGCCGTTCTCAGAGACTTCCGCCGCTTTCCACCCTCGCACGTCAGACTTGGAGCGCTGGGAGAAAGAGCAAAAAAGAGCAAAAGCTCCAAATGGAGAAACAGATAGAAACATCATGAAACATCAACTGAATCAACTTGTCAGAAACATTGAGAAACATTGACTTAAAGTGAGAAGGTCTTGCGGTCTTGGAATCGGTTTTGACTGATGCCTCAATCGCAGTATTCAAACATTGGTGACCCTGTCTGAGCTGGTGAACACAGCAGCTGTGAGGGTGATCCAGAGATATCGTCACAGAGATCCACAGGGTTCGCCTCACGATCAACGTCGTCTGACGAGTGTATCAACGGACAACCTCCTATGGAACTCCTATGATCTCGTATGGAAGGATGCTGTTTCCATCTGTTTCCCATGTCACACTTGAGTCAAGTCCGAGTCCGGTCTGGAACGTGGGCTGGGCTTGCTGGGCTTGCTGGGCTTCCGAGCTTGCAAACAACCCACACCCATAAGGACCCTCAAGCGGTGGTAGCCAGCGAGCAACGTTTGAACCTGCCACAACTCCACATCAGCACGTTGCTTCCGACCACCACCCATCAATCACAGAGCTCCACGGCTAGCGGTTTACTTATATATATGTATGTATGTATGTATGTATATATATATGTATATATATATATGTATATATATAATTTTAATATATATATTATATATATATTATATATATATATATGTAAAGATTAGAAAGCACATTGAGCACGTGAAAACAATCAGCACATAGATACACTCAGCACAGATACGTCACCAACACGGATGCTTTCTGAACATCGGTTGTCACTCGGTTGTCGTCGGTGTATCCGGCCGTCACGGTGATGGTACCGTTGTCGTGCACTTGCGTGGCCAGCTGGGTGTCGCCCAGATAAGCAGCGATGCCATTGCGCCGTTGCTGGAAGTCGTTTCCAGTGAAAATACCTGGGGCAAAGCCATGAAAAAGAAGAAAAAGAAAACAAAGGCATGTGTAGAACTGTGTAGATGCGTGCGCTGTGTGCGCGGGTTTGATATTTAAGGCAAGATTTCCATCAGTCTGGATTGCCTGCAAAGGCCCATGCTTTGTGAAGTGGCACCACACAACAGAATCCAAGAGCTCGGCAGCTCTTCCCTAAAGAATCCTGACCCGAAATAACCCAAAGCGCCTCATCAACGAATCATTCACATTGCAACATGCAACAATAAACATTATATAAACATTAAATAAACATTAACATGTTCGACGACATGTTTCTGTTTAGTTTTTCGCACCTTTTGTCCCCGCAAGGCGTCCCACTGAGTCCCACTGGGTCCCAGGGGCGGTCATTGCCATATTGATCCTTCATTTGCACCGTGACAGGCACAGGCACGCCAACGACATTGCCTCCATGCACAGGGACGAGCAAAGCTCGTCGGATTATGGCCATGAAAAACCACGGAAAAACTAGACGACATCTACACATGAAACGATCTCTACATAACAATTGAATAAGATATACATATTACATATATATATATATATACACATCAAGAATCATCAAAAATCATCAAAAAAATCATCAAACAGCATCGAGAATCATTTTAAAATCATCCGGGAAATATCATAGATATACACATACGTTTAAAGAAAATATGAAGATATTTCTATCTTGGAAGAGCTGACCTCGAAAACAGGCACCTGCCAGGTCCAAGCCAGGCCCTTCCATGGTGGAAGTGGAGGTGTTAATGTCCTTGGCAGAAAATGGGAGAAAATTCGATCAGTTCCCATCAGAAATTTCTCTCATCATTCCGCATCATTCATCCAAGATGCCCCAGTGTTCACCAGCAAAGACGTGGGGCCTTGCGTGTATGGCGCCTCCAGCGTGTAAATGAAAGCACTTTCCTGGCAAACCATGCTGCAAAAAGATCCAAAAATGATCGAAACCATGGCAGTTCTGCTGATATCCCAAAGATTACCCGGTTTTTCCCATGGCAAAACCATATTACCCTCTGGTTATGTCAAAATAGCTATGGAAAATCACCATTTTTCATGGGTAAAGCCACTATAAATGGCCATTTTCAATAGCTATGTTGGTTTACCAGAGGGTGGGACTTGGAGTCTGAGAAGATGATGACTTGCGAAAATGACTTGGAGCGTCCAACCTTCGGTCCAAAATCAGTGGCGTCCAGGGTGCTTCCCGCACTGATATTCTGTGACCACCATCACTGGTTCAGAAACATGTCAGGGGCCACGGACCAAGTCCCAAAAGATGTATCTTGACCATTTACAAGCAACCTGCCATGGAGCCAATCGCGCCAAAGCATGTCATAACTTGCAGTCAGCAACAGATTTGCATATGTTATTTCTGCTATCAAGTCAAAAAGTCTTCTGCTTGCGCATCACGTCTGCCTTCTTTTGCAGTTTTTTACCTTGTGCCAGTTGATCAACATGTTTCCATGTGGGGACCCATATGTTTCCATAGAAGTTACCCTCTGGTTATGACTAACATAGCCATGGTATAGATGGCCCATAGAAAATACATGGTTTACCTGGTTTACCCCTTTTTTACCTATTAAAAATGGTGATTTCTCATGGCAAACTGGTCATAACCAGATGCTACCCACATCTTTCCTTCCCGGATGACGCTTTAACCGACGCCTCAGCAGGAAGTTTCCGGTGATGCTCGGGACCAAGTCGCACGCGTGCATCTCACCGAAGAGATGGTAGCAAACTCCCTGGCGAAATCGCGAGAAATGCGAAGTGCAGAAACAAAATTCATAGAGTGGCAAGCAAAAAAAATCAGGTAAATAATATATATAATATATATATAATAACAATAGACATTATAATATCAATAATATATATGTATAAGATTATATAAGATTATATAAGATTATATAAGAATCTAAGTCATTTCTAAGTCATGATTTAGAGATATTTAGAGTATCAGTACCCCTGATTCCAGGCTTTTTTTTCTCGGGAGAAGTTTCTGTGGAAAACTCATTCCAAAGCACCGGACCAGAACAGCCTCGTCGACTGCCACGCAGAGAGGGTCGTAGGGATCTCGTGGGTCGCAGCTGTCGGACACCGTGTGATACCAAAGCTGCGAGTGGAAGTCATCCAGCATCCGATTTCCGTAGGTGTCACGGACGTGAAACCTCACGTCGGAAACAAATGAAAAAATGAAAAAACAATGAAAAACACATGCTACAATAGGACACAATAGGATCTTAGCAGCTATGCCACAAATGCCCAAGCTGCAAAGACAAATTTAGAGGGGAAACGAGTGGCAGTTGGGTTTTCAATTGAAATCCACCGCAAAAAAAAACAACGAAATGCACACAGAGTTTGGTCCCCACACACAACGGAGCAGTTTACTCCGGTGGTGCACTCCGCAGGGAGCCTTGCAGCGTCAGCGCAATGTCGACTGTCCGTGGCTCTTCGGTGGCTCTTCGGTGGTTTCACTGGAGGTATCATTTGACACACAGGAATAAAAGATACCCTCTGGTAAACTAACATAACTATGGAAAATCACCATTTTTAATGGGCAAATCAACTGTAAATGGCCATTTTCAATAGCTATGTCAGTTTGCCAGAGGGTAATGAAAGATAATACATCCAATCCAACAAGTGGCATCTCTTGTGCAGAGGAAGCATGAAGGGTCTTGTTTGTGTGTCTTGCGCCGATCTTGTCGAAGCCATGGTGGTAACTGCAGTTGAAAGTTTCGTCAAGAAGTGTGGCAAAACTGGAAAGACTATGAAAGACTCCCCAACACCCATCTGGCCAAATCTGCATAGTATCGTATTCCGATCTGAGATCAAGGCCTGCAAATCTTTAGGAATTACTAGATTCTATTAGAGATTAATATATATATATATATATATTAATAATTTAAGTAATAATCTATAATATTACTGATCTATATAAATAAGGTATATTAATAATAATTTAAATATCCTTTGGATTCCTTTCTTGCGTCGTACCTTTGGATTCCGAGTTGCCTCGCAGGAGAGAACAGGGACATCTGCCCATCTGCCAGTTCGTTGTAGCTGCCGATGATCTCCAAAGGCCTGGCGGCGAGCGTTGATTTCGTCGCGCCTTCTCAGTGATTCATGTGATGATCAGTCATGAATTACAAATATATATATATATATGTATTTTATATATATATATATATATATTACATATATATATATATTATATATATATATATATGTATAGAATCTGATATTTATAATGAATTAAATGTAACATAATATGGGGGGTTCCATCAATGGAAGTACCCCAATAGCTGGATGGTTTATAATGTTTATAATGGAAAATCCTATAAAAATGGATGATAACTGGAGGTATCCCAATTGCAGGAAACCTCCATGTGACTAACTGTATTACAGTGACATAGTGACATAGTCTACATAGTTGTGATCAGTTACAAATAATGATCAAAATCCGTCACACGGTTAAATGATGTCAAATGTATCAAAACGAGAAGGCTTTAAGTCCAAAACCATCCAGAATGTCTCAAGCATGCCTTCTCTTCATATTCCATCCCAGACTCCACAAATTCAGGAGTTGAATTCATGAGTTTGTTAGGTTAACATGTGCAAAAGGGAAAAGTATCACATGGCAGGTGCCCAAACTTGCCTGTTTTGTCCTTGAACGGGTGGATTGTAGATCAACTGCCCGGCAAAACGGCAAAACGAATCAGTGCTCCAAACTGCGCTACTCCAAACTTGTCACGCACTGAGATGCTGAGATACTGAAAAATGAGAAAAATGTCAGCTGCGACAGCCTGTTCCTCTTCCCCAGCAATGAGCAAACCGTTGACCTACGGGTCAGAACACGTGGTACAGGGAGGCCGATCAGTGTGTTGTCCCCACGCCTTGACAGTGAGGCTGTTGAAGCCTGCTCGCAGACCCGTGTACGTGATCAAGTACGTGCCATGAGGACCTTTCCTCAGATCGTCAGTGACGAAAACAACAGAAACGTGACGGTTAAACGGCAAAAAGCATCATGAAACCGTACCAAACATGTGGTCACTGTGATCGCTGTGGTCACTGTGGTCTCTGTGGTCCCTGACGTAATGGAATTGGCGGTTGTATAATGACCTGCGGCAACAAACTCTTACAAGGTCTTGTCAGGTGATTGCGAAGTGGAGCGGCGCTCTTGGCCATGAGGAACTCGGTAGATGAGATTTTGGTGAGACCGTTGAATGGACTTTGTCAGCACCATGTGCAAGACTGAAAGAAAACCTTAGCATTTAAACTGCAGTTCATTCATATCTATATATACATGTTATATATTTTTGACATTTTGGTATACAGCTGTCAGTCTGTCTATCCATCCATCCATCCATCTATCTGTCTTCCAAAACATCTGCGAAGAGATTGGATGCTACACTGATTGGATTGGTTTAAGGGAAAATTTACCGGAAACCATAGATTTTCCTGTTAAATATGGGTCTTTCCTGTAGATTTTCCCTTAAACCAATCCATTGCTACACTGGCCACTGGCCCGAAATCGGGCCTCCTGTGAGGTTCCTGAACAAGCGATCGTTCAAGGTGCCATTCGGATTGATCTCTTCCCGGAAAGCAATGTCCACGGAGATCTGGCGCTGGAGGAACTACGGTTGGAACACGTTGAAAAAAACACGAATGGATGCGTAAGGATTTGAAGGGAGGCAACGGAAATTCATGGAAAATATATGGTGGCAATGCAAAGAATATCAAGAATATCGAGAATATTAATATCGATAATATTAGCTCTACTTTATATCCAAACCTCTGGTTTTGAGGAAGGAGCCTCTCTGCAAAACCCTGTGCTCTCAGCCCAGAGCGCTAAGGCCGCTAGAGCCGCTAGAGCCGCTAGAAGCGAATTTCACGTCGCTATCATGGGCAGTCGGGGTGGCGAATGTCAAGTCTTTAGATCTTTGAGGTATGCCAAGATGTGCCAGACTGCGTAAGTAGAAATTGAGGAAAGGCCAAAAGGCCAGAAAGGCCGGAAAGGCGCATGTTTTAAGCAGGGCCTAAGGTCGAGATGCAAAGTCTCTACATGATTTTTCTGTAAAAAAGATCGTCTCTCCAGTGCGCCTCAATTCCATCAATGTGTGGCACCGGATTCTGAAAAGCATCGCGCAGCTGCAAAGTGAAGTTGGTTTCCACCTCAGTGTCACTTGGCTCAAGACGTCGGCAAATTTTGAGCGTTTCAACCCTCAGAGTCACAGCCTCAGAAGCTTTCGGAAAAATGTTCCCTGCATAACGTGGAAGGGGCCAACGTCGACAAGACAGGAACCTCTCATGTGAACTCGTTTTGAGATATGATAAGAGTTTCATGAGAGCTTTGAATATCGATACGGGGGGCTTGTCTGTAGGCCTCTCTGATGTCTCGGATCCCTTAGGGAAAGAACCATGTTCATCATGTTCTCATGTATTTTCCAGTGGAATGTTGAGTATGTTGAGTGGAATGTGCTTTTTTAAGGCCAAAAAAAAGACATCTGTCAACAGTTCTCCAACGGTGACTCAAATCCATCCCAAGTCTCCGCACGCCAGCTGTGAAACCCAAAGCACCAGGCCCGGACTGAGCAGAATCAATTCACAGAATGGAGAATCAACGACGAAGTGGAGGAATTCGGAGGAATTCGGAGGAATTCACAAACTGAAAGACTGAAATTTGATGTAACTTGATGAGAGTAGCTTGGGTCGTGACCACTGTACACATTTGTGGCTGCACGTCATCTTGCGCAGCAAGAATTTCCAAGGGGCTGTTAGCCTGGGCCGAGTTTCTGAAACTGTTACACTGTTGCAGCCTGCACTGATTTTGGCGATCTGGGTGGCTGGAAAGCAGACTGTGTGATAAGTTGACTCAGTGATGATTGGGGAAGTAACGATGAAGGAAGTGAGTCGGTAAGTGCTTATCTAAATTACCAGCAAACCAAGGGAACTAAGTGAACCAGCAGGGATTTCAGCGAGCAAGAGCAAACAACAACAACAACAACAACAACAACAACAACAACAACACCAGCAGCAGCAACAGCAGCAGCAGCAGCAACAGCAACAGCAAGGTATCAGAATGGCCCCAGATGGTCCGAGTCCTTTACTGTAGCTGAAAAAAAACAATGGGGGGTTGGTCATTTTTGCTGAGTGCTAGTGTGGAGCCACTGGATTAAATATTGGAATTATATGTACCCTCTGGTAAATTAACATAGACCCTGGCAGATAGGGGGACTAGTTTCCATTATAAATTGGTGATTTTCAGGGTCTATGTTAATTTACCAGGGTGTATTAGATACATCTTTTCAGAAGGATATCACAATCATAACATGTTCCTGCTTTATGTTCCGCAGAGAGGATACTTTTTCTGAAACTCATCGCCTTATCAAAACAGGCCGAAAAAAATGAAAAAACAAAAAAAGGACTGGAAGATATGTGGCATACCGCAGACTACAAGAGATACCCGCAACATCCAGCAACTGCAGCACAGGCAACTCAGAGGGCCCAATAGCAGTGGGCATCGCTGAAGCGAAAAAAAACATGCGGCTACAAGCCGCGAACAAAGATGAACAAAGACGAGCAAAGATGAACAAAGTACAATAAGGACAATGTATTTTGAGTGTGTCTTCTCTGTGGAGTGAGATTTTTTGTCACCTCCAAAGGTGGTGGCACTCTGCACCAGACTCTGCACTCTGCAAGGAAGTGGCTAACTGTCCGATCCCCTGCAGGTAAAGCTCTAAGGTGTAGTTTCCAGGCTGCATTAGCACAAATTCCTGGCACCGAGACGAAACCCAGAAACCGAGGTCTCTGTGGTCTCTGTTTTTTTAAAACGTAGCACTGAGACATCTGAGATCATTAGCTTTGCTGTTTCCATTAACCTCCAATGACCTCCAATGACCTTCACGTCAACTCTGCCAAATCTAGCCGCACCATGATATGCAGATGGTCGTGGAGCCACTCATCTGGACTTCGTCGCTTCAACATGACAGGTGTTGACCTGACGGCCCGACAAAGCAATGCACAAAGGCGGCACAACGGGCGATGACATGAACTCTTGCTGCTGGGATTTCTTGCATTTAAGATGTCAAAGACCAAAAAGAGACACCTTCCGTGTGAAGAAACTCATGTTGAGTCCTGAGTCCCATGTTCTTCACCTCATTTCTGAGCCCCTTTCCCGAAAAGAGGGCGTGTCATCAATGGGGGTCACAGTAAACATCGTCCCATTTCCGGGTGAATCTACCAAGGTGAATTCACCGCCTGAAGATCAACGGGAGAGTATCATTTGCTGCGCCCACGGGATAGAAAAACCTCAGCGCATCTCAGAGACTTCCAAAAATCCTAGCAGTTCTCACAGTTCTCACAGTTCTCACCTAATCCCCCCAAAGATTGAATACTATTCTAATACTCCCGAAATATCCCGAAAAAATGGTTCTGAAATCCCCCAGGAACCCATGGCACCCATATGGCACCCATAGGTCAAAATTAGAGGGATGGGATTAGCGACATGGTGCCATTGGTTCACCAACAGTGAGTTCCTTACGCTTCGAAAGTGACGTTCGTATTGTTCACAGTGTTGCCTCGAATGTCCAAGGCCTGGCACCACGAAAAAGTGCCGTGTGCACCGTGATGGCCACGGGCCACGAATGATACATGGAGGTGTCCTAAAATGGAGGTCCCCCAATAGCTGGATGGTTTATAATGGAAAATCCCACCTATAAATGGATGATAACTGGGGGTACCCCCATTTTAGGAAACCCCCACATAGTGACAACGTTGTGACAACTGCAGCTAAATCCGGAAAAAAATCCGCTCAGATACCCTCGGTCCTTTTTACAAGATGCCGGGAATCGGGAACGTGATGGAACGTGGCATACAAATTCCTGTACTGCGAACAAGTGAAAGTCCATAGAAATTCACAAAGGTTAAAAGATCAAAGATCAACCGGTAAGCATTGTAGGAATGAGATATACTCGTGTGAAAGATCTCCAGCTCCGTCGATGTGATCGATGTGATCGATGTGGCAGACTGAAATGAAAGTTGCTTTGAAATCGATGCTACTTTGACCTCGTTCATGTTTCAGCTGCTGCGCCCTGGAGGAGACGAAAAGTGTCACCCATCCTTCTCCACCACGCAAAGAGCACGTGGACAGTGGGCCCACATGATCCTGAAGACATTCGATGGTGGCTGAATTTGGCCATAGAGAAATCTCGAAATCGAAATCACCTGTGCCATCTGTCGCTCCTGTCTCTGTCTTAGCTGTTTTGTTTGTGATCTCTAAGAGCCCACCATGATATTTCTCCACAGCCTTCCGAGCATGTTCCTCGCTGCCAAATGTCAAACGGTACGCGCCTCCCTTTTCAACGCTACATTCGAAGACAGGGCCAACATGATGTCCGAAGGTCTGCTTGAGATGCTGAGAACTCATCCTCTTCAAGAGATTTGACACGCGAACTGAGCGACGCATCTCTGATTCCCAGGAACCAGAAACATCAGAAACTCCAAATGGAGGCTTTGAAGTGACTGAAGTAACTGAAGTACGCTGAGTAAGAGAAGTACGCTGAGTAAGACTTGAGACTCTTGAGATGTTTGAGTCATTTGAGACGTTTGGAATGACGGGGATAGGGCTCACTGCAGGCACTGCAGGAACGACTTTGGAGTCCTGGCTGCTGCCGCTGCCGCCCAATGGAACCGTTGGAGAGATCTGGGACAGAGCCTGGAGCAGCTCCTTGATCGGAATGCTGATCTTCACCTGTAGATTCACGCTGGGCACGGGATGTCCCATAGCGGATATGCCAACATCAGCTTGGCAGGCTGCACTGAGCGGAATGCTTGGATTGGACGGAATGGCACATGCCATTCAGAGGAACCCAGGTACGTCCCTCCCCGGAGGTCTTAGAATATTTAGGCTTTGGGCCGATAGGCTGAGGCAAACACAGACTCAACACATACACGCAACACACCCAACGCTCTCTCCCCTATGCTTTCGTCAGGAGATGTCTCAGCCCGTTGTCCGCCTGGAAATAAACGATCTGCTTCACGCTGCTCCGAACGCGCTCGAGGGGTTCGATCAATCCACTCATCAAGGCACCTGGGGGGGGCCGATCGCCGTCCAAGGCCTCCTTACCCGTGGCGTCCGCGTCCAAGGCACTTGGTTCTCCTGGCACCACAACGATGCGGTATGGCCTCGCTTTGGCCGAAGCTCTGACAAAAAGCTTACCAAATGAACATACAATGATGAATTTGAAGCTCTGCCATTGAATCCATTGGTTGGGCTCCTGACGTGTTTTCCAACGGAGCTCCACGCCAAAGATATTGGGAAGGGATGATCCTTGGATTTTCAGTGGATTGCTGGAATCGATTCTCTCAGATTCTGTCACACTTGCACTGTTTCTTCTTGGCCTTCGAGTCCGAAACCTTTTTCGCCGTGTCGGAGGTAAACCGTGGCGGTTCCACATTCCGGCGATGTGTGCTGAATACAGGGACAGCATTAGACAACAAACATGTGGGCCGTTTGCCCAACAAGAAAAACTAGAAAAACTGGTACAGGATGCATTGATGATTCTGCGAAGTGACCTGTCATTATTTCAGTAGTTGGACCACGGCCCTTAGACACCCGTGGCATTTTATTGGGTTGGGGTCAGGGGTGGGGTGGGGTAGGGCATGTATTAACGTTCATGTGAGCTTTTACATGACGTAGATGCTACGCTGTGGCTAGCGGTTGGGGCATGTGTTTACGTTCATGTGAACTTGCACATGAAGTAGATGCTACGCGAACTTGCTCATGAAGCAGATGCTACGCTGTGGCTAGCGGTTGGGGCATGTATTTGTCACGTTCATGTGAACTTGCACATGAAGTAGATGCTACGCGAACTTGCACATGAAGCAGATGCTACGCTGTGGCTAGCGGTTGGGGCATGTATTTGTCACGTTCACGTGAACTTGCACATGAAGTAGATGCTACGCGACCTTGCACATGAAGTAGATGCTACGCTGTGGCTGTCGGTTGGGACATGTGTTTGTCACGTTCCTGTGAACTTGCACATGAAGTAGATGCTACGCGAACTTGCTCATGAAGCAGATGCTACGCTGTGGCTAGCGGTTGGGGCATGTATTTGTCACGTTCATGTGAACTTGCACATGAAGTAGATGGCAACCGAGCTTGGAAAGCAGCGGCGCACAGCCCTGGCATCCCTGTCCAAAGTGTGGTTCATCAAGTGAAGAATTTCGCGTCAGAACCCCAAGTTGTTTCCAGGCGTCTCCAACATTGCCGGTACCCAGCCGTTGGACCGACCCTGGTAGTCTTTGAAAGATCTCTTGCCAGCTCGCATGGTTTTGAAGTGCACAGAGCGTGGGCATTCCACTTTGCACCCATCCCTGCGACGATATGTGTTCATGCGGTGCTGGCGATCAACCTTGCAGAATCCAGATCCTAAACGGTTCTTGGAAGAATTTGAAGCGCTGCTGTGAACACAAGACGGCTGAAGAAGTGTGGAAACCAAGTAGTTGCCGGCTGCGAAGAGCCCACAAAAATGCAGGTTTCGTGTAGGCGAAATAGTTCTTTACATTCTGCTGCCTGTAAATAAGGCGTTGACAGGCTTTACACAAAAATAACACAAAATCCTACTGGCACGAGCACATCCAATATCATCGGCAACTTCCCATGAATCCAAAAACGCACGGCCATCTAAGGGCCGTGCTCCTAGTTAGTTTCCTCCATTCTTTTTGCCTTTTTTCAGACTCAAGGTCAATCCTGCACTACGGGGTAAGAAGAGCACAAAAGGAGGTTGCCAAACAATACAACTATGTGGAGGTCATAACTCATTTCTATTTGGAGTTCGTGTCGCGGCCAAGAAGGATTACCCTTCGGAGTCTCGCCCCATCGCCCCAAGGGTCGCATTCAGATCTTGAGCGACTCACCGGAATCCATGCAATGTCATGCCAGGGTCGTAGGTAATGTAGATAATGTAGATGTTTTAAGCATTTTATGCGGTTTCAGATTTGTGTGTCATGGGGCTTCACAGCTGCCTTGCAAGTGTTGCATGATGCATCAAGACTGCAGGGCTGCAAGAAAGATGCAAGACCCACTGAGACGCAATGAGACGCGCTGAGGCTCAAACTGTTTTCTTTTTCCTGTGATCCCTCAGAGCATCCAATGCTGAAGTTCTCTGAAGCATGGGAAGCTTCGCAAAATTCACAAATAACATAAAATGACTATGATAGATTGTGCCGTCCCACAACTTTCCCATAACTGCCACAACTTGGTCGATGTTTTTCCGTCAAAAAAGTTCGTGACTCGAACCCGAGGTCCTGGGAGTCCCGGGCCCCACATCAATCGCAGTTGGGCGTTGCCTTGAACTTCCTTCCAGTCCACCTCGGCACGTTTCTTTCGTTTGCTTCGTCACAGTTCTCATCTTCCAACATAGCTGGAAAAAGTTGCGAATTTAGAGAAGACGATAAACCCAAATCCTGTTTTATCATCCGTGCATGTTTACAACTATACGACCGCACAAGGCGGTGGCGGAAGTTTCAAAGATAGGACACTGTAGGAGAGGTGAGTTGTTGTGATGCATGGATGGCAGAGCGAATCCACTGCTTTTTGGAGTGCTTGCAATTGTTGCAATGGCCACCTCACCCACAATTGCTGGATGTAGTGTGTTGTAGTCCAGCTGTAGTTGTAGTTGTGGCATGGTGGAGTTGTAGTTGTAGTGTAGTGTAATTAGTGTACAATAGTGTAGTTGCAGTTGCGGTTTTAGTTGTGGTGTGGTGTAACGAGTGTAGTGACATTAGACGTAGTGTAGTGTAGTGTAGTGTGCTGTAGTGTAGTGTAGCGTAGTGTAATTAGCGTAGTGTAGTGTAATGTAGTGTAGTTGTAGCTGTAGTTCTAGTTGTAGTTGTAGTCCAGTGTAGTGTAGTGTAGTGTAATGTATTTAGCGTAGTGTAGTGTAATGTAGCGCAGTGGCAGTTGTAGTTGTAACTGTAGCTGGAGTAGTAATAGCAGTTATAGCTGCAGTGTAATTAATGTGGTGTAGCGTAATTGGTGTAGTGTGGTGTAATTGGTGTAGAGTAGCGTAATTAGTGTAATTAGTGTACTGCAGCGTAGTATATTGCATTTGTATTTGTAGTTGTGTCGTGGTGGTAGTGTAGTGTAGCTGTAGTTGCAGTTGCAGTTGTAGCTGTAGTTGTCTATCTATCTATCTATCTATCTATCTATCAGTCAATCAACCAATCAATCAATCAATCAATCAATCAATCAAATCAATCAATCAATCAATCAATCAACCAATCAATCAATCAATCAATCTATCTATCTATCTATCTATCTATCTAATCAATCAATCAATCAATCAATCAATCAATCAATTAACCTTATCTATCTATCAATCTTATCTATCTATCAATCTTATCTATCTATCTATCTATCTATCTATCTATCTGTCTATCTATCTATCTATCTACCTATCTATCTACCTACCTATCTGTCTATCTATCTAGCTATCTATCTATCTATCTATCTAAACTATCGATCTATCGATCTATCTAATCTATCCAATCTATCCAATCTATCTAATCTATCTAATCTATCCAATCTATCCAATCTATCCAATCTATCTAATCTATCTAATCTATCTAATCTATCTAATCTATCTAATCTATCTAATGAATCTATCTATCGATCTATCTATCGAATCTATCGAATCTATCCAATCTATCCAATCTATCTAATCTATCTAATCTATCTAATCTATCTAATCTATCTAATCTATCTAATCTATCCAATCTATCCAATCTATCCAATCTATCCAATCTATCCAATCTATCCAATCTATCTAATCTATCTAATCTATCTAATCTATCTAATCTATCTAATCTATCTAATC
>Ga0126342_10007599_pt1 | contig 19395 bp, 12 predicted proteins | sample Cyp1metagenome_FD_92528 | JGI IMG/M metagenome (GOLD analysis project Ga0126342, IMG submission 92528) | Coral microbial communities from Lord Howe Island, Old Settlement Bay, Australia - Cyphastrea 1 metagenome | ecosystem: Host-associated > Invertebrates > Cnidaria > Coral ... | reverse complement strand
CGGTGACCATCGAAGACACCTCCCGGGGACCCGTGTAAACGTACCCGCGGGACTGTGGTGACGCACCTGGGCGCAATTGTAAGACGCAGCTGGTGGTCACCATAGTCCCATATATATATATTTTTCATCCATATCTAAGTAACTAATCTAATCTGCATGTCACAGGACTCAGTTCCTGCCGGATCATATAATGATCCATTCTTGTCTAGTGTGTGTGCGTGCCTGTGTCTGCATGTAGTTGCATAGGGACCATGCAATAGAAAAACAGGTGCATCAATTACCAGCAATATATTAAGGTGCTAAGGGGTACCTAACTGTTCTATCTATTGAGAACCCCTGAGCCTATGCTTGCGCTCATGCATTGTATGTGCGCATATAGACACATACACAATCATACGCACAGATAGTATGCATTCAATTGTCAATCATGCGATTCCAGAACTTGAGGATCTACAAACTACACGATTAGCCTTATAATTCTTTTAATGCCTTATATACCCTGTAAGACATGTTAGATTTTTCAGCCAGCCAGGACATGTCCAGCCTCTTAAAGCACAAGCAAACAAACATCTACCACTTTAAACTTGCACGATATCAAATGAATAACAAATCATGCCACAACATTCCCTCTAGCTGTCACCCATTTGCATTGCCACTCTTGGGTGCAATGCTGGGAATCATATGTCCATATTTTTCTAACTGTCCGTATCTCATTATATTATATCCCTATTGTTCATGGCCAAAATCGCTCATGTTTGTTACTGGTTGGTGGTTAAACCCCCTGGCAAGAACATGCGCGTTGCACGGGGGATCATCCCCTACCAACCAAGGTGGCTATATCCCGATATACCCGACAATCATGTACAGATTCAGATGGTATTCCCACGAAAACGTTCTCTACAGATGGTATACCAATCATTTACTTCTATGGGATTAAAAACATAGCTATACTGGCTAATTATACTGACCAGTAGAGTAGACTTTACACTTTGTTGTTGTCGCATGTTAATCTTACCCAGTGTAAAGGATATTCTCACTAAAACCTTCACATATATGGAATTTCGGAGCTAGCAATGTTTGGTGACACCGAAGGGTATCCACACATCTCCCGCCAATCTCCACCACTTCAGGCCTCGCAGCAACACCACAGGTGACACACCGTCACCTTTGAGGCGCGAAAACTGAATGGAGGTTTTAGTTTGCTGGGAAAATCATCGGTCACAAAATGGGCAACTTGCCGGCCAGGTTTGATTACAAGAGGGTAACCAGGCAAGAATTTTGCAAAATGTCTTGCAGCAGTATCCGACTTCAGCGAATTATCTGTAGATTTATATAATCAATCGTGTATAATCAAGCAACATATAATGTTCACGAGACAGCATGTGTTTTCTTGGCGAGCCACAATAAGGTCTTTACCATTGAACATGTTATTTTCAAATGAATCCCAAAAGGGAAACCATTACCTTACAGCTACAGAACCCTTCCAGCTGTTGCAGCCTAGCCATGACTCTGAAAGTAAAATGAATGAAGGTTTAAGGAAAATTATAGCATACCGAACCAATCAACAAGTTCCCACCTAAAAAGAAGGTCTAATATCCAAGACATAATGACATATCCACAAAATGAATCTTGCACAAGATGAAAGGCAATGGGTCGAAACATGCCGAGACCATGGTACCTTCTTTTAAAGATCCTCCACATTTTCCAGCATGGTTGTCAATCACTTTTTGGAGGTTCGGTGGTGTTGACCCATGCCCATCTAAGGATGGCTTGCTGACCACAGGTGACCCCTGTCGCTAGCGAACATTCACACCGAGCATCCGTTCCTTTTCAGCGGTTCCCACCTCAGCGCCAACATGCAGAAAAATGGTTCAGACACACGGCCACATTTAGGGACTTATGACCTCAAAGGCCAATGGTCCAAAAGATGATGTTGTTTTCTAATGTTTTTTTCAGATTGAAGAATCTAACAAGATCAAACATCTTTGGGACCACCCTTTCGTAAGGGCCTGGAAAAAAAACGGGGCATCTTGGAACCATGTCTTTACCCTGCTGGTCACATACACCAAAGAAACGGGTTCATGTGGTAAACCCCATAAACCATCCACAAGCATCCCTAGATGGGTAGTATAACCCCCATAAACCATCCATAAACCATCATAAACCATCCCTAGATGGTAGTTGGCAGCCGGGGTTTCCCACAAAAACCGACCTGTTTCATGATCTAAAGTCCCCTGGAGTGTCCGACTAACTTGCTGTGTGCTGCCCTTTCCGACTCTGAACCAGTTTCATTAAAGTTTTCGCAGCGCACTTCCAGTCAGCATAATCCATTTATATATATATAATTATAATTAAATGATTGACCGGTGTTGTTAGGATCTGTGCATGTTTCGGCTGGTAAACCGTTGCGAAAACTTGCAGCAACTGGAATCTCAAGAGCCACATCAAAACCTCCCGTGACATTCATGAGTTCGGGTTTCAACTGTGGAAAATAACCGACACAGTCAGAAACCATTTCCCGATTTCCCAAACGCAGAATCTAAACGACAAACAGATCATGCAGTAATATTCTAGCAGCAAGTGCCCAAAAGAGTTCACTGCACTTGCTGCGACAAGGCCCCGGCAAACTGGTGACTTCGGAGTACTTGATCTGGGCAGCCGGATTTGGATGAGAGCTGGATAGAGCCTATGATTAATCCTTTGCAGAGATTTCCTTGACGAAAAGATAAGACTGTGACAGTGAGACTATATCAATCCGATCATTATATAAAACAAAGAGGCATGAACATCACCATCAACATAAAAAAAAATAGTGAAACAAATGGAACAGATCCGTTCATGACCTGCTTATCCAAAACTGAGAGATTGATTCCTGGACAACGCGAAACTTCATCCACTGCTGTTTGGCTGGCTTCAACTCCTTCCCAGTGAGACACCCCAGCCACACCTCGTGTTGTACGTCAATGACATTGGCTCCAACCAATACACTTACATACATATTGTGATTGTGGAATATTTTGGAGCTGATACCGATATGCCTGATATCTGGTGACCTTCTATACCTGCTGTAGCATGTATGTGTAAAAATAAGTACATATTGTATATATATATATACATAGTCACTTATATATATATTGATATATCTATAGTTGCATATAATGTGATATATATATATATAAATAGAGAGATAGTTATATAGTGATATATATATATATATGTGTGTGTTCACGTAATGTACCCATATACATAATCATAGAAATATAATGAAATATATATATATATGCACTATATATGGCTAGAGATGGAAGAGTGGCTAGAGATTGGCTAGGCAAAAAAAACACATAGCACATGCATATACACTATGATTATTTACATATAGAGAGAGGGAAACAAAAACATATGTATCTCGTCATATACATATCTTCACATGTATATATGCAGTAGAGAACACACATAAACAAACAAGTGCCCGCTGTGTATCTGGCGCCCGTAGCTACCCCTTTCGACAGGTCACCAACTTCTTCACAGCCATCCGTGGCTCTTGAAGATCTTGATCCTTGGTGCCCCATGTGCCCCGCGAGTTCGGTCCGGATCTATCCGCAGCTTGGAATCCGAGTTGGCGGTGATTCTTCTAAGAGATCCCAAGGGTTGAATACAAATTGAAACACAATTCTCATCATTGTCTTTCAACCAGATCCAAAGTAAAAAAACAGGAATGGCACGCAATTCCAGCAAGAGCCAGTTGATGTCACCTGAGGCACCTCGTCCGGCCAATGAATCAGTTGCAATTCCCATTCCACAGATATGGATCGATTTAAGGGAACATCTAGAGGGAGGTCAGTTTCTTCACCCTAACAAATAATTGGTTTTTGTGAACATGTTCCCTCGTTAATATCAGGCCACTTGACATTGACCGTAGCCAACACCATCATGGTAAATTTGTTGACCCCCTTGGCCGCTTACATGATGATGTTCCGATTTAACAGAAACGTACGACTAGTATGAAATAATGCGCCAAACTGGAGTTGTTTCAAATTCATGCAGTAATTACAATATTCATTCCTTGAAAAGGTGCTATTTGTTGCCAAGTTAAACACCATTCAAAATTTGTTCAATCATCATTTGTACATTTAGATAGATATGAAGCAAGCAAATTGAATATACATATATATATATATATATGTATATATCGCTAGGGGGCTGACGTTTGACCGAAATCCACAGAATTCCATGCGGGACTGCAATCTGCTGTGTTGTTTCCGTGCGTGTTTTTTGCACACTGCGAGCATGCAACATATTGATATTATCTGCGTCTCATTGCATTTCTGCGCTTACCTAAGACGGTGCCAAAATCACCTTTTGAAGCGTATCTTAAAGATATCCTCCGTAATTTGCAGTGTTTTGAGCCGTTAACTGAGACCTCAACAAAGTGCAAGGCTTTGAAAGAACACCAAAATAACCTAACCCTAAATAAACCCTATACAAACCCTAAACCAACCTTAAATCAACCATAAATAACCCAAATAGACCCTAAAACAACCGTGAGCAAACCCTAAATCAACAATAAATAGCACGAAAATTAACTAAACAAACCCAAAAGAAAATCTAACCCAACCCTAAGCAAACCCTAAAACAATCTGTAACTAAACCCTCAATGAAACTTTGGGCGAACGTTTGCCCCGGAGGGGTATATATATGTATTATTCAAAATACTTGCATATATACATATGTATATTTAAATGTACATATTCAAATGCACATGCATATATTATTGCAGGTAACAGTTCGTTAAATATGTGTATATATACACACGTGAGTGTGTGCATGGACATAAGCATTTGTTTGTTATCACCCTGGTGGCAGTGGCAGGGGCCGAAATGGCCAAGTGACTGGCAAACCATGATCCTCAGCCTCTTTGATAACCTGGAGAAATGCTGCAGCTGAAATGTGTTCCAAGCTCGGCCCGGACATTTTTTTTTATTAATATAATGGCATTGAATAGCTTAATAATGATTATGAATGGTGTTGGAATAGTTATCCTAATTATTAATGTGGGAAACCCTGGCTGCCATGAACAACTACCATGTGGGGATGCTTGAAGTTGCACCCATAAAAATTGTGATTTTGGGGATGGTTTATGGCATTGCATTTAGCATATTAAACATATATAACGAGTTTTAAATTATACGTAAAACCAATTGTTTAAATCACAACCAATGAATTCGTATATCTGGAACCTTGTTTTGGCCATGTAACTAGAATTATGCCCGCCTAGGGGAACAAACATGGATTAATATGGCAAAACCATTGACCCAGACTCTCTCCTAAACTAAAAGTAACATGGCCGGAAGATCCAATTTTCAAGAGGAAAGGCTCCACAGCCATGTTGGTTTGTAAAGCGGGCTACTGCAACCATTATAAACCTAGCTGTCTTTGCTCTCCTGGTTCCTTTCAACCTTGAAACTCCATCAAGTCTTTCCCGCAATCCTATAGGGCACCCCATAGTTCGAGCAGTTGGCTTTGAACTAAGTTGACGATGGTTTATGGATGTTCATGACGCGGTAGATATATCAAACTAGTTACAAGTATATGTACATATATATATATATATACATACGTATATATATATATATGTGTGTGTGTGTGTATGTAACCATATGGCCTCCAAATGCGAACAAACATCTTCCGTTTAGGTGCACATCCTCTGGCACAGTGGCCCGCCGGCCTCTCGGATGCCCAAAAGGTCTTGTTTGTCGATGGTCTCCCGCATCAAATTCAGCAACTCATCTCTTCGCTCCTGCGGAGGGATTTGCAGTGGAAAGGATCTAAGCTGAGACAATTGGCAATTTAGTTACATTGCAATTTTGATTTATATATATATACTGCGCAAAGAACAAAAGTATTCACTAAGAACTTTTCACCTTGATTTTTGAGCACCTGGCCAAGCGGGATGCATGCTATGTTTTGAAACGAGAACCTGCCCATTACATCGCATTACAATCTACCAAACCAGGGTTTTAATGGGAAGCTCACCCACAAAGCCGTTCCAAACACTGTTCCTTTTCTTACCCAGGTTCTGCGTGCATCATCTACAATTGGAAACATGAACATCCGGGCAGGGTAATGGTCTGCCGCGGCCCCAGCCCACAACTGTCCTTTTCTTCGGGTACCATGTGGGTCAATAGCCAGTGAGTGAAACACAAGCAGACATTAATTAGAAACTCACCAGTTCTTTTCGGTACCGAATGACATGATTGTCCATTTCAGAAAGAAGTTCAGACTGGTGACATACACCACAGAAACTTAAATCTTAAGACAGAATCTGCCCAACATGCATCTCTTCACCCGAAATTCCGCTGGCTTCTGCAAAAGTTTTGAGGTGCAGCTGTTCCCAGAATCACCGGTGTCCAGCCAAATCCGCAGACGTGGGTTGACCAAGTCAGTGGAACATCCGTTCAGCGCCGCTTGCAGTGTGAAGTGCGGATCCTGCCCTTAGTCGATGGGGGAAAACCCGCAGCCCGGTCCACTGGAATCCCAAAAAAAAAACAAGAAAACACCCGTGAAAAGAATATGTTTACAGAACAGCCCCTTTTTTTGGGGTGACAGTGAAGCAACAACAGTGTACTACCAGGCTGCTGACATGCTACATTCATTTGACACTTTGGGGATGATGAGCAAGGCTGGCCTTACTGTAGGGAACCCGTCCATATATTAAAGTGCAAAGCTTTGCGACACGAATGTATAAATATAAATGTATATGCATATCTAAATATATATATACATACACAGATATGAAAATGTATGTGTATACATATCTCTATATATATAAACACATTATTATATGTGTGTGCAAATGTGTATATATATATAAATAAATACACATACATGTATGTATGTATGTATGTATGTATGTATATATACATGTATATTCATGCATATATAGGTTTATGAATATGTATATATATATATATATATATATGGATACATGGATGGATGGATATGCGTGCGTGAGTGTGTGTGTGTGTGTCTGTGCCTGCGAGTCGAAAATGCCAACATACCATCCCCAAGTGACATAGATCCAGCCAAATAGGGGGCCGGAAAATTACTTTCGAAAAACAAAAAAACAATGTTCCGTGTCCCTTTTCCCATTTACGTAAGATTCAACATAAACATGGAACATAGACCATATTAATTTACTTAAGATTTAACATAGCAATGAAAAACGTTCCAAGTCCCATTGAGTTCGATGATTTAGTTATCAAACATGTTCATTTTCTATGGCTAGGTTATAAGTTAATTTTCAAGTAATAACAAACAAACAGCAGCTCAATTTACAACATGGATATTGAGGATTCAACGTCGATCATCCAACATGGAAGTATCCGAGCACCATCAATTTAAATGGGCCATCTATACCATAGCAACATGCTAGATTCCCAGAGGGTACAACTCATTTGTAAGTGGCTAAGTGCTAACCATGGTGGAAGCCAGCCATACATCTGACTGAATTGCAACAATGCTTCACTAACCTGAAAGATCCTGAAAGTATATAAAAGAAGGCCAATTAGGCATGAAAGTGCTTGCTAACCATCTTTCCAACGACATCACATTGAAGTCATTCCAATGCATCCAAACACACGGCTTTATAATGGGCTTGTCAAAAAATAGGGTATACCTCAGTACTTCAATGATTGCCATTCCATAGGCATAAGAACAGGATCCCTACTAAATAGATGAACAATCAAATGGATAAATGATAATAATTGGATCACCATTAATGACGATTCCCCTTGAATTATTTATATATAGATTAACCAGCGGGTCTAGAGGTACTCGTAACCTTTCAGACATAGCCTGCGGCGCCAGGGCTCGTAGCTCTGAGGCAATGTACAGCATGGCCTCACTACTGCACTTCACGCACTCCAACCTGGGCCCATTGAAAAATGGTCACAACATGGTGAAATGCAGTGAAACCTCTAGAACAAGTATGAAGAACTTGCAAAATCGACACAATTTTTTGTTGGAGAAATCCATTTGGAAAATCGTCATTTAATGTCAACTGTTGGAAGGTAAGGATCTGAAATCTTCCGAAAAAGGTGTTTATCACTACAGCTTCCCCAATGCAAAATGCCTGGAGGATCATCATGACATGTGCCATACTTGGCCGACTTATCCATAATTGGACCATCTTTTCCGTATCTAATAAAAATAATAATTGTTTCATAGACGAGGTCCAAACTGAACATCGATGAAACTTGCACATAGACGTACTCGGATGATGTCGGATGATCACATGATCTCCACAGTTATCGCGCATGTCTGCTGGTAAAATCCAACTTTGATAATTTTTAGCTGCCAGTTTTTGATAGTAAAATCTGATACTTGCTGTAGTGACACAACAAGACCTATAGGAGACACCCCCTAAGCTTGGTCTCTTTCATTGCTTGGACCCTGTGAGCCCGCTAAAGATGCTCAAGCAGGGCGGGGAACAAATGCGCACGTTGCTTTATGGAAGCCTCATGGATTTTTTCCAGACTTGGACGTAACCATCCCGGGGTTCCATGTTAACTTCCCATCGCTGGCCGCTTGGGTTGGTGGTTTGGAATCCTGGAAGCCAAACCACCAACGCAAATCACCAGCTGCCCTTTGCAAAAACCGGAATAAACCACATCAAATGTATTTAAACATAGTCAAAACGTAGAAACAAAACATAATAATCACAATGATAGTGCGAATACCAAAGGCATAAACCATCATAAAACGCATACTGTGAGAACCATAAAACCACATAGATGGATATGATATTGATAGATAATGAACACACACATATATATATATAGCATAATGGTTTACCCATTTAAAACTGATGATGTTCCACTACATTCAATCACCAGCTGGTAAGTACGTGAAAACCCAATAGCTGTCCTGGTCAAAACATGGTACATGGCAAGTATGTGGTTTATGGCAGGTTATGGTCATCCATCCCGTGTTGGGAATACACAGTGAGTATAGAAGTCTGGAATTTCTGGGGAAGCATGAAAATCCCTTTTCATTGGAAACGTGACCCACGTTTTGACCATTCGCGCTCGGGGGCGCGAAGTGTGGATCCGCGCGCAACTGGGGCGAGGCATAGCGTAAGGCATGTCCGTCTTGGGTCACGGCCTGGGGGGTCCAACAGGGGAGGGTTGACGGGGAGGGTCATCCATCCCACACTGATGATGGTTTATTACATGTATATATATATATATTTATATGCAGTTATAACTGTAAATGAATAAATAGGAATATATGGAAATTATAAAAAAAAACAAATACCCATATCATCCTGGACCTTCCAATTACCTATAAATAGGTCAAAGTATTTAAATCATGCTTTAAAAGAGCCCTACGTCGGAGAGTCTAGGTATGATCCCTGAGGGGATGACCCTAAGAAATCTGCGTCTTTGGGAAATCCTCACCCAGAATAGGACAATTCATGAGTTAATCTTGGTTCATGTTGGTTCATGTCATGATTTGTTCAAGGATTGGACTACGTCACTACGTATTGGGAATTATCATGAATTATCATTGCATAATCCATGAGCTCCGAACCAGCATGAAAACCAGCCATTGTAATGGATATTAAAGTAGTGATGTGGTCAGCCCAATTCAACAATTCAATGCCATAAGCCGGCCCCCATTATAACAAAATCATAAACCATTTGGGTAGTATCAAACTGGGCAAATCAAAGTAGAAACAAAGACCTGGACGCTGCAAAACAGGCTGTGTTCCCATCCAGTGTTCACACTTGCGATCGCTTTCGCACATCTAACGTAATAAAGGGGAGAAACGGAGAAACCTTTCCATCCTATGTCTATCAGAATATGACTATTGAGTCACAACGTTCCTTAAAACATGTCATCATAGCCCTTGGTACCAAGCAGCAGCCAGCACGACCTGCGGGCTTTTTCAACTGGCATTGGCATGGTCAACAAGCATAAAGCATCATAAAGCCATGATAGAAACACTCAAACTGGTAAACGAACATGGCTATGGCAATCACCGTTTCCAATAGGTTAAATTATCTATCAATGGGCAATTGTCCATAGCTGGTTCTCTTTAGTGAAGGGTATACTACCATCTGGGTTTGCCGATGCAGAAGCAGGACATATCAGTCATGTCCCCATCATGGTGCTTGCTTGTCCATATCTCCATTGTTGGTATATCTCTCTCTCCATCGCCATCCCGAAGGTTCAGCTAAGGCTGAGGGCGAGCTGTTGGCCCAAACATTGTTGGTATATTTCATTTATCACGTTTTTTCTCGGCCTTCTCATCTGCGCAAAGCTCATCTGCAGCATACCTTCGGGCGTTCATCTTCGTGGATTTTTTTGGGGCACCACACGTTCAAAAGAAACACATAGCCTGAAACCCTTTTAGCACAAACAATGCCAATATCCACATATATGCCATCTGACACTAAGTTTTCTCCTCACCGATTTTGAGAAATGACATGGTGCCAAAATGCGAAAGCAAGCGGATCACTGAGGCATTGTCAATGATTATGTTAACATGAAAGCGAACTCAACATTTAGATACATGTAGTTTGATGATTGTCCAAGCTAGAAACCTCTATTTAGTGCCGGCATTTCCAGCTAGCCACGTTTGACTCCAAAGGGTATATCCCGTTCATATCCCAGTAACAGCCCCTTATTATCCGCATTGAACCATATTAAGCACCATTAAAATCTATTACATCCCCATTTTTAGATGATTGTCCCATGTATGTCTCATCTAAAGATTCTAAAGGCTTGCGATTTTGGGAGTCTATAATCGTCTTGGCCTCCGTGTCGGCCTGTGAAATGGGACTCGCAACGGCACAAATTGGCCAAGTCGCATCAAGCAGCCGCCATCTGTGGCAACCTCAGCAACCACCCGCACGTCCGGACAAAGATTGTTGATACCATCAGCTACACTCATGTCTACATACAATGTGTATATATATATATATTTATTTATTTAATTATATAGTATTACATTTATGTATATATATATACATGAAACGCGAAAGAACATATGTATAGATTATATACACGAAATTACACATGCATATATATATATATATGTAAGACCTAAATAGCTGTGCCTAGAACCTTTTTTGTTCTGCGGAAAGCAAGGTTTAGAATGATATGTTGTCATGTTCTACCTTTGAGGGTTCTCCCAAATGAAAAAAAATACACTTGGGTGAATGTAATGGGAGCCGTGAAATCCACGACAACAAATGAAATCGCATTGATTACACACAAACAAAAAGCAAATTGCAAAACTATTTTGGCGTGGCTATTGATAAATATACTATCTTATGTAATCTTATAAACCAAATGTTGGATTGTAATTTTTGATAAGTTTTACCATGCATGTGCAAGTGCATGTGCATTCGATCATATGCATGTGGGCGTGTAATCGTAGACATCAATAGCCGCAAAAAGGTATGATGATGGATGATGATGGATGTATACATATATATATATTATATAAGATAGATATTAAACGGCACACATGTTCTTTGAAATCAATCCATTGAGAGATCAAATATTATTACCACTAGCAACCATTCCGACATGGATACGCATCCCAGGTACTAAGTGGGTAAGACTACACTGTAGCCATACTAGTGTATGATTTGACTATATATTCGTATTATTTTTACCATACCAACTTCCAACTGTGATGCGAACCCGCGGGAGTGGCAATTTGACCCTCAAATGGTTGGAAGATTACTTCCACTAAAACATCTTTGTTCTTCAGGGTCTATATTAGTTTACTGGAGGGATGCCCCCTGGCACTCAAACGTGTCAATGGAGAATATACAGTTTATGAATGATGTTCCCAGCTAGAAACCTCCATTTAGTTCGGAGATTTTCCAGCTAGCCACGCTTGATTACCGGAGGAGAAGTCACCATTGAAATCTAGCACATCCCCATTTATAGATGATTTTCCCATCATATGCCCATTACTCACCCAGCTTCCAAGGTATTTCCAAAAACCTCCTGCAGCCTCGCTGCAGCCTGCAGAAAAAACTCCGCGTTTCGGCGCAGCTCCTCGCTGCAGAATCATCAGGTGCAGGATCATCAGGGATGCCTAGAACATTACACATTAATAATATGTACAATCCACGTGTATTTTTATGGATTATTAATGTGTACAGTAATAAGCCAATTTTCGAAGAATATCCACATGATATCCCTGTAAAATTGCTAGAAATATCGTAATTCATCATAGATTCCCATCAAATCAACATGAATCCGCGCAAAAAAAAACCGATCATCCCCAGTGAATCAAGTTGGTATCCCACCGGCATTACAGGTTCGCCTGGGAGGCGTGAACCAGAGCCCAGGATCCGTGCTCATGGATGCCTGGTGTACGGCATCCAAGGGATCAACTGGATACAGGGGATAGATTTGCATGGAAGGAAGGATGGATGGACAAACGGACAGATAATAGTTCTTCAACCATGTTTTTCCATGTTCCTTCTTTAAATAAGCATAATACATATAGTAGACCTATGTACATCTAATGATACCTAACATATTCAAACATATCTTACGCCAACCAGCGGTATAACTACACTTCGGGAGGTAGTGGAGGGGTACTGGAGCGGCTGTCCCATTATATATATATATATATATATTGTACATATGTGTGCACACAAGCATACACATCACCCCGCAAGAATGGACATTGTGGCTCACTGATATATAATTCGTGGATTTCCATTGGCTGTCCTAGACATTGCAACGAGCAGTGCATCATACGTTGGTGAGTCACCAACTAGTGGCAAGCCTCACACTATATCTTGCATCTAGGTTTGCCAGTGAACATCACTCCCCATTGGGTTCCTTTTCAGTCAATCTCCATTCATCAGATTTCGGAGAAAAAACACTCCAAAGCAATTTTGTTCCTTTCTAAACAGTTTTATCTTTTTGTTGCCTGGTTCTTACTGGTTCCCCCGTTCCCCGCACCTGCCAAGATTTGTTCAGCATGGGACAGGGAGGCCGACTTGATGCCTCCGAAGTGGGTCATAGCCTGCGCGAGGTCCGAAGATTTGGGGGACCTGGAACCATGGGAAGCTTTGGATCAATGAATTTCCGAGGTTTCTTTACAGCAAACCATGGTGTTCTTCCGTCAAATATCGGCTTTGTTGGCAGATAGCTGCAGATTTCACAAGTGCACAAATTTATAAATGGGGGGGTTGACTGGACCAACAGTGGCGGAATGTATGTTCGTGTGTATATCTGTAGTAAATATATGCAATGTGCTTTTAACTGTATACATAAGATATGTATAAGATTTGCACACGCACAAATGCATGTATGTATGTTTGTATGTATGTATGGATGGATGTATGGAAGGATGCATGGGTGGATGTATGTAAGTATGTATGTATGTATGCATGTATGTATGTATGTAGGTATGGATGTATGGATGGATGCATGGATGGATGTATCTAAGTATGTATGTATGTATGTATGTATGTAGGTATGTAGGTATGTAGGTATGTAGGTATGTAGGTATGTATGTAGGTATGTATGTAGGTGTGTATGGATGGATGCATGGATGGATGCATGGATGGATGCATGGATGCATGGATGGATGCATGGATGGATGTATGGATGTATGGATGTATGGATGCATGGATGGATGCATGGATGGATGCATGGATGGATGCATGGATTGATGCATGGATGGATGCATGGATGGATGCATGGATGCATGGATGCATGCATGGATGCATGCATGCATGGATGCATGGATGCATGGATGCAAGGATGCATGGATGCATGGATGTATGGATGTATGGATGTATGCATGGATGCATGGATGCATGGATGCATGGATGGATGGATGGATACATAGATGCATGGATGTATGGATGTATGGGTGTATGCATGGATGCATGGAAGCATGGGTGCATGGATGCATGTATGCATGTATGCATGTATGCATGCATGTAAGTAATGTAATGTAATGTAATGTAATGTATTGTATTGTATTGTATTGTATTGATTATTGTATTGTATGTATGTATGTATGTATGTATGTATGTATGTATGTATGTATGTATGTATGTATGTATGTATGTATGTATGTATGTATGTATGTATGTGGTGTGTGGTATTTTTCTACTTTTAAGTGTATGTATATATATATATACACCACTTATCGTGTATGTATATATATATACATGCATATGCATTGAATGTAAACGTACCTATATATAATGTGAGCAAACATGTATATATTGCACATGTGCATATATACATATCTAGCTGCATATTCGTTATGCAATTAATGAGGGGTTTGAAGTTGGAAGGTATAACTGGTCTAAAGCTTGCATCCCTAGATTTTGGATAATCCCATCACTCTTCATTCTGAGGCCCAGGCACCAACAGAATCCTTTCCTACGAAATTGCATTTTCCGGGTATCACAATCCCAAAACAGATGAGGGGGAATTCAAATCTAATCCTAAAGCTACCAAAGCAAGGGTAAATTAACCCTCTAACCTGTTCCAACTTTTTCCCGGGGTGCTTACAGCCCCCCACTGTTCCCTCCATCTTCATCTCAGTGACTCAGAGATTCCTGGCATGGCACATCGGACCGCCGCACCAGGCCCTGATTTCGGGGCCCTTGAGCAGCAAAAGCTTCAGAGGTTGAGGCTGTCGCGGCAATCCTTGCAATGCTGTACATGGGTTATACTGTATGCTGATACCAACTCAGTTGTCGGATAGGTTGATAGATTAGATGAGATGAGATGAGATTTGATTTAAAAAGATATGTGTATGATGATATGTTCTAATATGTTCTAGCCGTGGGTCCCTGCGCTGCTACGCTGGCTTTTCACTACACTATACATGCATAACCGCCAATGGAGGTCGGTCCAAAGATAGTTTGGTATGGGTGAATAGTCACCCATATCTGCCGGTGTTGTGAAATTTTGAGGGTAGCAAATGTAATGTCGTGACTCTTTGGCTGGCAACTTTTGCCAGAAACATCGATAGCTTGTCTGAGAAGGAGTTGAACAAGAGAGAATATAGAAATTGAAATGAAATGAGTAGTCGCTTGATGAGACTTGAATTGAACTGCCAAAGGATCTTAAGCCCATCGTGCAGGATGACTGATTGCGATATATACCTTTACCTGGAGCCTCGCCCGCAACTGGGTAACCTCACAGCCCAGTGGAAGTATCAATGCCAACGGCTCAAATGTGCTCCCACCTTTTTTTCAAAGCTTCGCGCGAAAATTGATAAGCACTGGTGGCACATGGTGGCAGGGTCCAGTGATGCAACTGTTGCTGCTGAACAGTTAGGAATATACACTAAGGATCTAAGGAACATAATACCCTCCTCTAAGCTAAGATAGATGTGGAAAACCCACCGTTTGTGCATCATTTTCCTCGAGAAACCATTGCTTTTGTTTCGCGTCTATTTTAGTTTACCGCGGGAACAACAAAACTCAACCGACTACCCTCTAACCTGGCAATGGGAGCCCATGGCACGCGTTATTGAGGCATACCCAATTGGATGTAGTCATACACCCAAATCGTACATGGTCTTCTTGCAACTCCATAATTTCGCAAAGATTCTTTCACATACCATCCCATAATTTCCCAAACAGATTGTCCCAGCAAACATAGCTATAGAGAAAAGCCATTTTTGTGATTCAATGATTTACCATGGTGATGTTCCACAGCTACTGGAGGGTACACCTTGTACCATCCATGGCCACCAGGCCACTAGGCAACGACCCCCTGTGAGCGCAAGGCGGTCAGCTGTTCATCACTGAGCCCCAACTTCTCGCGCAGGATCTGAAGGAAGGAATGAGGTACCCTCCGGTGTCTTCACAAATAGCTATGGAGGTGTATACTTGGGAACGGCATGGAAGTAAATAGATCTATTGTAAATGTTGCATTTCCATGGGGCTGATGACACCAAAGGGAAATTTGGCCATGCTGTACGAATATCCATTCTAAACTTGCATAGGTACAGTACATTATATACATGTGGCAATTGTATGCAATTGTGGGATAGAAGCTTAGCAACTGACCCTGAAACCAATCCATTGATAGAGGTTTCCTAAAATGGAGGTATCCCTAAATCATCCAGTTTACTTTAGGATTTTCTATTAATTATAAATTAGAAATCATGCAGCTATTGGGGTACCTGCATTGATGGAACCCCCCACCTTCCACCACCTCAAGCAGCTGCACTGTGCCTCATCACTGTGCTGTCCGATGTCGGGGCCACCGGAGAGTGTACGACCCGGGGACCAACTGAGCTTGGGCCTCAAAGCCGAAGGCGTAGGATCTGCCCAGTAGGGGTGGTGTTTCTAGATTTATTATGACCATTTATAAAGGATTTTTACAAACAAAAATGGGGAGTTCACATGAGCTAACCAACAAAAATAATGGTATAATGGAATATAATAACATATACCCTCCAGTAAACTGACATAACTATGGAACAAACATGACAGTACCATTTTGAATACGTAAATCATTGAAACTATGTGGCTGTTGTTTCATAGCTATATTAGTTGCCAGAGGGTACCATTTATAGACGATTTCCCCAATAATCCCATAAGTATGGTATCCCATTACCTGGTAATTTTAAGCATTTTAAGGGGACATACTGACATACTGCGACAATACTGGGACAACTTGTCAAATCCTCCATAGACGGAAATCCCACCCTTGAATTAAATAAACCCTGTAGACACCCGTTTCGTTTGGGTGGTATTTAGCATAAGGTGGTGAGGGACTATATATATATATGTATGTATTATATTATTTTAAATTATCTTATAATATCATATAATATTATATATATATTCTATAAACAATATTGTATAGTATAATTAAATTATATTATCGTACCTTATATTATATTATATTGTACTTTTATATATTATGCACACATATAAATATATACACATATTTATTTAATATTCATATGTATATATGCATAGAATTTAATGTTCAACATTTACTTTGGGTTACCCTTTGTCAATCAAACGTGGCTAGCTGGGAAATCCCTGCACATAAATGGAGGTTTGAAAGGAACAACATATTGACGGAAATAGGGGGTTGCCTAGCAAGCCATACTTGACTACCATACGTCAAATGAAATCAAAACTGGTTGTTTCGATTCCATCTTTAGATATGTTGTTGTTTCTTCTATACATCAACATTTAAAAGGTGTAATTACAATAAACATGAAGACAAGTATGTGTGAACAGAACAATCAAAACAGGGATCATGCATTGAGCTGGCGATGATATCAGCCAATTGGGGACGGTTCACTACCCAAACTGAGCAACGCATGTGGATCAAACATATGTTGGCATCTTGGTGAACATGGTGAACATCCCAAGAAGGAACAGAACTGCCAATTCTCAACCCTTAGCAATTTTCTGATATGTCCTCACAATGCTTGAACTCGGCAAAATCACTATGTGGAAGACGGAAAGTCGTGTACATTCATGTCTGGTTGACTCAACCCCTTGAAAAAAATGTCAATGGAGATCATCCGAAATATGATTGCAACACATATGTCATATCGGTGGTAAGCAAATTTTACCCTTTTGCTAAACTAACATAGCTACGGAAAATCACTATTTTTTGCATGTAAATCAACTATGAATGGTCATGTCCAATCATTTTCCATAGCTTTTTGAAATTAACAGAGGCTATATCCCAATATATTCAGTATTCCTTGAATATTCCAATAAAATTCCATTCTATCTCCCTTTTGCCACCATTACACCACCTTTTTTTGGGCACGTTGATGGCCACATTCACCCTGCCAAGGGGCCCTATGGAAGGCACCTTGATGCTTCTCCCAGAGAGTTGGACCTCCTTGCGACAGCTGTCGAAGTGTGGAAATTATAGCATTTTTGTGGCCTTAATTCATTTTAAGTGACAAGTGTAAGAATATATAGGACTATGATTTGCATATATATATACTGATATTGATATTGATATTGTGTTCTAAATATATCTGAATACTTGGAATATGATAAGAAGAATAGTGACAATGCCCCTGTTTTTGAATTCGTTATAACAGGAGAGCTTGACTCATCAACCAATAAGCTGACACTGGAAGATTCTTAGCTGGGTGGTGTATCTTCCAGGTTAATGGCCAACAAATTGCCAGTGCCCCAGTGCCCTACCCGTCTATTATGCTGCATCCACATTCTTGCCTAAAGTCACCCAGACCCCAGGAGCCATGTAGAACCATGCCTGAAAGCCTACAAGCGCATCCATTTTGAGGGCTCTGAAAGCCTGGGACATTGAGGATTCCCATCAGCAGGTCCTCGAAACACTCGCGGCTCTTGAAGTGTTCATCTTCCATGATATCCTGGTTTTGGGCCACCAAAGACGGGTGATCCATCTCTCAGCAGGTAATCAATCAACAGAAACAGCTAATGAACTTAATGAACCAGCAAAAACTTCAAGCGTTGTAGTGACTCTGGCCGAAACATGATAAAATATGTCCTTACAAATGTCACGAAGGCTGATCATAAGTTGTAACTAAGATGATTTCACCAGCTACCGATAACGGTATGGTCTACAATGGGTTTGATGTCTGCAATTCATGACATGTTTTCTCAGTTGCGCTGATAGATTTTGTTGGTTCTGTAGCAGTTGTTGCTCAGGAATCTTCATTCAAAGGATGCTGGTCAGGCTGGTGATTATATATATATATATATATACAAGACACCCGTGATCAAGAAAATGTATTAGACACATCATGTAAAATCATACAAGCATCGACGATAGATAAAGTCATAATAGAAACATATATCATACACTTGTAAGCATAAACTGAAAATCACTAGAAATTGATTTATAATTACAATATATATATATATATATATATATAAATAATTGTATATATATATTTATTATATTATGTTATATTATATTACTTATATTATTATATATTATAATGTATTGTACTGTACTGCATTATATTATACAAACAAATATTTCAAATATTGGTTCCTCCCTCACCTTTCACCACTGACTGATGGAACCACCGGTCCTTGATGGAAAAAATCGGACCACAAGGCACTGAGGCGGCCTTACACGCTGCCTCCACCTGGAAAAAAGAGCTGATGAGAACAGTTGGCTCTGCCTGCCGAAGTTTGCCATTCATGGAAGTCATTTCAATATTTTTTTGATGAGGTCATCTTTCTGACCCAAGTCTTGGTGATTAAACTTTATAAAATTATGTATATACCAGTAGTACCGCACAAGGCGGTGGCGGAAGTTTCAAAAATAGGAAACCTATAGGAGAGGTTGGTTGTTGTGAATCAGGGATGGCAGAGCGAAGCCACTGATGGACTGAAAGGTGCT